>ERZ827524.2489-NODE-2489-length-13011-cov-7.330503_pt1 | contig 13011 bp, 8 predicted proteins | sample MGYA00519702_ERZ827524 | MGnify/ENA primary metagenome ERZ827524 (study PRJEB31778, sample SAMEA3449341) | human gut metagenome | biome: human gut; feature: human-associated habitat; material: faeces | place: United Kingdom | collected 2010/2012 ...
GGGTAGTTATACCCAAAGAGATACGGAGGACGCTGCGTATACGGGAGGGCGACCCGTTGTCGATGACATTGGCACGGTGGGAGACGTTTTGCTTTGTGATGGACGATTTGGCTAAGAGGCAGGGGTGGGGGTAGTACATAATGACGAAAATAAGAATGGCGACCGTAGGTATCCGAGAGGGATGAATCATGGAAACGAATCGCCCGAATCTATTGCAGCGCAACGGATTCGGGCGATTTTCTCTGTGTCAATAAGGTTAGTAAGGGTAATTGTTATACGCGCCTTTGCACTACTTAAGTGTCACTGGTACGGCATTTAGCCTGTTTTTGGAATCAATGATCGATTTATAAATATCTTTGATTCCAGCTTCTCTTGCCATGCTGACAACAAGATTTTCTTCCTTTACTCCCATTCTTAAACCCAGGATAATCCCGCTTGGAATCCATTCCATCATAACTGGCGGCTTCATTGGGCAAGCAGTTATCATACGCCATTCTTCATCGTATTCATGGCATTTCCTCTTGATCAGAGTTGTTCTTTCTCTTTCCCATGTACCATTCCCCACGCTATCATACAGATATTTGGGAATTGTCGTATCAGAAATTTCGCCGATCTTGTTCAGCATTACAAGTTTTGCGAAATTAGTAGCATTATACGGAGCGTTCGAATAGTAGATGGGATATAACGGTGTGCCGAAATTTTTGATTCCACAGTTTTGACATTTTTCCTGTTTCCCGCATAAATAGTTTTCTTTCTTTTCAAGATCATAAATCTGAACAAAGCCTCTGTGTTGGTCTGCGTATTTTAGCCAGAGAACCTCATTAAAACCATTCTCGGAAAAGCAAATCGACCAAGTGTCTTTCTTTATCTCATCTCGCAATGCAAGCGCAGAACTAAGAAAATTTTCGACGAGTCCATTTGAAAGCATCTTTGTTACATTGTCAGCTGTAAAAAAGGCTTTCTGCTCTTCAGTCAGCATGCCGCCAAGAACGTCCTTGACACCTTCTGTGACTGCTTCTGTGCTTTCACGAGTTTGAAATGCCGTCAGAAATTCTTGGTGAATAGAGTCAATATCAATATGTAAAAATGTATCAAAGGGATCGTCATAATAGTTTGCCGAAGAAAAATAGAGCCTATTTGTACGAAGTGCTTCCAAGCTATTAAGATTGACAGGACGATAGCGAAATAAAAGTTTCGGAAACCGTATCGCTGCCATCAGTTGTTTTGCATCCTGTGATAGGTCAAGTCCGGGTAATGCGCATAAAGTTTTCCAGAACGCTTCTCGTTCTTGTGCATTCATTCTTTCAGCCCCCTATCTTCCACCGCATTCACGCCGCCAGCGCATTGGCATTGACCCGTTCAATCGCCTGTCGGATGCCTGCCCACACGGACAGGTCTGTGAACACTTCCACAATGCTGCCGTAGTCGGTAAACGGTGCTTCCTGCAAAACGGACAGGTCTTTCATCATGCCGTTATGGACGATGTACTCCACAATCTGATTTACGAAATAAATCTGTCGGCTATCGAGGCTGGCATCATTCAGATACTGAGCAAAGGCTTCTTTTGCTGCATTCATATCAAGCCCGACGATTTCTCGCACGAACTCGCCCAGCGGCTTTTGCCCATACTCGGCCTCATAGTCCTGCTTGGTGCCGACTTCACTCCAAAGAATTTTCTCCAGTGCCTGTACATCTTCCGCGGTCAGGGGGACATTGCTTTTGAGCTTGGTAATCACCACATTGTCCATGTGCTGCCGCACATAGAATTCTGCTTTAGCCTTGTAGTTCTTAAGGTCATCATTTTCCAAATCTGATTCATTCCAGTCTACAGAGAGAATCTCATCATCAAAATTCGTATCATAGCGCACGCTGGTTTGCGGGATATACTTCATAAGGTCTCGCAGATCTTCCCGGATATGCTCAAATTCGTTGATTCCGGCATTCTCTACATAGTCTGTATGCAGAATTTTGTCGATCAATTCGGCTTGCGCCATGATTTCCGGGATGTTCGCCACAGATGCAACAGCGGAAACCTTCTTAAACAGGTCGCTGCGGGCTTTGCCGTATTTCTTTCCGACGAGATAGGCAAGCTCAATGCCGTATATCAGCGCATCGAACCGCAGCGCCTTAGCATCGTCCTCTTCCGGCGTGATGAGCGGTGCCAGCTCCTGTCCCATGAGCAGGGTGTCCTCATAGGTCAGCGCATTGTAGTTGTCCGCATTTGAGTAAAGCTCTGCATATTTGAGGTGCTGCCGGACAGCGAAGTTCTCCCTGTTCAGCTCCTGCACCTTGCCTACCATATCCTCTACCAACGCCTTGCGGAAGGAAATCAAGTTCGTCGTCTGATACGCCAAGTCCTGCAATTTGAAGGCAATTTGGACCTTCAGATGAAAGATTGCGCCTTGCAGGGCAATCATATTGGCGGTAGGTCTGCCCTTGTTCATGCGAAAGAACTCAAAGTTGCCGCAGAAGTCAAAAATATAGAACTTGTCCTTATCCTTACCATCCATCAGCCCCGGACACAGACGGGTGCCACGCCCAATCATCTGCCAGAACTTCGCTTTGCTCATGACCTTTTTAAAGAACACCAGATTCAGCACCTCCGGCACGTCGATGCCGGTGTCCAGCATATCCACGGAAATGGCGATTTGCGGCAGCTTTTTCGGATCGGAGAACTCGTCAATCGCGCTCTGGGCGTAAGTCATATAGTTATCAATGACTTTGGCGAAACCGGGCAAGTGCGGATATTCTTTGTTGAACACCTCAAGGATTTTCTCGGCGTGGATGTGGTTCTTTGCAAAGATGATGGTTTTGCCCAATTTGCTGCCATAGTCGATGGTCAGGCCATTGGTCATCAGCGTATTCAACACCTGCCGGATGGTATCTTCATTGAAAATCCACTCGTTCAGCGCCGATGATGCAATACTCTCCGGAAGTTCACCATTCTCGTCCTCAAAAGTGTCCTCGTAAGCCCGCTTGTCCGCGTCGGAAAGTTCATCGTAGACAATGCCCTGTTCAATGAATTTCAGTTTCGTCTCTACCGACAGAAAATCCACCAGATACCCGTCCTTGACCGCCTGCGCCAGCTCATAGCCATAGGTGGGCACGCCATTTTCCAACTCAAAAATCTCATAGGTATTCTTGTCAATTTCGTCTTTCGGCGTGGCTGTCAGCCCCACCAGCGGGGCATCAAAGTAGTTGAAAATATCCCTGTATTTGTTGTAAACGGAGCGGTGAGCTTCGTCGCAGATGACCAGATCGAAATGCCCGCAGGTGAAGAGTTTGCCCTCCTCGTCCTGTACACTGTCGATGACGTTGTACATGGTCTGATAGGTGGAAAATACGCAGTGCGCTGTGTAGTTATCCTTCTCCTCGCAGAGATTGGTAACGGAGAGATCGGGCAGCAGATTCACAAAGCTGCGCTTTGCCTGGGTGACCAGACTGTTGCGGTCAGCAAGAAACAGGATATTCTTCACCCAGCCGTGCTGAAGCAGCACATCGCACAAGGCAATGACTGTCCGCGTCTTGCCGGAGCCGGTGGCCATGACCAGCAGCGCCTTGCGCCGGTTGCGTGCAAAGGCATCGCAGGCAGCTTTGATGGCGCCCTCCTGATAGTAGCGTCCGGCTATCTTCCGATCCACCATGACATTTTTCAGGCTTGTCCGCATGGTCTGGAGATTGAACAGTTTTTCCAGATCCCGCTTGGAGTAGATAGCGGCACACTTGCGTTCGGGATAGATATTGTCCGTAATGCGGGTCTCAAAGCCATTGGTCAGGAAAATGACCGGGCGGCGGTGATACTTCTTTTCCAGCAGGTCTGCATAGAGCTTTGCCTGCTGGCGGCCCTTGGCCACATCCACGCAGGTGCGCTTGGCCTCCACCACTGCCAGCGGGCGGCCGTCATCGCCGTAGAGCACATAGTCCGCATAACCTACCTCGGACTTGTTTGGCATACCGGGCAACTCCACCTCGTTCAGCCAGTTCTTCCCCTCTATCCATCCGGCGTCGGTGAGCATGGTGTCGATGTAAAGTTTCCGGGTCTTGTATTCGGACAAATCCAGCGGCTTCGGCACATAGGTCTGCTGCTGCGCGGTACGGCGGGCAGTCAGTTCTTCCTTCAAGGCGGCATTCTCCGCCATAAGGGCTGCAAAATCCACATCGGGTATCGTCTGCGAAGGAACTGCGGGCGCTTCGGCGGGCTGCATCAGCAAGGAACGGTCAAAATGCCCCTCTGTGTAGTTCTCACCGTAGCAATAGGCCACGAAGTCCAAGAATACATAGAGGTTCTCCAGACATAGCGCCGCCTGCTCCTCGGTGATTTTCTTGCCGTTGTGGGCGGCATTGTTTCCCATGCGGCGGATCAGATCCATCCGCCGCCAGATGTCTGCGCCCACAATGTCCCGGAAGTCTTCGGTATTCATGAGGCTCACCAGAGAGTCCTGATAAGGCATAACCAGCGCCTTGTCCACGGAATACATCCACTTCACGGCAAACTCCATCGCCCTGCGGCAGTTCAGCACGCAGGCGGAGGGATCGATATGTAGAATCCGCTCGGCGGAGACGGCCACGGAGGCGAAAGGCTCAAATTGCGGGGTGGAGAGGAAAATGTCAAAGTTGGTCATGTGATTCATCCCCTATGGCCAGTTTAAGTAAACTTGCTTGATATTTTTTTACAAGTTCGTCGTAGCCAAAGTTTACTTTCACCCCAAGCAGGCAATCTCCAACTTGTTGAAGTGTATGTGCAGTGTCATTGATGAACTGCTCAACGTCATCAAATGCAATCGGAGATGGTTCTTGCAAAAAAACAGCTGCCAAATCGTAATGTGCTAACTTTTTGTTTCGGAGTTCTTTGGAAAGCAGGGATCCGTAGCGTTCACACAGAGCGTCAAGCTGTGCTGTCAGTTCGCTGCTTTTGCCGTGCATGGCAGTGGCGTGATTCAGGCAACAACGACTTAGTTGCCGGATACTGCAATTATCTGAGCCGCAAGTTGATTCACGGTCATAGATTTTCGACATTTCTGACATAAGCTGACGCCAGAGAGCCTCTTGAGCAACGTCAATGTAAGCATTTTGTGCGCCATCGTCTTTATAGACGTTGCCATATGCTTTCAGTGCGGCTGCATATTTTTGCGCAAATTGGAATAATGTTATGATCGCCATCCAAATGATATGCGGCTCATTATACACAGAATTTGGCATACGCTTACCTCGTTTCTAGTAATGAATATTGTCTGATGTTTACGAAATCCTATTTTAATTTATTGGAAATATTTCTGCATCAAACTGTCGAACAATAGTTGTGCTTCATCCAATGCCTTCTGCACGGCAACTTTTGATTTGTCGGTCTGTTCGACGAAGGCAATGTACTGTTTTTGCAATGATATCGGCGGCAGCAAATAGTGCATTTGCATAAACGGCTTCTGGGTAATCTTCTTCAAGTCGCCTGCATCTTGATATCGTTTGAAATCAAGATGCTCCATTAAGGAACAGAGAAATCGGATGTCACACTCTTTGTTGTTTATCCCACTGATGTACATTGCGTTATCTGTTACCCACAACGGGGCCTTGGCTAAATGCACGTTACCGCTTTGGAACCCCACTCGACCAATGATAATCGTATCATAATCGCAAAGGATTTCATCCGTATACCACGAAACTCCGTTGCCGCCATATGCTGGAACGCCTACAGTAAAGCGTTTGTTGTTTGGCAATGCTTTACCGTTTGATAGTTTAAATAATACCTCACCCGGAACCGTCGAAAAACTCTTGTCATTTTTTAGCGGATCGCCAAACAGTTCGACAAATCGGGCTTTAATGAGCTTGTCCAATTCGGCGAGTTGCTGTCTGCGTTTCAGAACAATTAACTCTGCTTTTCCGAGAATCTCTACGATTTCCGCTTGCTTATCCAGAGAATCGAGATTGAATTTTTCATTCTTGTAGTCTCGAAAATATATGTGAGGGATCGTTGCACCCGTGAAATACTTCTCCAAATGCATATGTCGAACCACATAGTACAAATACTCTGGCAAAACATTGTCTTTCGGCAAAAGGTACTGCATTGTTCCAATGACGGAAGATTTCGCAGGATGCAAAGTTGTCCTGCCGATACCTGCGCCATCTTTTACTATTGCCACATATGGCTTTTCCTGATGATAAAAATCAACATTTCCAAGATAACCAGCAGCACCATAAATAGGATACTCACCAGTCATGCTCACAACGTCTGACTGTTTTAAGTTTGAAGCCCCTTTTTCACATACATCCTCAAGTGTTACTCTCATCCTTCATCCCCACAAATCCGAATTGTCATTCCTTCTCATTTTCTTCGGTAACGCTCTCAATCATTCCGACCACTGCATTTCCAAGCAGCATCGTCTGCGCATTTCCGGAAGTAACAACAGACCGCCCGGTTTGGGATTCGATCTCCTTCCGGGCGTTTCCTGCAACTTTACCACCCTGTTTGGCAACGGCACGGTTCTCCTCCAATCCGTGTGGATTCTGCGCGTTGGTAAGTTCCGTCGTGGTGGCCTCGGCCAGCATGTTCAGCGCCAGCTCCAGCGTGCTCATGTTATCCCGCAGATTTTCTTTTTTCAGGCCCTTGTAGTTTTTATACTGCCGGGTCGTCATACCAGACCACGCCTTTGTGACCTCATCGGTCAAAATCCCATATTCCGTTCCCTTTTTGACACCGTGGGCATCCCATGCATCTGCCAATTCCTTGCGGGCGCGAATGGTCTGCAGCCGCTGGTTAATCCATTCGGGAGAATAACCTTTCTTTGCGTAGGTATCCAGCGCGCGCTCGATGGTCAGCTCTGGATCGATGATTTCCTCAATGCGCTCACGACCGACCATAGCCAGCCACAGCTTAAATGGTTCTGCTTTCTTGGAAGGAATGGATTGGATGATGCGAAGAAGCTGCTCCGTGGTGGCTACATCAGTCAGACGGCGCTTGCCGTCAGCCGCCTTCAATTTCAACTGCTGACAATTTGTCAGCAGTTCTGATGCCCCTTCTGACTTTAGTCTTTCTTTTAGTTTTGCCCAATAATTGCTTGCACCTCTTGGTGTCGATTGTTCTGTCAGGGCTTTGACAACATCTACAATTGAAAAGTACCATTCTTCTTTAGTCTCATCCCATGCAGTGCGGATTATTTGATCTTCAAACATTTGCAGCTTATCATTCTCTGTCATGTTCTGTCTCCTTCCAGCATCCCCTCCAACTCATCCATCGCTGTGCCAATTTCCTTCTCCAGTTTCCGCAGCTGGGCCATGATCTCGCTGGTGGGCGGGTACTCCACAGGCTTGTACTCGGTTTTCTTGTATTTGTTGATGGACAGGTCATAGCCGTTTTCTACGATCTCCGCCTTGGGCACGAAGAAGGATTTTTCCGTGCGCTGGCGGTCTTTTTCGGCATCCAGATTGCGGAACCGTGCAATGATATCAGGGATATCGTTGTCTGCCACCGGGCTGCGCTTATCGTCCAGCGAAAAGCCGTCGGCGGTCATATCATAGAACCACACATTGTCTGTACCACCGTGGCCGGTCTTGGTGAAGATCAGCACCGCGGTAGACACCCCTGCATAGGGCTTGAATACGCCGCCGGGCATGGAGATCACGGCCTCCAGCCGGTTGCCGTCCACCAGTTCCTTGCGGATGGCTTTGTGTGCGGTGGAAGAGCCGAATAGCACACCGTCTGGGACGATGCAGGCGCAGCGTCCGCCGATGCGGAGCATCCGCAGGAACAGAGCCAAAAACAGCAGCTCGGTTTTCTTGGTCTTGCAGACTTTCAGCAGATCTGCCGACACGGTGTCTGCGTCCAGACTGCCCTTGAACGGTGGATTGGCAAGAATCAGAGAATACTTTTCCTTGTCCGGGTTCTGATCGGACAAGCTGTCCCGGTATTCGATAAAGGGATTGTCAATGCCGTGGGTCATCATGTTCATCGCGCCGATGCGGAGCATGGTTCTGTCCATGTCGTAGCCGAAAAACATGTGGTTCATATAGTGATCCTTCTTCTGGCGGTTGAAGAAGATTTCTTCTTTGCGGTGCTCCTTCAGGTATTCACCCGCAGAAACAAGGAAGCCGGAAGTGCCGCAGGCCGGGTCGCAGATCACGTCATCAGCTTTCGGGGTCATCAGCTCCACCATCATGCGGATAATATGGCGCGGGGTACGGAACTGGCCGTTGAGGCCGGACTGGCTGATCTTGCTGAGCAGATATTCATAGGTATCGCCCCGCACATCCACCGCCTGAGATTCGTTCATCAGGCGATAAATCTCGTCCAGCGCATCCACTACTTTGGATAGCAGAAGCGGCGTGGGCAGCTTGAAAATGGCATCGTCCATGTACTTGGAATAGGCGCTGTTCTTATCCCCGTGGAGGTTCTTGATGAACGGAAACACCCACTCCTGCATCACGCTGTACATCTTTCCGGCGGGGAAATCGTGGAATACACTCCACTTAAGCTGCTGGCCATCGATGGTACGGTCACCGACATGCACCTCATCTGCAAAAATGCTCTGATACGGCAGCCCCAGCATGGCAGCTTCCTTGGCCCGGAGATTGTCGGTGTCATCCAGATCATGGATGAACATCAGATAGGTGATCTGCTCGATAACATCCAGCGGGTTCACCAGTCCGCCCGCCGCAAAAATATCCCAGAGGCTGTCGATTTTGTTTTTCAGTTCACCTGTAATCATTTATTCTCTCTCCCTGTTCCAAGTATAAGAAGTGTAGCGTCCGCCGCCGATTTTCAAGATTTCTCCAGACTTTATCAAACCCGCCAGTGCGCGCTGGACGGTGATCTGGCTGATATCCGGACATTTGGCCATGATTTCACTCTTGGTGATCTTGCCAAGGTGGTTCTTGATGATCTCCCGCACACGGTCGGGCTTGGACAGGCCCTTGGTGGTCAGCAGCTCGATTCGGCTCTCGAAATCCCGGTACGCCGCTACCAGAACACCCAGCATATAGGTAACAAAGGGGGCATAGTCGTTGGTTCCCTCATGCCAGTTATAGGAGCTGGCTTGCAGAGTCTCGTAATAGGTTTCCTTGGTATCGGAGATCAGTTTCTCAATACTGATATATTTGCCCACGATATAGCCGGAGCGGTACAGGAGCAGCAGCGTCAGGAGCCTGCTCATGCGGCCGTTGCCGTCGTTGAAGGGATGGATACAGAGAAAGTCCAGTATAAAGATGGGAATCAGCAGCAACGGGTCGAGTTCAGCATCCTGCATAGCCGATTCAAACGCGCTGCACAGCGCCGTAATAGCCTCCGGCGTTTCCCATGCAGGGATCGGTTGAAAGCGGGTAATCTGCTCACCATTCGCCAGTTCTTCTGCAATGACATTGTCGGAGTTTTTGTAGTTTCCTCCGATAGTTTTTCCGCTGAATTTTAATAAGTCGCGGTGAAGCTGCAAAATGATAGATGGCTTTGGAGGAATGAAATCGTGGCTTTCATGGATCGTTGCAAGCACATCGCGGTATCCAGCAATCTCTTTTTCACTACGAGTTTTTGGCATTGTTTTATCACGCACGATTTTCTTCAGTCTGTCATCCGTGGTGATAATTCCCTCGATGCGGTTAGATGCCTCTGTGCTCTGAATTTTCGCAACTTCCAGAAGTTCAGACAACGCATCCGCTTTAGCCTCGATAAAGAGATTTTGCTGTCCCTTGTATTCGTGAATCTGCGTCAGGCAGGCTACGACCTCCGGTGTCAGCAATTTGTTGTATTCTGTTTTGAAGTCGAACGCTCTCATGCACTGCCCTCATTTGAATTTCAATTTCATCAAATCTTATCGAATGATGCAATTATAGTATATCCTTGAATTACATCGCTGTCAATATCAATTTTCTCATTTTTGTATTAATGATAAAATTAGAATTTGACTGTCATCTGCTACGCATCATGTCCCCTCGCAGGCGCTGACAATCGAAAGCTGTATCGTAACGATTTCAGATTGTCAGCAAAAAAGGAAGTCCGCCACTCATCGGTACGGACTTCCTTTTGCATTTTCTGAGCAGGTGTTCCAAACTGCGTTTTTACAGTTTGGGTACCCGTCTGCGAAGAAAATATGGGGAGTTCAGAGGGGAATATTCCCTTTGACGCTGGGTTTCCAATGGGGGCGCGCAGCATCCCTGTTGGCACACGATTTTCCGTAGGAAAGTCTAGTGTGTTATACCTTTGTGGAGCAGATGGCAGCCGGAATTGTAGCACACCCTGAAAAGTGTGGCCACAGTTGCGGCGTTCTGGCGGGAAAGGTTGCCCCTCGCGGGGCAGCATAAGCGACAGAAAAAGGCTGGCAGGCGGTGCGGGCAAGCACTGTCTGTCAGCCGTGTCATTTGCGGAACAAAGGTATATCAAAGCCCCCGTCAGCCGCTGCTTCCCATCGTATCAGAACCACCACGGCAGCTTTCCGCGCAGGCTGTCCATCGCCTCGCCCTCCACCTTCTTTGTCCAGCTCTCGCTGAGATGGAAATGGAGCGCCGCGCCGATCAGCGGGTGCTCGATTCCATCGGTAAAGCCATAGCGGTACAGCAGATAGGTCTGCTCTCTGGCAGTCAGCTTGTCCATCGCCGCATACAATTCCATTAGCTGTTCTTTTTGGATATAGATTTGCTCCGGCGTTTGGGTGTGAGGGTCGGCTATGGCTTCGATCCGCAGCATCCGTTCATCCTCTGAGAGAACGTCATCCAGATATACTCTCTGGAAGCCGGGGCCGTCTTTCTTATCCACCATCCGTTGTTCAAATTGAGCTAGGGCTGCGCGGATGCAGTCTGTCATGGCATTGCGGATTGCTGGTGCCGAATAGGTCAGAAATTTCATGCCCCGTCCGGCATCAAACAAAGGGATCGCGTTCAGCAGGCCGATACTTCCCTCCTGCATCAAATCATCCAAATCAATTCCAATATCATTTTCATCCAGCCCCATGTTTCGGTATTGCTCCAGCGCAATTTTTCGGATGAATCCCAGATTCTTTTCCAGCAGAATGTCACGGGCAGCCGTATCCCCTTTCTGTGCCAGTCTGCACAGCTGCTCATTGCTCCGGGTCGGCATTTTGCTTCTCCTGCGCGTGGTCTAAGGTGGATTGGAGAAATTCCGTCAGCGCCTGACCGAACTTGTCCAACGCTTCCTTTTGCACGCCGTCCATTCCTGCCGCGCTCTGGGTGACGGCGGCGGAAATCATTTCCGGCGTGATGGTCGGAGTACGAACATCCGCCCCTTTGGTGAGTTCGGTAAACATCTGCTGGGTGATGCCCTTGGTCAAGGACTGTGCCACCGTAAAATCGTTACCAATCTCTTTCTTCACTTCCCGCAGTGCCGCCATGAAAGTATTCTGTATCATCGTCAGGTCTGCCTGATATACAGGAACTTTCTGTCGATTGACAGTTCTGGCCGCCTGCACAGCGGCATCCGTTTTCACATTCCGGCGCAGCATGGCGCTGAGGGTGGTAAGCATCTGGTTCTGTCCGGCAAAACCGGCGGCCAGCGTATCGTCAAAATATTGCTCGATCATGTAGGTGACTTCTGCAAAGCGCGGACTTTCCAGCAGGCGGTTGACGATCTCCGCATTGGCTTTTCCGGTGTACAGATTCCGCGCCGCCTGCACCGACAGGCCCAGTTCTTCAATATCAAAATTTGTCCGGTCGGGTGTATTGACTTCCCCCAGCAGGAAATCTGTGGAGACTTCAAACACTTTTGCAATGCGGAGCAAATGTTCTGTGCTGATCTTATCGGTCTTGCCGCTGACAAACCGGCTGATGGCGCTTTCGGTGCTGCCGATGCGGGTCGCCAGCTGTGCTTGGGTAATTTTATGTTCCTTCATAAGCTCCTGCATCCGCTGCCGGATATTGCCGGGCAGATAGGCTCCCTCCATGTGACGCACCTCTTTTCTGAAAATTCTCTTTAACCATTATAACTTATAAAACCAGCGCGGGCAAATGCTTTCCGCTGGCTTCGCCGCTCTGAGGTCTTGCATTTTTGCAAGATTTTAGGGCGGTATTTTTTCATTTCTTGCACTTTTAGCGGATTTTTCGGTCTATAGGCTTTTTCCCCGTATATTCAGGCAGACGGGCAGATACCGTCAATAAATGATGGAGGGCAAAGCCTATGAATTTGTTTGAAACTGTAAAATCTGCTGTTACTGTGAAGCAGGCCGCCGAGCACTACGGCTGCAAGGTCAACCGGGGCGACATGATCTGCTGCCCCTTCCACGATGACCGGCATCCCAGCATGAAGCTGAACAGGGATTATTTTTATTGCTTCGGCTGCGGGGCCACCGGGGAAGTGATTGACTTTGTGGCGCGGCTGTTCGGCCTGAGCAGCTACGAGGCCGCAAAGAAGCTGGCCTATGACTTTGGCATCGACCCGGACAAGCCCCCGGCAGCGATGGCTTTGAAAAAGCCCTATCCGCTGGCGCAGGCTTTCCGCAACGATGAGATACACTGCCAGCGGGTGCTCTGCGATTATCTGCATCTGCTGGAACGCTGGAAGGTCGAATATGCCCCGCAATCGCCGGAGGATGAACTGGATGACCGCTTTGTGGAAGCCTGTCATATGATCGAGTATGTAAATGATTTGTTGGACGTTCTCATGTTTGCGGAACTGAAGCAGCGTGTGAAAGCGGTGGATATGCTGCTGAAGGACGGCACTATCACCGCGCTGGAGCAGCGGCTCAAACGTCTGGAAAAGGAGGTGCAGCACCGTGGCGAAGAACGAGCAATCGCGTGAGGTCAACCAGCCCATCTGGTTTGACGGTAAGAGCATCAACGAAGCCCTGTTTTGTGATGATTTTCTGAGCAGACACAAAATCATCTACACAAACGGGGCTTTTTTCACGCCCGATGGCCGCGTGACCAATGATCTGCCCCTACGCAGCGAAATCTTTGACGAACTGCGCTGCTGTGCGGTCAGCAACATTCCCCGGAAAATCAGCAACATTGTGGAGCTGATGAAACTGGCGGCTCTGGTAGAGGATTTCCCGCCGGAAACTGACCGCATCCATCTGGCAAACG
>ERZ827524.2491-NODE-2491-length-13003-cov-12.708526_pt1 | contig 13003 bp, 11 predicted proteins | sample MGYA00519702_ERZ827524 | MGnify/ENA primary metagenome ERZ827524 (study PRJEB31778, sample SAMEA3449341) | human gut metagenome | biome: human gut; feature: human-associated habitat; material: faeces | place: United Kingdom | collected 2010/2012 ...
TGCAAACGAAAGACACCCCTGATGGGTTTCTTTCGTAACGATCTTCCTTTCCGATAGCGGGAGAGTCCCATTTTTTCGGCGGCCTGTTTTTCCGTCTGGCAGATTTTCCATATTTTTGGCAGATTTTCCATATTTTACCGCCTGCATTCACAAAGATTTAATATTTTTTTTGTTGCCATTTTGTAACTTTTTGTTTATAATGTTTCCGTGAAGTAAAAAAAGGCCGAATGACGACGCCTGTCAAAGGGCATCGTGTGTGCATACATCGAGGTATTATCCCATGATCAGAATGACAAATGTTGAAAAAACATACGAAAATGGCACCCATGCGTTAAATGGCATTTCTTTTGAGATTCAGGACGGAGAATTCGTGTTCCTGGTGGGCCCCTCCGGCAGCGGAAAGTCCACCATCATCAAGCTGCTGACCGGCGAGCTGGTGCCCTCCCGGGGCCGGGTGATGATCAACGGCTTCTCCATGAGCAACATCACCCGGCGTCAGATTCCCCTGATGCGCCGCACCGTGGGGGTGATTTTCCAGGATTTCCGCCTGATCGGCAACAAAACCGTGTACGACAATCTGAGCCTGGCCATGCGGGCGGTGGGGGCCTCCGCCAGGGAGATCAAAAGCCGCATCCCCTATGTGCTGGGCCTGGTGGGGCTGGACGGCAAGGGCCGCCGGTTCCCTGATGAGCTGTCCGGCGGCGAGCAGCAGAGAGTGGCCATCGCCCGGGCCCTGGTGAACAATCCCAGCACCATCGTGGCCGACGAGCCCACCGGCAACCTGGACCCCGCCCGCTCTCTGGAGATCATGACCCTGCTGGAGCGCATCAACGCCCTGGGCACCACCGTGGTGGTGGTGACCCACGAAAAGAGCCTGGTGAATCATTTTGACAAGCGGGTCATTATGATCGACCACGGCGTGGTAGCCGCCACCGGCGTGGGCAGATACGAGGTGGCCGCCCATGCGTAATTTCCGTTATTTCTTCCGGGAGGGCGTGGGCAATATGCTGTCCCACGGGTTCATGTCCTTTGCCGCCATCGGCGTCACCGTGGCGTGCCTGCTGATTATGGGCACCTTCTCGCTGGTGGCCTACAACGCCAACATCAACCTGCAGGACCTGCAGAAGGAGAACGCCGTGGTGGCCTTCGTGGACGAGAGCCTCACGGATGAGGAGGCCCAGGGCCTCCAGTCCCAACTGTCGGGCATCTCCGGCGTGGCGGACTGCACCTTCGTCTCCCGGCAGGAGGCCCGGGACGAATATGTGGACCAGTATAACGAGGACGACCTGTACAGCGACCTGGACCCCACCATCTTCCGCCACCGCTATGTGATGCACCTGACGGACCTGAAGCTCATGGACCAGGTGGTGCAGAGCCTGGAGAGCGTGGAGGGCATCGCCAAGGTCCGGGCGGACCAGGACATCTCCAACGGCTTCATCACCGTCCGCAACATCGCGGGGGTCATCAGCATCGCCCTGATCGCCATTCTGCTGATCATCTCCGTGTTCATCATTTCCAACACCATCAAGCTCACCACCTTCGACCGGCGGGACGAGATCGCCATCATGAAAATGGTGGGGGCTACCGATGGCTTCATCCGCTGGCCCTTCGTGTATGAGGGCCTGCTGCTGGGCCTCATCGGCGCGGCCGTGGGCTTCAGCCTGCAGTGGCTGCTGTATGCCGCCGTGACCCGGGGCATCGCCAATTCCGACACCATGCAGCTGCTGCGGGTGGTGGATTTCCGCCAGATCTGGGCCCCGGTGGCGGCGGTATTCGCCGGCGTGGGCATCCTGGTGGGCGTAGGCGGCAGCCTCACCGCCATCCGAAAATTCCTGCGGGTATAACAAGAGAGGAGACCGTCATGAAACAGAAAATCAAACGCTTGACCGCCCTGGTGTGCGCCGTGGCCATGATGGCCGTCCTGTGCGTGACCCTGGCGCCGGTGAACACCGCCTATGGCGCCACCCTGAACGAGCAGCTGGCCGAGACCCGGGCCAAAAAGCAGGAGATCCAGCAGCAGCTGGACCAGATCAAGTCCGACAAGGCCAAGGCTCTGGAGCAGAAGGAGCTGCTGGACCAGCAGGCCGCCGTCATCGCCCAGCAGATCGACCTGCTGCAGCTGCAAATCAAGGACACCCAGGACCGCATCACCGAAAACGAGGCCCAGGAGGAGCAGCAGTATCAGCTGTTCTGCCGCCAGGTGCGGCAGGAGGAGGAGCGGGGCGCCGTGTCCTACTGGTCCGTGCTGTTCAAGGCCACCGGCTTTGCCGACCTCCTCAGCCGCATGGACTTCATCAACGAGATCGTGGAGCACGACCAGAGCGTCATCGACCAGCTGCGCACCCTGCGGGAGCAGCTGGCCCAGGATAAGGCGGACCTGGAGCAGCAGCAGGCGGAGCTTACCGCCAGCAAGACAGAGCTGGACGCCCAGGTGGCCGAGGCTACCCGGGTGTTTGAGGAGTATGCCGCCAGCGAGGCGGGCCAGCAGGCACTGCTGAACCAGCAGGCCGCCCGGGAGAAGGAGCTCCAGGAGGAGATCCGCAAGTCCGAGGAAGCCAACCGCAACAACCAGACCGCCGTGGGCGGCTTCATCTGGCCCACCGCCTGCCGCCTGATCACCGGCGGCTACGGCGGCCGCGACGCACCGTGCCCCGGCGCCAGCACCTATCATCTGGGTGTGGACATCGGCGCCTCCTGGGGCTCCGACATTTACGCCACCAAGGCAGGCACCGTGAAGGTGGCCAACGAGGGCTGGAACTATGGCCTGGGCTATTGCGTGAAGATTCAGCATGACGACGGCACCAGCACGGTGTACGGCCACATGAGCCGGGTCATCGCCGTGGTAGGCCAGCGGGTGGCCCAGGGTCAGGTCATCGGAAAGATAGGCTCCACCGGCGTTTCCACCGGCCCCCACCTGCACTATGAGATCCGCATCGGCGGCGTTAACGGTACCGCTGTGAACCCCCTGCCCTACCTCCCCGGCTACGTCCGCTACGGCTGGTAAAAAAGCACATGATTTCCCCTCCCGCCTCATACAATAAGGCGGGAGGGGATTTTTATGCGAAAAAAGCCTCGCAGAGTTCGCGGCCCGCAGGTCGCGAATCAAGTCAAATCCATTTTTCGCGGCGGCATCCCCCAAGGGGACTTCCGCTGGGCGTGTACGTCGCGAAAAATACTTTGCGCGGAGAGAGTGTGCCCGAATGGGCTTAAAAGACCATTCGGACGCGCGGTTCGGAGCGAATGACTTTTTGTTCCAAAAGAGCATTGCTCTTTTGGAACAGGATTAAGGCGGGAGGGGATTTTTATGCTGGGATATGTGCATCTGCTGCCGGAAACGCGCCCGGCGCTGGAGCGGCGCACCGTGGCCGGAACGGCCCTGTGGGTGCTGGAGGGGGACCTGGACGGCGGGCTGCTGCCCAGCCGCCGGCTGCGGCGATGGACCCGGCGGCTGGCGGAATGCGGTGTTTCCCACGCCGCCCTGCCGCCGGGCCGGGAGGGGGATTTTGCCCCTCTGCGTCCGGTTCTGCCGGACGGACTGCGGCTGGCCCTGCTGCCGCAGCTGCTGGACGCCCTGGCCCCGGCAGGGGACACGGCCCTGCTGCTGGCGGACCGGGCCGACAGCCGGACGCTGTGCGCCGCCCGGGTGCTGGCGGAGCGGTTCCGGCACCTGCGGCTTTCCGTGGGGCCGGGGCAGGAGGCCCTGGAGCGACAGCTGCTGCGGCAGCTGGGACTTACCACCGGCGGCGGCCCCGCCGCCGTCACCGTGACCTTCGGCCCGCCGCCCCGGGAGGGTCTGCCCCTGTACCTGACCCCCGACTGCGCCCTGCGCCAGGAGGTACGGTACGCCTGGCCGGACCCGTCCCAGGCCCCGCCGCCGGAGGGGCTTCTGTCCCTGCTGCACCGGGCCTGCCGCCTACCGGAGATCTGCGTCAAATCCGTGGAAACCCTTGACAGAAGCCGGGAAAATCACTATAATGCAACGTGACATATTATAGGTATATCGTGGCCGCCTTCCGGCGGACACCCGAAAGGAATGGATCATATGGCAACCGTAAAAGAATTCAGAATGAGCCAGGAGCGCTATGACGAGCTCAAAAAAGAACTGGACTACAGCAAAACCACTCGCGCCGACGAGATCGCCGAGCTGATCAAAGAGGCCCGTGGCTTCGGCGACCTGTCCGAAAACAGCGAGTATGACGAGGCGAAAAACGAGCAGGGCAAGCTCTATTCCCGCATTGCCGAGCTGGAGGAGATTCTGCTCCACGCCGTCATTGTGGACGAGTCCGAGATGGACTCCGACAAAATCTCCATCGGCTGCCGTGTGGTGGTCACCAATCTGGATAACGGCAAACAGCTGCCGGAATACACCATCGTGGGCTCCCAGGAGGCCAACGTCATGGAGCGCAAGGTGTCCGAGGATTCCCCCTTCGGCAAGGCCCTGATGGGCACCAAGGCCGGTGACGAGATCACCGTGGAAGCCCCCCGGGGCGTTATCCACTACCGGGTGGACAGCATCGAACGATAACAAGAGAGGAGAACTGCACCATGGCAGAACAGAATACACAGCAGGACCTGCGGGAAATTCTCCAGATCCGCCGGGACAAGCTCAAGGCCCTGCAGGACGCGGGGATGAACCCCTTTGAGATCACCCGCTACGACGTGACCCACCACGCCCAGGAGGTCAAGGACAACTTCGACGCCCTGGAGGGGCAGACCGTGTCCCTGGGCGGCCGCCTGATGTCCAAGCGCGGCATGGGCAAGGTGTCCTTCTGCGACCTGCAGGACAAGTCCGGCCGCATCCAGATCTACGCCCGCAGGGACGAGATGGACGAGGAGGCCTATAACCGCTTCAAGAAGTACGACATCGGCGACATTGTGGGGGTCAGGGGTGAGGTGTTCCGCACCCAGAAGGGCGAGATGAGCATCCGCGCCCACGAGATCACCCTGCTCAGCAAGTCCCTCCAGCCCCTGCCCGAGAAGTTCCACGGCCTCACCGACAAGGAGCTGCGCTATCGCCAGCGGTATGTGGACCTGATCATGAACCCCGAATCCAAGCGGAACTTTGAGATCCGCAGCAAGTTTGTGGCCTTCCTGCGCCGTTATCTGGACAACCTGGGCTTTATGGAGGTGGAGACCCCCGTGCTCAGCCCCATCGCCGGCGGCGCCAACGCCCGGCCCTTCATCACCCACCACAACACCCTGGATATCGACATGTATATGCGCATCGCCACGGAGCTGCACCTGAAGCGGCTGATCGTGGGCGGTATGGAGCGGGTGTATGAGGTGGGCCGCATCTTCCGCAACGAGGGCATGGACACCAAGCACAACCCCGAGTTCACCACCTGCGAGCTGTATCAGGCCTTCACCAACCTGGACGGCATGATGGACATTCTGGAGGGCATCCTCACGGGAGCCGCCAAGGAGATCCTGGGCACCTACCAGGTCACCTGGATGGGCCACGACATCGACCTGACCCCCAGCTGGCAGCGTGTCACCATGGCCGATGCCGTGAAGAACGTCACCGGGGCCGATTTTATGGCCTGCATCGGCGACGCCGACCGGGGCGTGGAGCTGGCCCGCAGCGTGGGCGTGGATATGGACGGCGTGCCCCACACCTGGGGCAACGCCCTGTATGAGACCTTCGACCAGAAGGTGGAGGAGACCCTGATTCAGCCCACCTTTATCACCATGTACCCCGTGGAGGTCAGCCCCCTGGCCAAGCGCAGTCCCGCCCAGCCGGAGCTTACCGAGCGATATGAGATGTTCATCTGCGGCTGCGAGATGGGCAACGCCTTCTCCGAGCTGAACGACCCCATCGACCAGTATCAGCGCTTCAAGGCCCAGGCCGAGAAGCGCGCCAACGGCGACGACGAGGCCGACATGATGGACGAGGATTTCGTTCTCGCCCTGGAATACGGCATGCCTCCCACCGGCGGTCTGGGCTTCGGCATCGACCGCTGCGCCATGATGCTCTGCGGCACCGACTCCATCCGCGACGTGATCCTGTTCCCGACTATGAAGCCGCTGGACAACTGAAATGGCTGAAAACGCCCCTGCGCCAAAGCGGCGCGGGGGTGTTTTTTCTGTCCCCCACTTGCCAAATGCCGCACCGGATAGTATACTTAGCACATAACATCCCGTCGCGGTGCGTACAGTAGCACAGGCGCGAAGGAGGAGACTATGTACACCATCAACGACCTTTATGATCTGACACATACACTGGCGGGGGACTACCTGGCCCGCTTTACCTATCCCTGGGAGGCGCTCTCCGACCTGGCGGACTGCATTCGTGCGCTGGGCGCACAGCTGGACAGCGAATATCTGCCCTTTGGCCCGGAGGTGTGGGTGCACCGGACGGCGCACGTCGCGCCCACGGCGTCCATCACCGGGCCGTGCATCATCGGCCCGGAGGCGGAGGTGCGCCACTGCGCCTTTATCCGGGGCAGCGCGCTGGTGGGCGCCCACTGCGTGGTGGGCAACTCCGTGGAGCTGAAGAATGTCATCCTGTTTGACAACGTGCAGACGCCCCACTACAACTATGTGGGCGACAGCATTCTGGGCTACAAATCCCACATGGGCGCCGGCTCCATCACCTCCAATGTGAAGTCCGACAAGACCCATGTGGTGGTCACGGACGGTGCGGAGCGCATCGACACCGGACGCAAGAAGGTGGGCGCCATGTTGGGCGACGGCGTGGAGGTGGGCTGCAACAGTGTGCTGAACCCCGGCAGCGTCATCGGACGGGGCAGCCGGGTATATCCGCTGTCCTCGGTGCGGGGCACCGTGCCGGCGGCGAGCATCTACAAGCGCAGCGGCGACATTGCCGCCCAGCGCTGACAGGGAGGAAGAAAAATGGGTAAATATTTCGGCACGGACGGCTTCCGGGGCGAGGCCAATGTGACCCTGACGGCGGACCACGCCTATCAGGTGGGCCGCTTTTTGGGCTGGTACTGCGGTGAATGCAAGCGCCGCGGCGGTGACAGCGAGCCGGCAAAGGTGGTCATCGGTAAGGATACCCGCCGCAGCAGCTATATGTTCGAGTATGCCCTGGCCTCCGGGCTGGTGGCCTCCGGCGCGGACGCCTATCTGCTGCACGTGACCACCACGCCCTCTGTGTCCTATGTGGCGCGGACGGAGGGTTTCGACTGCGGCATTATGATCTCCGCCAGCCACAATCCGTTCTATGACAACGGCATCAAGCTGATCGGGCGGTCCGGCGAGAAAATGGACGAGGACACCATCGCCCTGATCGAGGACTATCTGGACGGGAAGCTCAGCGTGTTCGGCCAGACCTGGGAGACGCTTCCCCTGGCGCAGCGGGACCATATCGGCCGCACGGTGGACTGGTCCGCAGGGCGTAACCGCTACGTGGGCTACCTCATCTCCCTGGGGATGTTCTCCTTCAAGGGGAAAAAGGTGGGGCTGGACTGTGCCAACGGCAGCGCCTGGATGATCGCCAGAAGCGTTTTTGACGCACTGGGTGCCACGACCTACGTCATGGGCGATGAGCCAGACGGCTTCAATATCAACAACGGCGTGGGCTCCACTCATATCGAGGCCCTGCAGCGCTTCGTGGTGGAGAAAGGCCTGGACGTGGGCTTTGCCTACGACGGCGACGCGGATCGGTGCCTGGCGGTGGACGAAAAGGGCCAGATCATCACCGGTGACCACATCCTGTATATCTGCGGCCGCCATATGAAGGAACTGGGCGAGCTGCCCCACAACACGGTGGTGACCACGGTCATGTCCAACTTCGGACTGTACCGGGCCTTTGACCGGTTGGGGATCCGCTATGCCAAAACCGCTGTGGGCGACAAGTACGTATACGAGTATATGAGCAAAAACGGCTGCGCCCTGGGCGGCGAGCAGTCGGGGCATATCATCTTCTCCAAGTACGCCTCCACCGGCGACGGCATTTTGACCAGCCTGAAGCTGATGGAAGTCATGCTGGAGCGCAAGCAGCCCATGAGCAAGCTCACCGAGGGACTGACCATCTATCCCCAGGTGCTGGAGAATGTGCGGGTGCACGACAAGGCTGCCGCCCGTCAGGACCCGGCCGTGCAGAAGGCTGTGGACGACGTGGCCCGCCGTCTGGGCGATACGGGCCGTATTCTGGTGCGTGAATCCGGTACGGAGCCGGTGCTCCGCGTAATGGTGGAGGCGCCGGAGGATGCTATCTGCCGGGAGTGTGTGGCACAGGTGGCGGAGATCATCCGGGCGCAGGGACACGCGGTTTGAGTACGCAATAAGGGAACGCCGTACCGCGTTCCCTTATTTTTTGTTGACATTCGCAGAGGATACCTATATTATAAGGAATATTCTGAGAGGGGAGGGGCACCGTTATGACAGAGCGCATTACCAGCCGGCGCAATCCGCTGCTGGAACAGGTCCGCAGGCTGGATACGGCGGCGCTCCGGCGGAAGGCCGGGGTGTTTTTGTGCGATAGCCCCAAGCTGGTGGGCGAGGCGGTGCAGCACGGCGTGTCCGTGCAGTGTGTCATCGCCGCGGATGGTGTGGCCTTCCCGGAGGGACTGCCGGAGAATGTGCGGCGGGTGACGGTGCCGGCGGACGTGATGGCGTCCATTTCGCCCATGCCCACGCCCCAGGGGATGCTGGCCCTGTGTGCCCTGCCGGATATGGCGGCGCCTGCGCGCCTGTCACCGGGCCGCTATGTGGTGCTGGACGGTGTGCAGGACCCGGGCAACGTGGGGGCGGTGCTGCGGACGGCGGACGCCTTCGGCTGCACCGGTGCGCTGCTGCTGCCGGGCTGCGCCGATCCCTATGGGCCAAAGACGCTGCGCGCCGCCATGGGCGCGGTGTTCCGCCTGCCGCTGTACACGGTGGGACTGGAGGACCTGCCCCGTCTGCTGGCAGACGCAGGGCTGCCGCTGTACGGCACGGCCCTGCGCCACGACACGGTGGACGTGCGGCAGCGGGATCTGCGCCGCTGCGCGCTGGTCATTGGCAGCGAAGGCCGGGGCGTCAGCGCGGAGATGCTGGCGCTGTGCCGCGAGACGCTGCGTATCCCCATGTCGTCCCACTGCGAGTCGCTGAACGCCGCGGCCGCGGCGGCGGTGCTGCTGTGGGAGGCCTATCGCACGGAGGAGGGGAACTGAGATGGCGGCTTTGAAGTATTGGGTGTGGCTGACCACACTGCCGGGTCTGGGGGAACGGGCGAAATTGCAGCTGCTGGCGCATTTCGGCTCGCCGGAGGAGATCTATTTTGCCCCGGAGGGCGAGCTGCTGCTGGCAGAGGGCATTACGAAACTACAGGCCGCCCTGCTGGCGGACAAATCGCTGGACCGGGCGGAGAAGGTGCTGGAGGACTGTGCCAGAGACGGCCAGTTCCTGCTGACCATGGACGACGCGGGATACCCCGCGCGGCTGCGGAACATCTACGACCCGCCCCTGCTGCTGTACGGCAAGGGCAGCCTGCCCCTGTTCGATGATGAGGTGGCCGTCACGGTGGTGGGCACCCGGGACTGCACGCCCTATGGCGTGCGCGCGGCGTCACAGCTGGGCTATGAGCTGGCCAGACAGGGGGCGCTGCTGGTGTCCGGCATGGCCAAGGGCATCGACGGCGAGGCGCTGAAGGGCGCCCTGCGCGCCGGCGGCTTTACCGCCGCGGTGCTGGGCGGCGGCGCGGACGTGGTGTATCCGGCGGCCAACCGCCGGCTGTATGAGGACATCGCCGCCACCGGCGTCATCCTGTCGGAGTACCCGCCCGGGACGGAGCCCAAGGGCGACCACTTCCCGGTGCGGAACCGATTGCTCAGTGCGCTGAGTCTTGCCACCGTGGTGGTGGAGGCCCCGGAGAAAAGCGGCGCGCTCATCACCGCCGCCACGGCGCTGGAGCAGGGCCGCGAGGTCTTTGCCGTGCCGGGTCCCTTCGACGCGCCCAAGAGCCGGGGCTGCAACGCCCTGATACGCGAGGGCGCGGGCCTGGTGTGCGAGGCCTGGGACGTGCTGAGCTTTTATGAGAGCCGCTTCCCCCATAAGCTGCGGCCTCTGCGGGCCACGATCCCGCCCCTGCCCAAGGGCGCGGAGCCGGAGAGCGACGCGCCTGCCGTCCCCGTGGAGGAGGCACCCGCGCCCACCACGCCGGTACTGCCGGTGCTGGATATTTCACAGGACACCGCCGGACTCACCGACGATCAGATCGCGGTGCTGTCCGTTCTGCAAGCGGATATACCCACCCTTACCGATGACGCGGCACTGCTGGCCGAGCTGCCGGTGCGCCGTGTGCTGTCGGCGCTGACGGTGCTGGAGATCGACGGCTACGTCTGCCGTCAGGGAGCGCGGAGCTTCCTGCGGACGGTGGAACTCAAAAAGGAGTAAGTAACAATATGGCAGCAAAGAAAAACCTGGTCATCGTGGAGTCCCCGGCCAAGGCCAAGACCATTGGCAAATATCTGGGGCCGGACTATGTGGTCAAGGCCAGCATGGGTCACCTGCGTGACCTGCCCAAGAGCACCCTGGGCGTGGACGTGGAGGGTGACTTTACCCCCAACTACCGGCCCATCAAGGGCAAAGAGGATATCATCAAGGACCTGAAGACCACGGCGGACAAGAGCAAGACCGTGTACCTGGCCACCGACCCGGACCGCGAGGGCGAGGCCATCAGCTGGCATCTGCAGCACCTGCTGGACCTGCCGGATGACAAGGCCCGGCGCGTGACCTTCAACGAGATCACCAAGAAGGTGGTGCAGGAGTCCATCCAGCACCCCCGCGCCATCGACCAGGACCTGGTGGACGCCCAGCAGGCCCGCCGTGTGCTGGACCGCATCGTGGGCTATCAGCTTTCCCCTCTGCTGTGGAAGAAGATCCGCCGCGGCCTGTCCGCCGGCCGTGTGCAGTCGGTGGCGATCCGGCTGGTGGCCCAGCGTGAGCAGGAGATCGCGGCCTTCGTGCCCCAGGAGTACTGGACGTTGGACGTACACCTGCAAAACCACGCCGCCGCGTCCTTTACCGCCCACTACTACGGTGTGGACGGCAAGAAATACGAGCCTAAGGACGAGGCGGATGCCCAGCGCATCGTGGAGGAGCTGAAAAAAGAGGCCTTCGCGGTCAAGACCGTGAAGCGTACCGACAAGCAGCGCAGCCCCACGCCGCCCTTTACCACCTCCAGCTTACAGCAGGAGGCCTCCCGCAAGCTGAATATGACGCCCCGTCGGACCATGGCCATTGCCCAGCAGCTGTATGAGGGCGTGGACATCACCGGCGAGGGCACCGTGGGTCTGATCACCTATATGCGTACCGACTCGCTGCGTATCTCCGACGAGGCCCAGGCCCAGGCCCGCGAGCTGATACAGTTCCGCTACGGCGCGGCCTATTGCCCCGACGTGCCCCGGAAGTACAAGACCAAGGCCGGGGCCCAGGACGCCCACGAGGCCATCCGTCCCTCTGACCCGGCGCTGACGCCGGAGCAGGTGAAGGGCGACCTGACGCCGGAGCAGTACCGCCTCTACCGACTGATCTGGAGCCGCTTCCTGGCCAGCCAGATGGCCAACGCCGTGTATGACAGCATCTCCGTGGAGATCGCCGCCGGTGCCCATGCCCTGCGGTGCTCCGCCAGCAACCTGAAATTCGCCGGCTATACCGCCGTATATGAGGAGAGCCGGGACGACGACAAGGAGGAGAAGGACTCTCCCCTGCCGCCGCTGGAGGAGGGCGAGCAGGTGACGGCGGTGGGCTTTGCGCCCCTGCAGCATTTCACCCAGCCCCCGGCCCGCTATACCGATGCCACCCTTATCCGCACCATGGAGGAGAACGGCATCGGCCGCCCCTCCACCTACGCGCCCACCGTCTCCACCATTCTGGACCGCGAGTACGTCATCAAGGAGGGCAAGTACCTGCGCCTGACACCGTTGGGCGGCGTGGTCAACGACCTGATGTGCCAGCGGTTCCCGGACATCGTGGATGTAAAGTTCACCGCCCGTATGGAGCAGAAGCTGGACGATGTGGAGGCCGGCCAGGTCAAGTGGAAGGACCTGATCCGCCAGTTCTACGTGCCGTTCCATGAGAACCTGGAAAAGGTCGAGAAGGACATGGAGGGCGTCTATCTCAAGGTGCCCGACGAGGTCACGGAGGAGAAGTGCGACCTGTGCGGCCGCAACATGGTCATCAAGTCCGGTCGGTTCGGCCGGTTCCTGGCCTGCCCCGGCTACCCGGAGTGTAAGTTCACCAAGCCGCTGGTGGTGGAAATGCCCGGCCGCTGCCCCAAGTGCGGCGGACGCATCCTGAAAAAGACCAGCCGCAACGGCTACACCTACTACGGCTGTGAGCACAACGGGGACAAACTGGGCCGGGCCTGCGACTTTATGACCTGGGATGTGCCGGTGAAGGAGACCTGCCCCGAGTGCGGCCAGACCATGTTCAAGAAGTCCGGCCGGGGCTTTAAGAAGCCCTTCTGCATCAACGAGGCCTGCCCCGCCTTTGTCCCCGAGGAGAAGCGGGGGGGCTACCGCAAAAAGAAAACCGAGGAGGCCAAGGCCGAGGACCAGGCCGCCCCCGCCCAGGAGACCGCCCCGGCGGAAGAGGCGGCGGAGAAGGCCCCGGCCAAGAAGCGCACCGCCAAGAAGGCGGCGGGGGAGAAGAAAACCGCCGGGAAAAAGCCGGCGGCCAAGAAAACCGCCAAGGCCGGGGAGGCCAAGCCGGCGGCCAAAAAGACCGCTGCCAAGAAGACCAAGAAAGCCCCGGGGGAGACCCCGGGAGAGCCGGAGGAGACGCCATGAGAGAGCCTGTCACCGTCATCGGCGCCGGGCTGGCCGGCTGTGAGGCCGCCTGGCAGCTGGCCCAGGCGGGCATCCCCGTGGTGCTGCGGGAGATGAAGCCCCGGAAAAAGACCCCCGCCCACCATGCCGACCTGTTTGGGGAGCTGGTGTGCTCCAACTCCCTGCGCTCGGACCAGCTGGAAAACGCCGTGGGCCTGCTCAAGGAGGAGCTGCGGCGGCTGGGCTCCCTCATTCTCCGGTGTGCCGACGAGCACCGGGTGGCCGCCGGG
>ERZ827524.2494-NODE-2494-length-12993-cov-2.759546_pt1 | contig 12993 bp, 8 predicted proteins | sample MGYA00519702_ERZ827524 | MGnify/ENA primary metagenome ERZ827524 (study PRJEB31778, sample SAMEA3449341) | human gut metagenome | biome: human gut; feature: human-associated habitat; material: faeces | place: United Kingdom | collected 2010/2012 ...
TGTTGTCTGGTACGAGAGCGAAACGGACATTGCCGAAAAGACCGAGCTTTGCAAGCTCCTCGGCATCAAGACCGTGTACGTGCTGAAATAAGAGAACAGGAAAGAGGGATCCCCCGCAAGGAGGGATCCCTCTTTTTCGGATTTGTCAGAACTGCGTATCCCACGGGTCAGTGTGGGGCGGTTCGGCACCGCCTGCCTGATTGCCGGTGGCAAGCAGATAGAAGCGGCAGATGGAAAGATTCAGATACGGTGTCAGGTAAACGCCCACACCGGCGGCGAGCACGGAGTAGATCAGCGTGCCGAGCAGGACGCCGGGCAGCGAATCGGGGAGAAAGCTGATGATGGCATATTCATAGAGTACGGCGATGAGCGCGGCGGCGAGCTGATAGCTGATGAAGCTGAGCTGGAGAAGAAAGAGCTGCATCTTGTAGCCGTTCGTCTGCCGCTTGCTTAAATCAAGCGCCTCCATCACGCCAAGATCCGGGTTTTCGCACAGGTTCAGCATGGCAAACGAGTAGCGGTAGGCCGCGATGATGCCGGGGATGACGAAAAGCATCGACCACAGGGCGACGAAAAAGCCCTCGACGATGTACAGGGCGATGACCTTGCCGGCAAAGGTGAAGCCGTCGAACAGGCTCTCATAGGGCATCTCCTCGCGGCGGTGAACGCCGAGACAGTAGCACTTATAGCCCGCGTCGAGCACCTGCGTAATGAGGCCGATGAGGATGCTGGCGAAGGAAACGGACACAAAGGCCACGCCGACGATGCGGCCGGTCAGGCTCGTGAGCGCCGTGTCGAGCAGGCTCCCCGGCTTTGCGTCCCCGCGGGAGATGTCCACAAAATAGGACACCGCCGAAAAGGTGATGAACGAGACGCCCAGCGGCGCGACGATGCTGCGGGTGGCGATGGAGAGCGAAAACAGGCGGTTGACCGTCGTGACCGAAAAGTTGTAGTACTTAAAGTAAACCAGCATCAGCACCACAACCAGCACCGAGCACCCCGCCGCCAGCAGCCGCGCCGGCGTCCAGCGTCACCGCGGCGGCAACGGCAGCACGCTGCGCCGCGCGCCGCTTCTTGCGCACGTGCCCGGCCGCAACGAGACCCACAACAATGGCCAGCAGCGCGCCCAAAACACCCAGGGCCACGGCAGTGGTGTTGATGCCCTGCGCGTCCTCGGGCACGGGCACCTCGTTCGGAATCTCCGCGCGCACGCCCGAGACGAGCAGGCGGTGCGAGTTCACGCCGTAGGGCGTGCAGGTCATGAGCGTCACGCGGTCCTCGCCGGCGGTCACGCGCAGCTTGGAATCGTCGTCGGGCTCAATCACGTCTATGCGGTCGATCTTGTAACCCAGCTCCTCGCCCATCACCTCGATGTAAAACGAGTCGCCAACCTGCAGTTCGTCCAGGCGCGTGAACAGGAGCGAGCCTGGCACGCCGCGGTGGCCGGTAAGCACGGCATGCGTGCTCGCGCCGCCCACGGGCAGCGATGTTCCATATAGGTGGCCGGCGCCCGCAGCGAGCACCTCGGTGGAGGTGCCATGGTACACGGGCAGGTTCACGTCGATCTTGGGTATACGCACCGAGCACATAAGGCCCGAACCCGCGTCGAGCAGGCCCTGGTACGTGGTGTCTTGCGAGGCGATGGAGTCCTTGGCACCCGTTGCGGTGGAGGCGCCGGAGGTGCTACCAAACGGGTCCACAACCTCGCCGATGACGTCCTGACCGCCGGCGGCCAACTGCTCGTTGTAGGCGCGCGCGGCCGCGAGGGCCTCCTCCGCTTGCGGATAGGGCCAACCATCCACGGTGTTTTGTGCCGCGGTAACTGCGGCCGTCTGCTCAGCCTGGGACATGGCGCGCAGGACGAGGGGCGTGGCCACGATAACAAAGCCGGCGGCAAAGCACAGAAGGGAAAGCAGGCGCAGGACGAGGGGCGGTTTACGTCGGCTGGTGGAAGCCGGGTTCGAACCGCCCCTCGGCGTGCGCATCGTCGATACGGGCTTGATTGCCTCCATGTGGTTCACCTCCGGGGGTGTGGGTGCGAGGACACGGTTAAAGCACCGACCCCGCCGCGGGTCCAAGCGCGACGGGGTGCGGCGAAAGGGAAGATGAGAACGCGGCGCGCAGGCGCTGATAGGAGACGACGATCGCCCGCTCGCCGCGTCATCAAGCTAGGGAATTAAGCGCGCATACGTGCACTCAGGGCGAAGGCGGCGCCAGCAGCCATGAGCAGCACGCCCACGGTGATGAAGACCTTGATGCCCAGGTCACCGGTCAAGGGCAGCTCGGTGAGGTTCTTGGCGTTCTTAACCGTAGCCTGGCCATCGCTGGTCCCAACGGAGATACGATCATCGCCGGTTTTCTTGCTGTAAGACACGGTTGCCGTTTCAGGCGTCCCAGAGAAGGTAGCACCAATAGCGAAGGTAAAGTCAGGCAGGCCGATGTTGGTATAACCGGTCGGAGCCTTGATCTCGTAGACGTGGTAGGTGCCAGCAGGCAGACCGGACATGGCGATCTTGCCGTTAGCATCGGTGGTGAACACACCGGTGGTAGCGTCAACGGCCGGCTTTGTTGCACCAAGGTCAGACCAAGCGCCGGAAGAGGCATCCTTGGCCATGAAGGTCTCAGCAGAACCGTCGTTCACGCGTGCGATGACGAACTGTGCGCCCTTAAGAGCATCGGTGGACTTGATGGCGTTGCCGGCCATGTCGGTCTTCAGGATGCCGAACTCGTAGGTGTAAACGCGAGGAACCTTGGGGCCATGAATCGTGGTGGACTCGTTATTAGGAGTGCGAGAATACTCAAGCTCAACGGAGTTGGGGTTACCATCGCCAGCCATGACGGCGCTGCTGTTGACAATAGCCTCGAACTTAACGACGACGGTGTAGCCCTCGAGGATCTTTCCATCATTCTTGGACTTGGAGTCATCGGCCATGTTGACGTACTTCCCCAGGTCGATGGTAGTCACGTGGCCGCCGGTATATTTAGAGTCGGTGCCTTTGTAGCCACCAATGTTAACGGTGTAATCGGTGCCCTCGTCGAGCGTCACATCATCTTCGCCGTCCTTCTTCAGAGTGACGGACTTCACAGGGTTCTCGTCAACCGTCAGACCCTTGGAAGCGGTATCGATAAGCCTGAACACACGGGGAGGTTCGTTGATGTCGTAGCCGGTGTAGGTCGGAATGACGGAGGTGAGCTCATACTCGACCTTGCCGCCGATAAGGGCGTCTGCGTTAGAGCCATTCTTTGCAACGGTGCCGGTATCGGAACTGGTGATCTTCTTGTCAACGGTCGGCACGTTCATCTTCAGCGTGACGACGCCCCAGCTAGCCGTCTCGTTAGAGTACTCCTTAAGTGTAGTTGCGACGATTATGGGGATGGACTGCGTTGCCGGATCGTCCGTGGTGTCCTTCAGGAACCAAAGGCCCTGATCGCAGGTATTCTTGAAACCGGAGACACTGCTCTGGAACTCAGTCTTGGTAGCGTGTGCCCCATCCACCGCGAGCTTCTTGGAGAGCCTCGTCGCGAACTTGCGCAGCTCAGACGTGTTCCCGCCCCACGGATCATCCGGCTCGCTGGAGTCATTGAAGACGTTGGCAACCAGGTAACCGATCGGGTTGTTGTCTTTGCTGCCCACAGCGTTGTAGTAGTTGTGGTCTGCCTCGTAATCTTGTCGCTGGGCATCGGTCATCGAAGCCTCGATCACGCTCACAAGGTCATCATTGGTATCGATGAGAAATGTGAGCTTGCCGCCGGCGGAGTCAACGTTCTTCAGCGAAGCGAGCTGAAAGCCATCGAGCGTGTGCGTCGCTTCGTCGTTGTCGGCATTACGGATGGTGATGGTGCCCTTCGTCGGCTGTACGGGTTCCGCAGCCTTGGCCACAGGGGCGGCGCCCACCAGGCCGGTTACGACGATCGCTACGGCGGCGGCGCCGGCGATCAGCTTTTGTACGAATCGGTTCATGATTCCCCTTTCAGAAATGAGCCCGACATTCATAAACATCTATCTACCAGCGCCATCGGACGGGTCGTCCTGGCGGCGCTTTGTAGCGAACCAATACGCTCCCGCAGCGATGCCGCTCAGAAGCATGAGACCGGCGCCCACGAGGAGCATGGAGTTTTCGGTCCAACCCGCGCCGGTGAGCGGGAGGTCCGTGAGAACTTTCACGTTGGTGAAGGTGGAGGTGGGGATGGCGTCGGGCGCGGCGGCGGAGGGTTGAACCACGACGCCCTGCCCGTTCTCACCCAGGGCGTTGCCCATGTCGTCCTTCACCTGGGTGACCGTGGTCGAGGTGGTGAGGCCGGTGTACTTGCCATCGACCATGACGGCCTTCACCGTGACGGCAACCTGGTACTCGGCCTTGGAGTAGCGGAGCTTGTCGATGGCATCGGCGTTAGGCGCGACCTCCTTCACCGTGTAGGTGTAGGTCTTGGCGCCCGTCGGGTTCGAAGCGTCGTTCGTGGCGAGGTACTCTTTGGAGAACGAGATTTCGCCAAAAGATGCCTCGATGTCGTTGACCTTGGTGGAGTCTGCGGGAGCGACGGAAATAGTCTTCGAGTCAGGCATAGGAGCGCTATCCTTATTTGGCCCCGTAGCCTCGATGCTGAAGTCGAACGCAACGTATTTACCGCTGGAATCCTTCGGCCAGTCCGTATTACGGACGGATTTAATCACCGGGATTTTCACGGACGTAACGGAGCACGAGTCGGAGATGTACGTAATGCCATCAACGATGTTCGGCTGCTCGTTCTCGATCCACGTAATGGAGCCGCTTGTGCTGTCCACCGTGAACTTGTAGGTGTTCTTGTTCAGTTCGTAGCCAAACGGAGCCTGGGTCTCCGTGAGCGTGTACGTGCCCGGCAGCAAATCGGCCAATGTGAACTTGCCATCCTTGGCGTCGGTATCGGCCCAAGTGGTTTCGCTCGGAGTCGATTGGTCACTCACGGTCCAGGACTGCGCCTCAATCAAGCCATCGGCACCCAGTTTCGCAAGCTTCCACTCGGAACCAGCCAAAGGAGTGTGTTCTGCATCGTCCTTCTCCACCTTGGCCCAAGACACCGTACCGGTGATCTTGGTGTTGGCGATGGCACCCGTGGTGTTAGAAGGTGTGAACGGAACCTCGTTCCCGTTCTCATCCACGTAGCCCTGGACATAGTTCACCGACTCACCAGCATTGTTCATGGTTGCGTAGTAGATCTTGTCCGAAACCTGGTAACCCTCCGGCGCCGTCTCCTCTTTGATGTAATAGGTGAATGCCGGATTAGAATCCGAGATCTCCTTACTCGGATCGGCCTTCTGGTTCAAATAGTTGAACTGAAGCTTGCCATCAGTAGAAGCGTAATCGTTGGCAGCGCCATCCGTTACCGTAACGATGGGACCCGTCCCGTTCTTGGCATCTTTGACAGTGCCGTATATCGTCCACGAGGAACCGGGAAGCAGCTTAGTACCATCCGCAGCGTCGACCTTGCTCCATGCAATGGAGGAACCGTCCGGTGTATACGAGCCAGACCACGGGAAGTTGTGACGCTCCTGGTCCATATCGATAACGGAAGCCGAGCTACCATCGGGGTTGAACTTCCACGCTTCCGTAGGGTTGTACATCTCAAAGTCGCCGCCCACGTACACGCGGCCGTTAGTGGTCACGTGATCCTCGAAGCTACCGTTGGGCACAACGATGCTGCCCAACATGGCGGCTGCTGGGTCGTCGTCGGTCCACTTCCCGTCCGCTTTAGAATCAAGATCTTTATTGCCCTCAAGGGCCATACCGCCGCGGATTGTTACCTGCTTGGCCGTAGTGAAGTTCCACAGGATGCTCTGGGCGGCAGTGGAGTACTGAGACTCGACGTCACTACCTTCCTCGTACCCGCGAGAGATTTCCTTACCATTCCACCAGAAACGCCAGCCGGTGTTGAACTCAACCGGAGTCGCGGTCTGCCCCGCTTCGTCGTCGTCGATAATGTTGACCACCACGGAGGCGTCTGTAGGAATCATGTCGAAGCTAAAATCTACACCACGGTAGGTCGTGCCGCCAATGGAGTTGGTTAGATCGGACGCCTTGAGGTAGAAGACCTGTAGCGGAGAACCGTTGCCGTTAGCGTCCGCATCGCCGGTAAACTTGATGAGCTTCTCGTTGTTGACAAGGGCCACCTCGCCGGAAACGTTCTTGCCGTTAACGTCGGTATAGTTCGTCTTGCGGTTAAAGGTCTTGATGGAGTCGTCGAACGTGAGGCCGTACTGCTCCTTATTGTTGTACTTTTTAATCATGTATTTGGAATTCTGCTCAGCAACACCGACTTTGTATTCCCCGGTGGTCTTAAGCTTTGCGAGAGGCGCGGAGATCTTCGCCTTTACTTCGGACTGCAGGTATTTGGTATAGTCCTTACCGTTGATGTTCGACATGATACTCGCGCCATTATCGTCGCCCGAGAACAGGCCACCGTCAGACCAGTTGCTCTGCGTCTTTACAACAGACTGGCGCTGTTTGTTAGTATTCCAATAGGTAATGGGGCCTGCAATCTGCGCGGTGTATTCATAGCCAGCGGAGTCACCCGTTGTCGCCTTGCCGACCCAGGCACCCTTGGTCCACGCGCCAACGGTAGTCGCCTGCGGCGTGTCCCCGCTGTAACCAACGCTCATGCTGGTGATCGCGCTGTCGATTCCGGCGACCGCAAGCACCGTGCTTCCCTCACCGGGACGAAACTGCGAGCCAAAACCAACGGTGCCGAAACGGAAGCCATGGCCGCTCCAACTCTCCTTGATAGGATTCATGGCAAGCTTGCCACGGACCACGGTAAGGCCCTCCGCCTCAGCGGCATATGAGCCGGCGGGGGCGTTGCTCGCATCAAGACTATTAGTGTCGCTCGGCTTACCACCGATGTACATGTCGCGGCCGACGTAGGTGGCAACGCCGGGATCGGAGGTGGAGACATTGATATTCGTACCAATACCGATGGGCGTTGGCTTGTAAATGCCCGGAGTGAGATGTCCAGCATCTTCCGCGCTTGCGGTGGAGACCGCGCTAAACGGCGACAACAGAGTGCTCACTACGAGAACAGTTGCCATAAAGCTACATGCGGCGAACTTCTTCACTTTGAGCACCCCATTACAGTTTCCTCGGTAGAAACTGTCTGGGTGTCGCTGGCGATGGCCTGCGAAATCGGGGGCATAACGAGCGACAGTACCAGGCTCAAAACGGAAGCTCCGCACAAAACACCTGCCAGCACACGATGTGCCGCTTTATTGTCCTGCTTAGATTTATCTGAATTTGCTGTCATCGATGTCTCCTCCCCAAGAGACCGCGATCTTGCTCTTTCACGAATTAGTATAGAGCGCGCAACCTATAATTGCTCGCGCAAGATATACATATTATTACTCATTGTTTAAACAACGAAAAGCCCGATTCTGTCAATTTCTTTTCTCAGAGTCTTTTCCTTGACATTTGTTTAATCATGCTGTGTTATTCGATTTTTCAATTATGGAAAACCGCAGGTAGAACTGCTGGCAAATATAGAGAAATGACACTCTGTTGTTATTTGTACAACATTTTGTTTTAACCTACTCAATCTGTGAACGGTCGATATTTGGCTGCGAGTGGTCGTTTGTTCACCGCGTCGATTCGCCTCGGAACAATAAGCGTCCCGGCAATCGGTTGCCGGGACGCCTGATCGAACCACCACAAAGGTGCCTGTCCCCTTCGTGGTGGTTTTTGTCCAGCGCGCAGTACTACAGCAGGTGCTCCTGGATAAAGATCGCGATACCGTCTTCGTCGTTGCTCGCGGTTACAAAGTCGGCGGCGGTGCGGGTGGCGTCGCTGCCGTTTGCCATGGCCACGCCCACGCCGGCGTCAGCCACCATGCAGGTGTCGTTGTCCGCATCGCCAAACACGCAAATGTTCTGGAGCTTCATGTCGTTGAGCTCCGCCACGCGCACAAGGCCGCGCGTCTTGGACACGCGCGGATCCATGAACTCGTAGAGCCACTGCGTGGTCTGCAGAGCCGCCGCCTTAACAGTGTCATCGGCAAACGTCGACGCCCGCTCAATCACCCGCGGCATTACCTCGGGCGCCATGGTAAACATCACCTTGGGCTGCGGCTCGCGCAAAAACTCGGCAAAATCGACCACCTGGTAGGGCACGCCGTCGACGCGCGACAGGTGCTCGACACACGCGTTGCTCTCGGGCACGTAGAGCACGCCGTCTCGGGGGCAGACGGGTGTTGCCGGAAGGTCCGCCATGTGCTTGCAGATACGCGCGATGGTCTCGCCCGGCAGCGAATAGCTCAGCTCGTTGATGTCATGCGCGCGGTCGATGACCTCGGCACCACCGCAGCCCACGAGCACGTCCACCAGGCCTTCGATGCCCCAGAGCTCGTACATGGCCTCGGTCGCGTGGGCGTCGCGCCCGGTGCACAGGCCAAAGAGCACGCCACGCTCGCGCAGAGCGCGGATCGCCGCCACGGTGCGCGGGGACACCGTGTGCTGGCTCGTGAGCAGCGTACCGTCGATATCGCAGAACACGGCTTTGATGTGGCTGAAGATGGTGTCCATGGGGCCTTTCTGGGTTGTGCGGCGGTGTGGGGTGTATTCGTGAACGGCGTACATGGTATACCAAGGCGCAGGCGCGGCCCGTCAAAGCAAAATCCACCACAAAGGAGCCTGGCCCCTTTGTGGTGGATATGACGTTTGCCAAGATAAAACCTGCCAAAATAAACCTGTCCCCTTTTGACAGGCTTTAGGCCAGATAATCTTGGATCAGGTCGCAGATGGCTCGGGCGTCGTTGATGTTGATGGCTCGGGTTGCAAAGCCGGCGTCGAAAGCCTGGCGTGCCAGGGCCTCGTTGCAGGCAAGCGCCAGCGTACGGCCGTCGACCAGGTCGAGCGAGCTCTTGCCGCGCAGACGGTCGACACCGGAGCGCGCGACCACGATGTTGTCGAAGCCCTCGGTCTTGTAGCCCTCGATGATCACCACGTCGACATCGTTGTAGCGCGACAGCAGCTCGCGCGCGGGCATCTCGTCCCCCTCGCGCGTGTCGGCGTACTCCGCCCAGCGCGTGGCGCAGATGAGACCCACGTGCTTGGAGCCGGCCTGGTGATGGCGCCAGGTGTCCTTAGCGGGCACGTCGATATCAAAGCCGTGATGCCCGTGATGCTTGAGCGAACCCACGCGCAGGCCGCGGCGGGTGAGCTCGGCAATGACCTTCTCGACGAGCGTGGTCTTGCCCGAGTTTTGGTAGCCGATAAACGCGATCGCAGGGACGGCCGGAGTGGGAGCTGCGGGCGCGACGGCAGCGGGCGCGCCTGCGGGCGCGGCACCGTCAGCGGCCACGGCCTCAACAGCAGCGGTCTGACGCTCTGCACGATCCCACACGCCCGAGCGGCCGCCCTCCTTGTGCAGCAGGCGCACGTCGACGATCTCCATACCGCGATCGACCGCCTTGCACATGTCATAGATGGTCAGGCACGCGGCGCTCGCGCCGGTCAACGCCTCCATCTCGATACCCGTCTTGCCCGTCACGCCGGCCGTAACCAGCACGTGAAAGCCAACCTGCCCGTCCGCGCGCGCCGGCGCCCAGCCCTCGGGCACGTCATCGACAGGCGTCCCCGCCGGAGCGATGGGCGCAATGTCGCACTTGCTCTTGGTAATGAGCAACGGATGGCACATGGGGATGATGTCGCTCGTGCGTTTGATGGCCATGATGCCCGCCACGCGTGCGCAGGCAAGCACGTCGCCCTTTTTGGCGCGGTCCTGCAGCACCATGGCTTGCGTCTCGGGGTGCATGAGGATGGTGCCCTCGGCGATAGCGATGCGATGGGTCTCGGCCTTGTCGGACACGTCAACCATGCGCACCTCGCCCTTGGCGTCCACGTGCGTCAGCTCGTCGCGACGGGCGTCGCGGGCGGGCTCGATGGCAGCACTGGCAGACGGCTGCGCGCCTGCAACGGCATCGCTGGCCGCAGCCGTGGCTTTGTGGGCAGACATCGCGGCCCTGCGAGCGGCCTTGGTGGCATCGGCGTACCTGCTCTTGGCCATATGATCATCCTCCGATTTGGGACATAAATCGTTGCGTGCCCTCAATTATCGCGTGTTCCTGCGGTTTGTGGGCCACGGCATCGCGCCAAATCGAAAGTACCTGCATATCATCACCACGGCGCAGCGCCTCACGCACCGAATACTCGGCATCGCTGAACAGGCACGGACGCACGTTGCCATCGGCCGTCAGGCGCAGACGGTTGCAGTTCGCACAAAAATGGTTGGACATGGCGCTAATAAAGCCGACCGTTCCCGCCGCGCCCGGAAAGTGCCAATAGCGCGCAGGGCCTGCGCCGGCAGGAGCGTCGTTGATGTCGAGCGGCTCGAGCTCGCCCAGACCCACCGCGGCGGCCCCGGCATTGATGCGCGCCCGCAACTCGACGCTCGGCACGGTATCGCTCGCGTCCCACAGCTCGGGATTGAGCGCGGGCGCATGCGGGTCCACAGCGCAATGCGAGCTCGTACGCTCGTCGCCAATGGGCATGTATTCGATAAAGCGCAGATGAATGGGGCGATCGACGGTCAAGCGCGCGAGGGCTGCCACATCCTGGTTGAGCCGGCGCACAACAACGCAGTTGACCTTAACGGGTTCAAAGCCCCAAGCCAGCGCCGCGTCGATGCCAGCCATGGTCTGCTCGAGTCGACCCAGACGAGTGATCTTTCCAAACAGCGTAGGATCGAGCGTGTCGAGCGAGATGTTGACGCGGTTAAGCCCCGCGTCTTTGAGCTGCGGCGCCAGCTTGGGCAGCAGGGCGCCGTTGGTGGTGAGCGAGATGTCCTCGATCTGCGGAATCGCGCGGATGTCGCGAATAAGCGGGATGATGCGGCGGCTGACCAGCGGCTCGCCGCCCGTCAGGCGTACGCGGCGAATGCCCTCCCCCGCCACCAAGCGCACAAAGCGGGCGATTTCCTCGGCGCTGAGCAGCTCGTCGTGCGCACGGGGCGCCACGCCATCGGCCGGCATGCAGTAAACGCAGCGGAAATTGCACTTGTCGGTAACGGCAATGCGCAGGTAGTTGATATCGCGGCCAAAGCCGTCATGTTGCACGCGCCCGTCCACGCATCCCTCCCCTCACGCGGCGTTTTATTCTTCAGAAAACATAATACCCCACGGGAGAATCATGCCGACACCCGTACGACAGGACAGGTCGCTTCGAGCAAGACGGACTTCCCAAGCCCATCCTCAGCATACAGACCATCACAACATTCGATGCTTTTCCCGTTTTTGGCGAAAAACGTCGAATGTTGTGATGGTCTGCCTGCCCACGGCACCCCGTAGAAGGACCAAAGCGTCCCTAAAGGCCGCCGTCCCAGTGTCGAATCACGAATTCTCGCAGGTCGTTTTGACGTTTCTGAAACGCTTCGCTTCGGTCGCACTTAAGGCCCATAGCGAGCGCGATGGCGTTCATCGCCCGGTGCAATTGCAGCTGATGGGCAAACTGAGTCCCGGTGAGGACGATCATCCTAAAGCCCAGCGCGCTCAGCACGGTCATACGCTCCGCATCCGACGCGCTGCGCTGTTTATCAAGATGGTCCGAACCGTTGTATTCAATCCCCGTACCGCTCGCAGGCGCATATACGTCGATCTCGAAATACCCGGCCTTTGCGAGATACTTGAACTCGTTGGGAACATCGACCCGATGGTTGAGCTCGATCTTGGCGTACCCCAGCCCTCCCTGGGAACGTTTTGCCACGACCATGATTGCGGTGGCCGTCTCCATGGGCGACCGCGCGCCATCGTGCACGCGCTTGAGCACGGCGGCCGCGCGTGTAGCCCCCTGACGAGACCGGTTCTCATTGCAATAGGCAATCAAGTCGGCAACGGTATACCTCTGCCCCATCTCGATATAATCGCCTGTCGACAGATGATTCAAATGGTATCGGGCGCAGATTTCATACCCATATTCCAGCTGCTCGGGCTCGCTCATCCACGAACCCGCTTGGACAAAGCACATGGCCTCATCAACCACCAGAAGGCCCTCCGCCACCTCGATAAGATGGCCTGGAGGTACCGGCGCTCCAAACACGTGGCACCTAAATCCAGCCGGCGTCGAGCGCTCAAAATCGAAGTTGACGAGCGTGTCGATATGATCGAGCTCTTCTCGTGGAATACCAAGCGAAACCAGATAGTCGGCAACGATCCCAACTGCCGTTGAAGCCCTCAGCCCCTTGGCATCGAGTCCCAATTTGGGCAGGCTCGCGGTCGGTTCCGCCTCGTTAGCAAGCGAGTCCTCATCGTATAGACTGCTTGCTCTCGAGAGCGGCTCGGACGGACGTGCCACGTTGTGGTACAGCCAGGCAGTCTTATGGGACAGGACGATCGGCAGGTCCATGAGCCCTCCAATGGAGTCGGATAACCAACCTTATTCCCCTGCCCACGGGTCCGCACACCTTCGTGCGCAAGAAAGCGATTCCACCCGGTCGAGTGGCAGAAAAACCATCACAACATTCGATGCTTTTCCCGTTTTTGGCAAAAAACGTCGAATGTTGTGATGGTTCGAGGCGAGGTGAGGGGCACGGAGGACCAAAGCATCGTGCTCGAACGGGTTAATCCAACTCTTTTAAGCCATGCGCCAGCTGCCAGTACTCGCCGTGCTGGGCGAGCAGCTCTTCGTGCGTGCCGCGCTCGATGATGCGGCCGTGTTCGAGGACCATGATGGCATCGGCGTCGCGGACGGTGGACAGGCGGTGCGCGATCATAAACGTGGTGCGTCCGCGCATGATGCGGTCCATACCGCGCTCGATGAGCTTTTCGGTACGCGTGTCGATACTCGAAGTGGCCTCGTCCAGGATGAGCACCGGCGGATCGGCGACGGCCACGCGCGCAATGGCGAGCAGCTGGCGCTGGCCCTGCGAGAGGTTCGCGCCGTTGTTGGTCAGCAGCGTGTCGTAGCCCTGCGGCAGGCGCGTGATGAAGTCGTCCGCGCCGGCGAGCCTTGCCGCCGCGCGGCACTCCTCGTCCGTCGCG
>ERZ827524.2508-NODE-2508-length-12914-cov-3.189673_pt1 | contig 12914 bp, 13 predicted proteins | sample MGYA00519702_ERZ827524 | MGnify/ENA primary metagenome ERZ827524 (study PRJEB31778, sample SAMEA3449341) | human gut metagenome | biome: human gut; feature: human-associated habitat; material: faeces | place: United Kingdom | collected 2010/2012 ...
AAAATAAAAAAGCTACAAACCGCATAAATACGAAGTTTGTAGCTTATGACTCCAACGAGAATCGAACTCGTGATTCGACCTTGAGAGGGTCGCGTCTTAACCGCTTGACCATGGAGCCAGATTTATATTCGAGGTGGTCTGTTGCAACCACCTCTATCTATTATACATATTATTTTTGTAATGTCAAGAACTTTTTTAAATTAAATTTCTTATTTTCAGATAGTCCAAAATCATTTTTACACATCCATCGATTCCAAGGATTCCTTCGTCCAGACATAATTCATATCCATTGGACATTCCCCATATTTCATTTGTGTAATATTTATGAAATTCATAACGTTTTGAATCTTCTGTTTCTATTTCTTTTTCAGCTTGTTCTTTGCTTATTCCAAGATATTTCATAAGATTTTTAATTCGAATGTTCTTGTCTGCATGCATAAAAATTCTTACCGTATTCGGACGTTCCCTGAAAAGATAATTTCCACAGCTATCCATCACGACGCCTCCCGTATTACCAATAATCTTTTTGATAATCCCGAAAGGTACCTCATTAGAACTCACATTTTCACTCATTGCAATTGCATATAACAGACTGTTTACTTTTCTGTCATTAAAAAATGCATTTAATTCATCATAATCATCCGTTCCTTCTACTACTCTTAGAAGATGTGCCTTGTCATAAAGTGGCAGTTCAAATTGTCTTCGAATTTTTTCTGCGACTTTATCTCCCATTGTTCCATGTTCTCTTCCGATCGTGATGATCATTTTCTCATCTGCCATGATTTCTTCCTCCTATTTTAAATAAGCTGAGCAAATCCTGATACAAATACAACAGTCAAAAGTCCTGCTACTGCTACTGCCAGACTGCTCATTGCACCTTCGACTGGTCCCATCTCAATTGCTCTTGCTGTTCCGATCGCATGAGATGCTGTTCCAAGTGCCAGGCCTTTTGCCAATGGATTTTTTATTTTAAAGATATGGAATACTGTATCTGCGATCACATTTCCAAGAATTCCAGTAATAATGATCACTGCAACTGTAATTGTCACGATTCCACCTAATTCTTCTGATATTCCAATTCCGATCGCTGTTGTGATCGATTTAGGAAGCATTGTTACATACTGTTGGTGGTTAAATCCAAATAACATACAAAGAACAAAAATTCCTGTTAAACTTGCTAATGTTCCTGATAATATCCCACAAACAACTGCAACCTTATTTTTCTTTAGTAATTCTAACTGCTCATATAAAGGTACAGCAAGACACACAGTTGCTGGCGTCAACAAATAAGATATGTATTTCGCACTTGCATTATATACTTCATAACTGATTCCAAATACTTTCAATGCTAGGATCACAATAACTATAGATACTAATAATGGATTTAATATCGCTAATCCCAACTTTCTCTTTAAAAATAGTCCGATCTCATATGCGATCAAACTGATCGTTACTCCTGCAAACAATGATTGTCTGAACATTTCATTCATTTTTGATTCCTCTCTTCTGTGCTATCATTTGTGCTACTTTTCCTGTGACTACCATAACAAATACTGTGATCACTACAGTAATGACTAGTATTGGCAGTAATAATGGCTGTAAAACTTTCCACGAATCAATCAATCCAGCTGCTGCCGGAATAAACATAACAGGCATGATCTCAATCAGGAAAAATGCTGCATCTTTAACTTGACTCGTCTTCAAAACACCAGTCATCAGACATACCAACATTAACACCAGTCCATACACACTTGCCGGAATTGGCAATGGTATAAACATCTTAAACACTTCTCCCAAAAAAGAGAGTAGTAAAATAATCATAAATTGTCTAAGAAATTTCATACAATCCTCCAGTTTTTCATATTAAGTCTTTTTTCTTGTATACAATATTATGGTACTACCAACTTTTAATGTCAATACTTTATTTATTTTCATAAATGAAAAATAGAATCCTGCATCAACAGAATTCTATTTTTTCACCTAAATTACTTTATAACTTTCACAGCTTTGGCATTGATATATCCAACAAATTTTCCTGATTTTGTATACAATGCAAGATATTTATTTCCATTCTCATGTTTATATCTATATTTTGCTACATATGTTTTCTTATAAACTTTTGTTTTTGATTTCTTCCATTTGAAATTCTTATATAGTTTATATTTTTTACTCTTGATCTTTACACGTTTTCCATAAGTGTATGCTTTTCCCTGCTCTGGCTGTGTTGCTGATCCTAATCGTTTTACCGCTTTCTTATTAATGTACCCAACAAATTTACCACCTTTTGTATAAAGAGCAAGATATTTATTTCCATTCTTATGGTCATATCTATATTTTGCTACATATGTCTTTTTATAAACTTTTGTTTTGGATTTCTTCCATTTGAAATTCTTGTAAAGTTTATAATTTTTCTTTGTAACTTTCACTCGGTAATTATAACTGATCGCAGGTCCCGCTGCTGTTCTTGTATATACAACATTTTGCGTTGCATTTTCTTCTTTCACACCTTTTACGGTCAGTTGGTAATTCTTATTGCTTGGATAATATCCAGAGAATTTTGGTAATGTGATCTTACGAGTCTTTCCTACTTCAACTTTGACATACTGGGTAGGATATACTTCTTTTCCATTTTTATCAACGATCTTCAATGCTATGATCTGTTCTTTTCCTTTGGATACAGAATCTTTGTAGAACTTCAATGACTGCAATGGATATCCGTTAATATCAAACAGTGCCTGATTATCCCAGCTTGTTCCACCCCATGCTGCTTTTCCTTTGTAATACATTTTAGAATCCGGAAAATATCCAAGTGCACCTTTCGATGCCCATCCTGTACCATACTGATCTGCAATCTGCTTATTATATTCCCAGTTTTTCCATCCTGCTTTTACTGGAATCCATGCACCTTCCCAATAGAATGTACCTAATCCATTATCCTGTGATAATACGGTATCATAAAGATCTGTAAGTTCATTTACCTGTCCTTGTGGTCCTACTTCGTATGCACCTGTACTTGTACTATCTCCGATAGAGTTTGGTGTACCGTCTCCATCATTTAAACTATTAACCCAGCTTGTCTCAAATACTGCAAACATCTTTCCATAGGAAGCGGCCAGTGTCTGCACATCTTTCAATGTCTTTGGCGTATTTGCTTTTGCTGCAATGGACCAGAATGGATAATATGAAGATCCTAAAACATCATAGTCCACATTATCTCTCTTCCATGTATTCATGATCGTTTTGTATTTCCATACATTTGGTGTTTCAAGATGTAATGCCACCAAAGCCTGTGGTGTACATTCTCTGACCGCTTTGATTCCGGCTTTTAAATATTTATTTACTTCTGTTGATTTCTTTTTATCTCCCCAGATGACATTAAAAGATTCTCCTTTGTCTCTGTTAGAGTATATTCCAAGAAGTCCGTTGGTAATTTCATTTCCTACCTGAACCATTCCAATGTTTGCCCCAGCATCTTTAAATTTCTGAATAGATTCTTTGGTGAAATCATATACATCTGAACACATCTTTTCTGTATTATTTACATCCTTTTTCCATGCTTTTGGAACTAACTGAACCGCTGGTTCTGCCCAGAAATCCGAATAATGAAAATCAAGCAGAACTTTCATATCATATTGGGCTGCCTCTTTTGCGATCTCTACACCTGTGGAAACATCATTTCCACCACCGCCATAGGTTTCCCCATCTGCATTAAACGGATCATTCCAGATCCTGATCCTGATATAGTTGATTCCATTATCATGAAGTACTTTTAATAACGGTGTCTCATTTCCTTCATAATCATAATATTTCACTCCTGCTTTCTTTAATGCAAGATAAGATGAAATATCCATTCCTCGGATAGAACTTTCAGACATTCCTTTGACTTTTTTGATCGTTACTTTTTGATCTTTTAATCCTGTATCTCCACCGTATTCCCATGGATCTTTGTAGCTGCTTACATCAACCTGATTTCCTTGTGCATAAGCAAAGATTGCAAGAGAAGACATTGCTTGTCCATTACCATCAAAGAATGAGTCCCATGCCCCAACAAAATCTGCATCATCGTAGATCAATCCACCTGCATTTTTCTCATCGATCGTTGCCTGAAGATACTCATAAATGCTCTTTGTCTGTGTCGTTATACTGGCTTTTCCTTCTGAATCTTTCCATGGACATTTGACACTGGAAATGATCATCTGCTTTCCTGCTGCCTTTTCTTCTACTGTATTCTTTAATGTTTTTACATAATTGTCATTGTGTGTATCAGGATAGATGTTTACTCCAATATAATCATAATCAACATCAGCATTTCCTAATTTTCCAATGATCCATTGAATATCTGAAGCATCTGTTGTTAGTGCCGATACACTAACAGCCGGTTTGATTCCTTCTTCTCTGATCATTTTCGAGATTTTGCTCATTGCAACAAAGCCTTCCCATCCATCTCCACTACTCATATTTAAGAAATTATAGTTTACTTCATTTCCGATCGTGATCATCGTTGGGACTGCATCTGCTGCCTTCAATTCTTTGATGACGTTTTTTGTATACTCCAGTGCCTTTTTTTCTGCTGAATCAGTATCCCAACCATCTGGTAATTTCTGCACCCCTGCATACGTTATATCATCAGAATATAACAATGTAACATTTGTTTTTAATCCTGCTTTCTTGGCTTCTTTTAATGTCTTCTTAGCGTTTTCTAAAGACAGATAGCTTTCATTACCCTCTTTATCTTTTGTTGGATTCACTGCAACTTTCACAGAAATCGTATTGATTCCCTGTGATCTTACATATTCAAACACATTGGAAACTTCGATTCCTTTGTAATTTTTCCAGACTTTTTTCCACGCATTTTTTTGCAATTGATAATGGGAAAAATCTGCTCCTAAAACCGTCTGACTGCTGATTCCATTTATTTTCTTATACTGTGACATATCATTCGTATCACTGCTTATTGTTTCTGCCTTTGACTCCGCTTTTACGTTATGTGCAAACATTGGCATGGATGTTAATCCTGTTGAAACAGTTAATGTTGCTGCCATCAATGTTGTCAATATCTTTTTAACTTTGTTCATTTAACTTCTCCTTCCCTATCCTTTGTTATTTTTTCTTACATTTTAACGCATGTAAATCATAAATGTGAATAAATCCTTCTGAAATTGTATTCCTTTTGCACTTTCATATTTCCATGCCTGTCCTGGCACTCCATAAATATAATATGCAGATGATGTCAACCCTCCTCTCTCTAATCGTTCTCTCTTAAACCAGTTTCCAAAAGAGCTGGTTGGTCTGCTCTTGATCGGATGAGAATCTAAGACCAGATATTTTTTTGTCTTGGGATTAAAATCAGCAACTGTTACATAATGTCCTGGTACATGCGAGATTGCTACACAACCTTTTTTCAGATATTCTCTTACTTCTGATGTACTGTAAGTTGTCTTAATATAAGTGAACCCATATGTGTCTCCAAATTTCTTCGCTGCCGCCTTAAAAATCCCATCATGTGTTCCGGCACCTATGATCCTGTAATGTTTCTCCACTGCATAATCTGCAAACAACATTGGATCAACAAATTGCCCATTCAATGCATATACTGCATTTGTGATCGCCACAACTCCGCAGCCTGCTGCTGCCATTTTCCCACTGTAATCCGAAACATTTCCATAATCTTTTCTGGCCCATGCAGGATCAAACTGCATAAAATCACGATACGGATATACATTTTTATTGTTAAGACGCATTACCTGCCATTGATAGGACTTCTGTGATGCTTCTTTCTGTGGTTTTGTGAAACAGTTGTTCATATCTTTTATTTTACCGTCTGTCAAGGTACCATTTTCATCCATTGACAGATATTTTTCATTTTTCATATTTTTGATATAAAAATGATCGTACTCACGTATTAGTTTCCATGTGTGATCTTCTTTGCTTTGATTCAAAATCGAAACTTGATATTTCTGATTTCCAAGAAAAATGATCTGTACACGAATTCCTTCTCCAGAAGCTTTATTTTGTATCCAATAAGTTCCATTTCCTAGCAACTGTTTTTCATTTCCATTATATGGAATAGCTTCCTTATGATACAAACCTCTATCAATCCATCCAATTCCATATGCTTTCTTTTTCTCATAGATCACCTGAACATGATCGGATGTTTTACTAACCACGATCACTCCTGAATATCTTGGCGCTACCCCTATCTTTTTACTTCCTGAAGATGTTTCAAAAACATTCATCTTTTTTTTCAAAAATGCATAACTCTTTTTGAATGAACGATCATAAATCTTCCCAGCAAATTCATCATAGACCGTCTGGGGATTATCAAAATATCCTGGCTGTGCTGCCTGTATTTTGATGCCTGAGATCATGCAAAGAACAAGGCATATCACTACACAGATCCTTCTCTTATTTTTCCTGTATTGTTTTGTCATTTGATTTTCCTTTTATTTTGTTAATTCTATTGACAGTATATCATTTTCATGATAAATTATTAATCAGTTCTGCTGCTGTGGCACAGGAGGTAGCGCACCTCATTGGTAGTGAGGAGGTCACGGGTTCAACTCCCGTCAGCAGCTTTATAAAGAAGACTTAAAACATCCGTTTTAAGTCTTCTTTTTATTTTTCTTATCTTTACTTTAACTTTCCTGATCATTCCTGATCTTCCTGCGAATCCTCTGAATCGCATTATCAATGGATTTATCACTTTTTCCAAGTTTTTTTGCAATCGTTGTATATGTTTCTCCATTCAGATAATGATACATCACCTGTTTTTCGAATTTACTTAAATTCTGGTCAAGCATTTTGTAATAATCATTTAATTCTTCCTTTCGAAGCATCATCTCCTCCGGAGTTTCCTCCGGAGTTTCTAAGATTTCATCCAATGATAATTCTTCTTCCTGATTCTTTTGTTCAAACAGAGAGATTGCTGTATTCAACGGAATATGTTTTTTTCTGTTAAATGCAGTGATCGTTGTATAGATCTGTCTTTGCACACACAGATAAGCAAACGTTGAAAACGAAGTGTTTTTTTCTTCCTGATAGGATGTCACTGCTTTAAAAAGCCCGATCATTCCTTCCTGGATCAGATCTTCTTCATCCCCACCTGCAAGAAAAAAGCTCCTTGCCTCTTTCCTTACCATATCCCTGTATCTCTCTAACAGACATTCCATCGCATCATCATTACCGCTTTGGATCTGTCTGAGCAATTTCTCGTCAGAAATTGTTTTTAATTCTTTCATTCTTTATTTTCCCAGTCGTTGTCTTACAACTTCAAACGCCAGAACACCTGCTGCTACAGAAGCATTCAGTGAATCAATATCTCCTTTCATTGGAATAGATGAGATAAAGTCACACTTTTCCTTTACCAAACGGCTCACACCGCTTCCTTCATTTCCAATAACAAGCCCGATCGATCCCGTCAGATTCTGACGATAAATCACTTCTCCATCCATATCTGCACATGCAAACCACATACCACGTTCTTTTAGTTCATCCATTGTTTTTCCAATATTTGTTACTTTCACAACTGGTGTATAATTGATCGCACCTGCAGATGTTTTTGCTACGGTTGGTGTAATTCCAACTGCACGATGCTTTGGAATGATCACTCCATGTGCACCTGCAAGATTTGCTGTACGAATGATTGCCCCAAGATTATGAGGGTCTTCAATCCCATCTAACAGGATAAAGAAAGGATCCTCACCCTTTTCTTCTGCTCTTTTAAACAGATCCTCAATCGTTCCATATTCATATGCCGCGACAATTGCCACAACTCCCTGATGATGTTCATTTGTCAGCTGATTCAAGCGTTCTTTATCTACAAATTTAAGAATCGCATCTGTTTTCTTTGCCTCTCTTACGATCGTACGGATCGGTCCATCCTGACATCCATCCAATACAAAAATCTTGTCAATTGGTTTCTTTGCTCTTAAAGCCTCGATCACGGCATTACGCCCTGCGATCAGATCTTCTTTATGATTCATGTTCTTCTCCTGTTTCTTCTTTTTTATTCAAATCAAAACCGATCCCGATCAATTCGATGATGCGGTCCATATCTCCTGCCAGATATAAATATCCAACCAAAGCTTCCACTCCAGTTGCTTTTCTGTAATCCATCATAGATGCATTCTTTGCAACAGAACCTGATTTGGAATTTCTTCCACGTTTATAAACAGCCATTTCTTCTTCTGTCAAAAATGGCTTGATCTTTTCAAACACTTCTTTTTGTGCAGAAGCTTTGACCATACTGCTTGATTTTTTGTGATACTTATTCACACTCATATTCCCTGCAGACATAACGATCGTTCGGATCACGATCTCATAGATCGCATCTCCAATGTAAGCAAGAGATAATGGAGAGTAACTTTTAGGATCCAATCCATCAAGATATAATCCTTCTTTGATCTTTTGAATTAAGCTCTGCTCCATTTTACACCTTCTCTTGTATCTTTTAATACGATACCCTGCTCTAATAACTGGTCTCTGATCTCGTCTGCTCTTGCAAAATCTTTGTTCTTTCTTGCCGCCTGACGTTCTTCGATCAGTTTTTCGATTTCTTCATCTAGGATCTCTTCTTCTTTTGTTGTTTCAATTCCAAGAACGCTGCAAAGATCTTCTAATACTTTTAGTACTTTCTTTGCATAGTCTGCACTGAAGTCTTTCACTGTTGAGTTTGATTCACGCACGATCTCAAAAATAGCCGAAACTGCATCTGCTGTGTTAAAGTCATCTTCCATTGCATCTTCAAATTTCTTTACAAGTACTTCTATATTAGCAAAATGTTCTGTTTCTTCTTTGCTTAAAGAACCTGTTTCTTCTTTAGCTGCCATCTCTCTGCATAGATCAATTGCTGTCAAGATACGGTCTAATCCTGTTTTTGCACTTTCTACTAAAGTATCACTAAAGTTTAATGGGGTTCTGTAGTGTGCACTTAACATGAAGAAACGGATCACCTGTAATGGATACTTTTCTCCAATTTCACGCACTGTAAAGAAATTTCCTGCTGATTTAGACATTTTCTTATTGTTGATATTTAAGAAACCATTATGCATCCAGTAATTCGCAAACTTCTCCCCATTGCATGCTTCACTCTGTGCAATCTCATTTTCATGATGAGGGAAGATCAAGTCTTCTCCACCTGCATGAATATCAATTGTATCTCCGATATATTTCTTAGACATCTCAGAACACTCAATATGCCATCCTGGTCTTCCTTCTCCCCATGGAGAATCCCATGCGATTTCTCCTTCTTTCTTTGGTTTCCATAATACAAAATCAAGAGGATCTTCCTTTCCTTTTTCTCCTGTTACCTTGATCTCGCGATGTCCTGCTTCTAGATCATCAATATTTTTCTTGGAGAGTTTTCCATAATCTTTAAAAGATCTTGTCTTAAAGTATACAGTTCCATCTACTTCATATGCATGCCCTTTTTTGATCAATGTCTGAATCATTTTGATCATTCCACCGATTTCTTCTGTCGCTCTTGGCTGGTGGGTTGCAGGTTTGATATTTAACGCTTCCATATCTTGTTTGCATTCCTTAATATATCTTTCTGCGATCTCTGTTGCTGTTACACCTTCTTCATTTGCCTTCTTAATGATCTTGTCATCGACATCTGTGAAGTTTGAAACATAATTTACTTCATATCCTTTATATTCAAAGTAACGACGCACCGTATCAAAAATGATCATTGGTCTTGCATTTCCAATATGAATGTAGTTATACACCGTTGGCCCACAAACATACATTCCAACTTTCCCTGGATGCACCGGTACAAATTCTTCTTTTTGTCTTGTCAGTGTATTGTAGATTTTCATTTTTCTTTTTCCCTTCTGATTGCTTCTGAATTTTGATAATGTATAATAAATGTTTCCAGTGCCTGTCGTAATTCAGCATTCTCTCTTGCGAGCTTTTCGATATCCATATCGACTGGATTTGGAAGATCGATCTGGTCAAGCACAATACTCTGAATGCGATTGACTCTCTCTCCATCCTGTTTAACTACCTTACCTGGAACTCCGACAACAGTAGAATTCGGCGGTACATCAGATACAACCACACTTCCTGCACCAATCTTTGAGTTCTTTCCAATTGTAATAGATCCCAAAACCTTAGCACCTGAACTGATCATAACATTATCTTCGATCGTTGGATGACGTTTTCCAGTTTCATTTCCAGTTCCACCTAATGTAACACCTTGATATAAGGTCACATTATTTCCGATGATCGTCGTCTCGCCAATGACCACTCCATGCCCATGGTCAATAAAGAACCCTTCTCCGATCTGTGCACCTGGATGAATCTCAATTCCAGTTTTTCTCGCCCATTTCTGAGAAATCTTTCTAGCTTTGTAAAACTCTCCTTTCTTATATAATTCGTGTGCAACACGATGCCAATACAGTGCTTTTACATAAGGATACAAAAAAACTTCTTTCTCTTCCCTTAACGCAGGGTCTCTTAGTTTGATCGTATCATATTGGCTTTTCGCAAATTCTCGAAAACCCATCATAATTTCTAAACCTCCAATATATAGTATGTAATTTACAGGACTTTTTATATCATAGAGGATTCCATCAAAATTTTCTATAATACAAAAAACTCCGTCTCTAAATAAAGAGACGGAGTATATCCGCGGTTCCACTCTTTTAAAAGTTCCTGATCTTCTTATTATATATCTGACTAATATCACTTGATCAGGATACTTTCACTCGAATCCGTTAACGCCGGCAACGTACAAAACTACTTTATTCATCTTGTCTGCTCCCAGATGCATTCCAGACATCTTCCCTCAAAGCCGCTTCCAGCCGATGGCAGCTTCTCTCTGACAGTTCCAACTTGTCTGTACTAATTCTGTTCATTGCATTTAACTACGAATAGTTTATGCTTTTTCATACAAAATGTCAACAGATTCTTATTTTTCATACAAAGTATTTGTTATTTATTCTGGTAAAACTCTCGCCTTCACAACAGCCTTCTTCACTGCACTTCCTACAATGATCGCGATCACGATCTTTGCCGCATCTCCTGGAAGATATGGAATCACACCTGCATATAATCCCTGTACAAATGTTAAATGCATCTGTGCACACAGCCAGATTGTTCCAAATGCATATGTTACTGCTGTTCCAAGTACCATACCAATTACTGCCATCACTATGTTCCCTGAGAATTTTTCTACAAAGAATCCACTGATCAATGCCAAAAAGATAAATCCAACCAAATATCCTCCTGTTGGTCCTGCAAGTTTAGCAAGCCCACCACTAAATCCTGAAAATACTGGAAGTCCTACTGCTCCGATCAGAAGGTATACAAGATAACTGATCGTTCCACGTTTCATCCCAATAACCATTACTGCAAAATAAATCACCAAGTTCGTAAATGAAATCGGTACTGGTGTAAATGGCAATGTGATCGACATTGGTCCTAAAATACAAGTTAATGCTGCCATTAATGCAATCAGTGTTAAATCCTGAATTTTCATTGTTTGTTGTTCCATAATAAATTTCTCCCTCACTTTTATTATTTTCCTGTACTGACTGCCATTATATATCATCAACCCCTTATTGTCAACTTTGTTTTTTTAAAAGTTAACAATAAAGCGTCTTTTGATCATTTCAAAAAAGAAAGGCACCACCGATGCCTTTCTTAATCTTCGTTCTCCTCTTCTAAAATCCCAAGTTCTTTGATCCGCTCCTCAATCTTCTTTAAAGATTCTTCATAAGTTCCTTCTTTTGTCTCTTCCCTCTCCTGATTCATTCCATCAAGTAATTCGTCAATATTCTTACTTAATGGATTGCTGTCCGTTTTTCTCGTCAATAATCCCATATCTGTCTCCTTCTTCCGCTTCTTTGATGATCCTGCATGGATTACCTGCAGCAACTACATTGGCAGGAATATCCTTTGTTACAACACTTCCTGCACCGATCACACTATTGTCGCCGATCGTAACTCCAGGAAGAATCGTAACCCCTCCGCCAATCCATACTTTATCTCCAATCTTAACTGGGAGGGCCCATTCATATCCCTTTTCTCGTCTCTTCACATCTGCTGGGTGGTTCGCAGTATAAATTCCTACATTCGGACCTATAAAAACATGATTCCCGATTTCAACTCCTCCACCATCTAAAATCGACAGATTAAAGTTTGAGAAAAAGTCACTTCCAATCGTTGTCCTATATCCATAATCCAGATAAATGGGTGCTTCCAGATGAACATTCTTCCCAAGACTTCCAAATATCTGTCCTATCAGATAATTCCGACGTCCTTTATCTTCCCAATGTTCATTAAACTGTCTGGTTAGAGATTTTGCATGGTTCCTCTCTTCTATCAGAGCTTGATCCTCTGCATTATATAAAATTCCCATCAACATTTTTTGTTTTTCCGTCATCTTTTTCCCTCCGTTGTCTTATATTTTATCATACTTCTTTTCTGTTATCTATCGAATTTGACTTTCTATCAAAAAAATTGTAGGATAAAAGAGATTTAACCATTAAGGAGGTTTAAACATGGATACCAACTTTATTATTTCTCTTGATTCCATTGCAGACGTGAATGCATTTGCAAATACGATCGCACATTTTAAATCTGAGATTGATCTTTCTTCTGGAAGATATATCGTAAATGCAAAATCGATCATGGGAATTTTCAGCCTTGATCTGACAAGACCTTTGACTTTAACCGTACATGGTAAAGATGAACTTGAAGAAATCAGCTCTGCAATTGCACCATACTTGAAAAAATAAGTTTACTTGTAATCAATGCGAGCATTTGAAGTCTCTGTTTTTAGAGGCTTCTTTTATTTTGTATTTGGTAAAAGAAAAAAAGCATGATCTAAGTTCATTCTTAAATCATGCTTATCAACTGAGCGTGCGGGGATTCGAACCCCGGACAACTTGATTAAAAGTCAAGTGCTCTAC
>ERZ827524.2516-NODE-2516-length-12865-cov-3.457143_pt1 | contig 12865 bp, 12 predicted proteins | sample MGYA00519702_ERZ827524 | MGnify/ENA primary metagenome ERZ827524 (study PRJEB31778, sample SAMEA3449341) | human gut metagenome | biome: human gut; feature: human-associated habitat; material: faeces | place: United Kingdom | collected 2010/2012 ...
TCATTTTTTGAAAGTCTGTTCTTACTACCGGATTTTCTGTGGAAATAACGTATGCCCGACAGATCGGATTGAATAGTCGCAGCAGAGTTATTGTCTTTAAGGTGTTGAACGTAGGCTTTAAAGTGTCGATCTTCCACGTTCTTAAAATTTTGCAAACGAAAATTATCGGCTAAAAACTTGCAGAATCTTTTTGTTGCTTCAAAGTACCGAGCTCTTGTTTTAAAGCTTAGCTCGTTGCTGTGCCTATAGATAGACTCGATTTGAGCAAGCAGGTTTTTATACACACCCGGATTTAACACCGTAATATCATTAGAATCTGACATAGCAAACCAACTCCTTTCTTCAAAAATTTTATTTCAACGCAAGGATAGGGACCAAGCCTTGCGTAAAAAACTGTGTACGAAAAATATAAAAATGGGGCATTTTCGTCAATAAAATAACTCTTCATCTCCTGACGAAAATAATTTTGTGTACGAAAATTTTGCCCTGCTCATTTGCAAACGATAGTCATATAGCATATCAAACCGATGAGCATAAAAATCTTATAGCAGATTGTGCTGACCTAATATCGAAATGTAAATAATCTCAAACGGACGGTCAGCACAATCCTTTTTTACGGGAAATGAAAGTAATTTCAAAATATCATTTCAAAACTATAATCATCAAGCATATCGAAAAGTAAATCATCAATCATACAAGAGCCATATTTAGTAACATCATAAATACAAACTATCATCATTTAATGTTATCTATAATAAATCTATCATTAACCCATATGGCTCTTAAAAGGAAAGTTCCGCAGGGCATAATACACCCACTGTCAATGGTGTGTACAAGCCTTCATTTCTTACTGATTCTTTATTGACGCGGGGTATTATGCCCTGCTCATCTCGGCTCTCCGACTGCGTCTCCGAGCCGTTTCTATCTGACTATCGTCCAATAGAAACGGCTCGGCTCCCAAAAAGAGAGTCATAAATCATTTCTAAAGGACAATCATCTATCATCATAGAAATGATAGTCATAGCACCTGCTTTTTAGTTTGTTCGTTATCTTCTTCGGCTTCCTGCAGCTTGTCATTCATAATACGAATGACAACTTGCAGAGAGCCGAAAAGCTTTAATCTTGTCCAAGTTTTGATTAGGCGCAGGTGCAACTTGCTCTCGAAAAGTAAATCATACACTCTCGAAGAGACAGTCATTTGTCATATCAAAGCGAAAGTTCTTTTGCGGTATTCGGTTGTAAAAAAAGGTTAGTAGGTGGCTTAATCTATTAAACTTTTCGCAAGATTAATGGATTTTCCGTGCGTGTTCTCTTGTAGTTCAAGAGTGCAAACAACCTTGTATTGTTTGCTGACGCTACGCCGAATGCAAGGCATTTCAGCCCAGCCGAGACTAAACAACTCGTTCGGCGGGGATTTTCATTTAGTATTTAAACTACGATTAAATCCCAGAAACTTCGTATGCCATTCCCATAAAGGACGGTAGCACAACCGCTTGAGCAGTTTTATTTACCGACGAAACTCTCAAACGTCGTGGATTCATAATTTTCGTCAATAACTTATGGCTGAATCCGAACCACCGTTATGCACTTATTTTCGTTAATAAACTGCCATAAGTGAAGGCAGATCACAGTCGAACAATCCTCGTTTCGTAACGGCTCTGCTATCCGCACTTTTTAGTTCACATTGCCTTTGTGAGGGGCTTTGTATATCACAGCTATTCCTACTATCATATTTCGGACCACCGCGTGAAAGTGGGTTCTAATTTTTTGCGGAAATCATAAAACCGAGCAACGTAATAGGTCGATTAAAAATGTGTCGCCTATCTACCATATATCACCCTGTCCGCTGCCAGAACTGTGATAGCTCTTTAATTCCGTATTTCCACTTCTTCGGTCCTACGGATAATCAGCCTTAGAGCATCGACTGATGAAGTTATACCTTAACTTCAAAGGTTTTCTGCTAGTGATTCCCAGTCCGTCGCAGAACTCAGACTGTAGTACTCGGCACCAAACCTTTGGCGCAACTAACTTCCCATGTGTTAATCATAAAAATTTAAAACACTCCTTCTTAACTCCACCACTTACCAATTTAGAGCATATAGGTGGGATATATTTGAACCTCAATCAGAGGAAACAAAACACCATAAAATAAAGAAAGACACCTATCACGAAAGATAAGTGTCTTTGTTTGCTTTATCGTAAGCTTTACGAAAGAGCACGCCAATACACTTAACCTTCTTGGTTTAATGTATTATTTGAATAACTCCTTCATTATTTTAAAGCTCATACTTATTATACAATTTTAAAACTTGTTTGTCAAATTGCTTAGTGGCCTCTTATTTGCGATTACAAGCGATTAGAAGCGATTACAAGCGATTACAAGCGAAAAAGTGGTCTTTTTGATATCGGTTTTGGTCTTTTTACATACGTTTTAATACCTTTTTTGGTCTTTTTAAAAAAATATGAATTTATAGTTGTTTCACAAATTTAAAAGAGCCACACAAAATGGCTCTTTTAAGTTATGCGGGCAATACAATTTGCTGACCAAAGTTTAAATCATCAAGGGTAGGTAAAATCGCCAACTTTACGGTCTCTAATTTGGCAACATTCTTTAGTGTTTGTTCATATTCTTTCGTATGACAATGAATATACATGAACAACCCTTTTATATTAGAACATATTTTTAAGCATCGTTCACCCTCGTCATTGTAGTAAACACGATACACACAATATTTATTATCGTTAGAAGTTGCAAAATCGATTTCTTGACTACTAAAAATCATTTTCTGACCAAATTTGTAATTAGTTGTTTTCACATCAAGATAAACAATTTCACCAGATTTGGTTTCGAAATAAAAATCGTAGGGCAAACCACTTTCTTTTTCCTCATTTACCCATTTATAATTCAAAATTTCTCCACGTGTTTTTAGCTCAGCAAAATATCTTTCCACAAGAAACTCGCCTTCTTTTCCTATTTTGGCAAATATTTCTCGAGCTCTATTCATGTCATATTCTCGATATTTTTTAGGTGCCACATAAGTTGTCTGAGCAACAACCTCTAACTCTTCGGCAATTTCCACACCCGCCGCATTAACTAAATTTTCTAAATATGATAGCAACAGTTCAAATTGCGAATTAGATTCTGAAATTCTTCCTTTAATGCCATCGGTCAAAGATATTCCTAACGATACAATTTGGGAATAAGTTATTGATTGTTCGTTAAAAAGGAAGAAAACCGGTTGCCCTCCTTTTAAACCGAACCAAAACAAATACCATTTTACAGATTTTCCAAACTCTTTTGCCTTATCCCTAATGAAAGTGACAACGCTTACTTCGTTATGCTCGCCTTTTCTAATTTTGGGACTTCTATACGTGCCATCCGGATTTTGAATGCGATTAAAATTCAATGGTAAAAACTCGACAGAGTTTTCATATATAAGCATACAGTCATCAATATCAAAGCTATTTGGCAAATAAGTAAAAACATCTCCAAATAGGCCGATATGTGTTTGATTAGAAGTTTCACTTCTCCCCAAATCTGCATCTGTTAATTGCTTATATGCTATTTTATTTTCTTCATGCAATTTAAAAAACATAATTCTACCTCAATCCTAAATGAATAAATAAGTAATACATAATAGCATACACAGTATTAACGCTCACGGCATTACCGGCTTGTTTGTACAATTGAGCGTTACTAACACCAGATACATTTGCTTTTTCAAAACATTCTTCTGAAAATCCTTGAAGTAAGAAAGCCTCTTTCGGTGTTATCCTTCTAATTCTTTGATTACATAACTCTTCTTTAGTAAACGAAGTCTCTAAATATTTGGCTGGATCAGTTGATTGTATAAAACCATCACTAAAATAGTTGTCTTGACACGCACGATGCAATTTTACCATTGTTGCTGTGAGTGGTTTTGCTATCATTGGATTAATTTGTGACTTTGAGCGATAATTCTTAGTGCCGTCTGACAAAATCGTAGGTTTTATTGTGCTAGAAAGATAATACTTTTCATCAACAGACTTTTCAAGTATTTCATGTGTGGATTTCTGTTTGGAAAGCGAAGTGATATTAATTGCTTTTTTAAATATTTCAGACACTTGCTTACTTGTAAAAACGAAATCATCTATATTCTCAGTAGTAGCAAAGATAAAAACTCTGTTTCGTTTTTGAGCTAGTCCAAAATCTTCAGTATTAAAAACATCATAGTAAATGTGCTCATAGCCGCATTTTTTCAATGAGTTTAATATGTATTCAAATGTTTTTCCTTTATTGTGGGATATTAGATTTCTAACATTCTCTAAAAGAACATATTTTGGTTTTTTATGCTTGAGTATTTCTAATATCTGAAAAAAGACATTTCCTCGCATATCCGCAAAGCCTTTTTGTTTTCCCATCATACTAAAGGCTTGGCAAGGGAAACCACCAGTAAGCAAATCAATAGAAGGGAGATTAGCAATATTGTTAATATCTTGATTAAATGCTACAATATCTCCCATTTCAACTTCATTTATCGTGTCGTAAATAGCTTTATAGGATTTTACAGCACTATCATCAATTTCAGAAAAGCCAACTGTGTTTTGTTCTATACCAAAATCTTGGCTTAAAAGCGTTAGCGCTTGTCTAAATCCACCTATTCCAGCAAATAATTCTAAATGATTCATAGATATTTGATTACCTCCTCCCCAATTGCTTGTGCTAATTTCACAGGAACCGCATTGCCAATTTGCTTATACCAACTATTCTGGGGACCGTAAAAAACAAAATCATCCGGGAATGTTTGAATGCGGGCTGCTTCTCGTGGTGATAAGCCACGTGCTTGAGTAGGGTGAATATACATATTGCAGTCAAATTTCATATGTGATGTTATTGTCTTGCAAACATCATCGTATCTTAGTTTAAAATACTTGTCTTTGAATATGCCGTTGCGAGATTTATAGGGCATAATATCCGCAATGCTTTCGTGTAATGAATTTGCGCCTTGAGGCAAGCGTGAAAATATTTCTATGTCACGATCATTATTATATCTGTTCTTATGGTTATAAAGGTAATTGATTTTCTTGCCTTCGTTTATAAAATTGTAAAAATCGGTTTGTTGATAACAATGCGATGTGCAAGTGAACCCTGTTTCAACACACTCTACCTTATTATTGTTTTTAGTCCTATTTGGTTGTAGGGGCGGCAAATCATGAATAGCATCATATAACGTAAAATCTGGAACTTGATTTGATTTATCGCATATATCCTTAATGATCTGTTCAGAAGACAATCCAATGCGGTTTCCAATCAGAATTAATCGTTCTCTATTTTGTGGAACACCATAGTTTTTTGCGTTAAATACCGAATAGGCAACATCATATTGTTTACCCAAATAGCCTTTCACATCCGCTATGATTTCGTCAATTTTATTAAGCATTCCCTTTACATTTTCCATTACAAAGAACTTCGGTTTGGTTTTTTGTAAAAAGAGAAGATATTCTTTGTATAAATTATTTCTTGGATCGTCAATAAGACGTTGTCTATTTGCCATCGAAAATCCTTGACAAGGGGGGCCACCACAAACAACATCTATATCAATTAAATATTCTTTAAATTCTTTGTATCTAGAATTTAAGTCAGATATATCGCCAACAAACATTCGGCTTTTATCTAAATTTCTATTTTTTATATATGTTTCAGAACAAATAGGATCTATATCGCTTGCAAAGGAAACTTCAAAACCTGCTTTTTCCATTCCCAAGCTTAGCCCACCGCAACCTGCAAACAAATCTACCAACAACTTACTCATTATTATCCTCATTTACAATATTATTATCTTTACAAAAGTTTTCAAAGGTTTTTTTGGCCAATCTACTAGGGTTGTAACTACCATTTTCCCATCTATTTACGGTTGCAAAACTAACACCTAGTTTGTGAGCAAGCTCTTCTTGCGTTAAGCACAAATGATTACGCACTTGTTTTAAATTTTCTGCAAAACTCATACTATACTCCTGTAAGTTTAATATCAAAAGTATTATAACATTTTTTATATCAAGTGTCAACAATCCATATTCCTGTCAACTAGTTTGCAAGTTGGCGATATTAATAATACTTTCAACCTATTGCGAATTATTTTTTACCTTCGATTTAAGACCACCATCACAAGCGACAAACAATGTTATCCCTAAGCATATAAGAAATGTACCGGTTGCTATCTGGACTTTATACAATAAAGCAAAATATGCAGTTTGAATTGTAATTAAAAGTAGGATACTAACTACTATAAATTTGAATACTTTCATTTTTCTTCTCCTTTTCAATAGTCAACACAATCAGCCAGATTGATTACGGGTTTATTCTGTTCGGAAGCATATTTTACGGTTTTATAGGCACCGCCCTCGTTATGCTCAATATAGCAAATAACCAAATCGGCTCTATCCACCATCTCACGATTACGGATTTGTATAGCTGATTTAGGATGTGCCATAGATGCCGCACAGGAGATTTCTACATCAGTATAATAATTGTGGAAATATTCTTCATTGTTCAAATACTCCGCAGTAGGATACGGCAACATCAAGACAAGTGCACTGTTATCATCTCTTACATTTTTTCGTACACGAAGTACCGTTGATGAAACACACTGATCAAATTCTCCGTTACGTCCAACAATAAAATCTACATATTCTTTTTCGTTAATAAGCTTCCGTATCTGTTCCTCAAGTAATTCTTCCACCTTAAACGGATTATCTATATATCTGTGACCGAAAAAAGCAACCGTATAAATATCTAACATATTACTCTTACCTTTCAACCTGATTATACAATACATTCTAACATAACGGTAAATACATTACAAGTCTTGGGTATAAAACCATTAAGTTTAGCGGTAAAATATAGTTAAGAAAGGTGGTGAGGCTATGGATACACATAAGAGGCTTCGTCAGTTATTGGATGAACGTGGATGGACAGAATATCGGTTATCGAAAGAATGCGGTCTATCCGAATCCACTCTTGCTAATATTTTCAGAAGGAACACTTTGCCTTCAATAAGCACATTAGAAGCTATTTGTGCCGGTTTTGGCATTACAATATCCCAATTCTTTGCAGACGGAGATATGGTTGAGATGACACCCGAAATTAAAGAACTCTTTGACTCTTGGGTTAGCCTCACAGCCGAACAGAAGAAAGCAGTTATGCAGATGATCCGTACATTAAATTCAAATAAGTAGTATCTAAGCAGTCTCGCTTATGGCGAGGCTGCTTTTTATATACGAAAATATCTTTCTTTACAAATTTGTTACTTTATGATATACTAACATATATAACATAACACAAAAACCTAAGGGGGATGTTTATGAAAAATACGTCTAATGTAATTGCGATTTATTCACGAAAATCCAAATTCACAGGCAAGGGCGAAAGTATCGGAAATCAGGTGGAGCTTTGCCGTGAATACATACGAACTCATTACGGTGATGAAGCCGCAGAGAAAGCAGTAGTATTTGAGGACGAAGGTTTTTCCGGTGGAAACGTCAACCGACCTGCCTTTAAAAAAATGATAGCTCAAATAGAGCGTGGAGAATTTAAGGCACTTGTGGTTTACCGTCTTGACCGTGTAAGTCGTAACGTCAGTGACTTCTCATCACTTATTGAAAACCTTAACCGCAGAGACATAGTCTTTGTGTCTATCCGTGAACAGTTCGACACAGCAACCCCTATGGGCAGAGCAATGATGTATATTGCCTCCGTATTTGCACAGCTCGAACGTGAAACCATTGCCGAGCGTATCAGAGATAATATGCACGAATTGGCAAAGACAGGACGTTGGCTTGGCGGCAATACACCTACAGGATATTGCAGTGAAAGTGTTAAGAGTGTTACGGTTGATGGCAAAACCAAAAAGGCTTGTAAGCTAAAACTTATTCCCGAAGAAGCCGAAACCGTTAAGCTTATATTTGATTTATTTATAAAAACGGGTTCTTTAACACTTACCGAGGCAGAATTGATACAGCGTAGAGTAATGACGAAAAACGGCAATCACTTCACACGCTTTTCAATTAAATCCATACTGCAAAATCCTGTATATATGATTGCAGATGAAGAAGCTTATGAATTCTTCAAGCTAAAGGATGCGGATCTATTTTCGTCCAAAGAAGAATTTGATGGCATTCACGGAATTTTAGCCTACAATCGTACCGACCAAGAAAAAGGCAAAGCCACCGTTTACAACCCTGTCAGCGATTGGATTGTTTCGGTTGGTAAGCATCACGGTATTATCCCTGGAAAGATTTGGGTAGGCGTTCAGGATAACCTTGAACGGAACAAGTCAAAATCTTTCCGCAGACCGAGAAGAAACGAAGCCTTACTGACTGGCCTCTTGTTTTGCTCTTGCGGCAACCGAATGTACCCCAAGCTCTCAAAACGGAAAACTGCTGACGGTGATATTATATATACCTATGTCTGCAAGATGAAAGAGCGTAGCAAAAAAGACCTCTGCAATAAGCGTAACGCAAACGGTAACACATTAGACCTTGCGGTTATTGAGAAAATCAAGCAACTCGCAGACGAAAAAAGTGATTTTGTGGGGCAACTTGAAAAAAGCAAGATTTTCTATACTGGCAACCGTGAGCAGTATGAGCAGAAGTTAAGTACGATGAAAAAAGAAAAAGCCGACCTTGAGAAAAAGGTCAGCTCACTCATAGACACACTTGCTGAGTTAGATGATAATTCAGCAAAAAAATCAATAGTCGCTCGTATTAACGATATGAATACTGAAATTGATAAAATCTCACAGGGCATTGACGAAATGATAAGTCTTACCGCCGAACACGCTTTCAGCGATATTGAGTTTGACGTGCTTCGTCAGATGCTGGGCGTTTTCAAAAACACTATTGATGATATGTCCTACGAACAAAAAAGAGCCGCCATTCAAAGTATTGTACGCCGTGTAATTTGGGATGGCGAAAATGCACACGTTATTTTATTCGGCTCGCAGGACGGTGATATCGAGCTCCCCGATATCACACCTTACATAAAACACATCGAAATAGATACCGATGAAGACGAAGAACTCATAGAGTTTTCGGACGTAGATTACGACGAAGATACTACTGAGGATTTTCGTTCACAAACTAAAACCGATTTGTGTGAGGATAGCAAACCAAATATTAATGCATTTTCGAACAGCAAAAAAAACAACCGGAGATGTTTATATTAATGACCCGATCGAAACTGATAAAGACGGTAACGCACTCACTCTAATGGACATTGTTGCTGATGAAGAAAATATTATTGACAACATTGATTTAAAACTAAAATCCGAACAATTATATCAACTGATTATGAAATACCTGACCGAACGGGAACAATATATTATTCGGCTCAGATACGGGCTGGGCGGATGCAAACCTCTTACACAGCGAGAGGTCGCCGCAAAATTAAAAATATCTCGTTCCTATGTCAGCAGAATTGAAAAAAAATCTTTAGAAAAGCTAAAGAAAAGGTTTGACGATAACGATATTCACAAACATTATTCCGATTTATCAAAACATTAATCCAAAATGAACCCTCAAGTCAATATTAATTCATTATCTTGTACAACCTTGCACTTTGGATTGCGATTTCTTTCTGAAATCGCAATCTGTGTTCGCATCAAGAAATGTCTGAATCAATAAAAACGCGAATTTTTTGCGTTCAGTATACATTAATTATAAACAGCAACCCTGTAAAACAGTGGTTGCTGTTTTGCGTATATCTACAAAATATGACACGCCATTGTCTGTTTTTCTAAATTTTAATAGACATATTTGTACTTTAGTGATATAATAATTAATTGTTCAAAAATACAATGAGATAAATTGGAGGAAGTATTGTGATTAGAGAAGATTTGCGTAACGTCGCAATCATCGCCCACGTTGACCACGGAAAAACTACATTGGTAGATGAAATGTTAAAACAAGGTGGTGCTTTCCGTGAAAATCAGGTAGTGGAAGACCGTGTTATGGATTCCAACGATCTGGAACGGGAGCGCGGCATCACAATTTTAGCCAAAAACACGGCAGCGCATTATAAAGGCGTAAAAATCAACATCATTGATACCCCCGGACACGCAGATTTCGGCGGTGAAGTAGAGCGTGTGCTCAAGATGGTAAACGGTGTGCTTCTGTTAGTAGATGCAGCGGAAGGTCCCATGCCACAAACCCGTTTTGTACTGCAAAAAGCATTGGAATTAGGACATCGTATTATTGTTATCGTAAATAAAATCGACCGTCCGGATGCCCGTCTGGACGAAATTGCAGATGAGGTGCTTGAACTGCTGCTGGATTTGGACGCCAGTGAAGAGCAGCTGGAAAGCCCGATTTTATTCTGTTCCGGCCGTTCCGGTACCGCTTCCTTGTCCCAATATGAAGCCGGTACTGATTTGGTTCCTTTATTTGACACCATATTGGATTATATCCCTGCGCCCGAAGGCGATCCGGATGATGATCTGCAATTACTGGTATCTTCTATCGATTACAATGAATATGTCGGACGAATTGCAATCGGCAGAGTGGAAAGAGGCGTTATCAAGCAAAATCAAGAAGTGATGGTTTCTGACTATCATAACAGCAAAGAACCTTATCGCGGAAAAATTGTCAATATGTATCAGATAGAAGGATTAAACCGTGTTCCGGTTGATACTGCCACAGTTGGAGACATTGTTTGTTTTTCGGGTATTGAAAAAATTACGATTGGTGATACTATCACTTCAATCACAAAAGTGGAACCTTTGCCTTTTGTAAAAATCAGTGAACCCACTGTGGAAATGACTTTTTCGGTCAACGACAGTCCGTTTGCAGGACGGGAAGGCAAGTTTGTCACCTCACGTCAGCTGCGCGACCGGTTGTTTAAAGAGCTTCTCAAAGATGTTTCATTGCGTGTATCCGAAACCGATACAACCGAAAGCTTTATTGTCAGCGGGCGCGGTGAAATGCACTTGTCTATTCTGATTGAGACGATGCGTCGGGAAGGCTTTGAGCTGGCTGTCAGCACACCCAGAGTATTGTTCAAAGAGATAGACGGCAAGAAATGTGAACCGATTGAACGTCTTTTAATTGATGTTCCCGAAGAGTATATGGGAACGGTCATGGAAAAGATGGGCGCACGCAAAGGCGAAATTGTCAGTATGCATCCGCAAGGCTCTCGTATGAGAATGGAATTTTTGATTCCGTCTCGCGGCTTGTTCGGATATCGAAATGAATTTATGACCGACACGAAAGGGGACGGAATTTTAAATACGTTGTTTGACAGCTATCAGCCGTATAAAGGCGATATTCCCCGCCGTGCTTCCGGATCTTTAATTTCCTTTGAAACCGGTGAGGCGGTCACTTACGGGCTGTATAACGCACAGGAACGCGGTACTCTGTTCATTGGTGCAGGTACTCCGGTATATGAAGGAATGGTAGTCGGCGCATCACCGAAAGCAGAGGATTTAGTAGTAAACGTCTGTAAAAAGAAACACGTCACTAATATGCGTGCCTCCGGCTCCGATGAAGCGCTGCGTTTGGTAACGCCTCGCATTTTCAGCTTGGAAGAATCCATTGAATTTTTAGCAGAGGACGAGCTGTTGGAGGTAACTCCAAAAAGCCTTCGTATCCGCAAACGGATTTTAAGCAATCAGCTTCGTGCAAAACAGCGAAACAAATAATATTTGATTATGCAATAAAACAGGCGATGGGAACCCCCATCGCCTGTTTTATTTACAAATGATCGGCATATTTTGCGATACCGGAATCATTAGTCAATGTTGTCTTCAATATATTTTACAATATCGCCAACAGTTTTGATGTTTTCGACCTGATCATCCGGAATTTCAAGATCAAACTCTTCTTCCAAGGACATTACGAGATCAACAATATCCAGCGAATCGGCGCCCAAATCATCAGCAATAGAAGCCTCAGGCGTTACCTTTTCTTCCTCAACGTCGAGTTGGTCGATTAAAATACTTTTTACTTTCTCAAATACCATCTCATTCATTCCTTTCTAAAAAATACAAATGTTATATATCATATTATACTTTAACAGTACGAGCCTGATAAAATATAATGCAATACCAAGCGATTTTATTCCTGAAACACACCGATTTTTCTGAATTTATTATAACGGCTGTCTAACAAATTTTCAAGTGTTTTTTTAGAAAGTCGCTGCAAAGCAGACAAAATATATTCAGAAATGTTTTCAGCCATCATCTGATGATTGTTGTGTGCGCCACCGGACGGTTCTTTTATTATAACCTCACATACACCAAATTGCAACAAGTCTTCTGCAGTTATTTTAGAAATATTTGCAGCCTCCATCTCACGAGAAGCATCTTTCCATAAAATAGATGCGAATCCACGCGGAGAAATCACCGAATATACCGCATTTTCCAGCATCGCAAGCTCATCGCAAACACCGAGTGCCAAAGCACCCCCGCTGCCACCTTCTCCCAGAACGATAGAAATAATCGGTACTTTAATGTCAAAAAACTCCAATAAATTTCTGGCAATCGCTTCGCCCTGTCCCCGTTCTTCTGCTTCCAGTCCACAGAATGCCCCCGGAGTGTCTACAAATGCAATGACTGCACGTCCGAATTTTTCTGCCTGTTTCATCAGTCGAAGAGCCTTTTTGTACCCTTCCGGTGATGGCATTCCGAAGTTACATCTGATGTTTTCTTTTGTAGTATGCCCTTTACGGATTCCGATTACTGTAACGGGCTGTCCGTCCAGTGTAGCAATGCCGCCGATGATGGCATTATCGTCTCTGACACCTCTGTCACCATGAAATTCCATGAAATCATCAAAAATGGCATCAATACCCGCCGAAATCGAGAACCATAGATACCCTGGGCCCGATCACAGT
>ERZ827524.2517-NODE-2517-length-12862-cov-4.730069_pt1 | contig 12862 bp, 9 predicted proteins | sample MGYA00519702_ERZ827524 | MGnify/ENA primary metagenome ERZ827524 (study PRJEB31778, sample SAMEA3449341) | human gut metagenome | biome: human gut; feature: human-associated habitat; material: faeces | place: United Kingdom | collected 2010/2012 ...
GGAACTAATCACCAGTGTGTCATTCAATACATTGTCAGCGTACGTCCGTATAATAAACTTTTTCGGAAGAATATTTCCAAACTCAATAAAAAGTCCATAGGATTTATATTTTGCCTCAAGCGTCCGTGTAATAACTGGATTTTGCGTAAAGGTTCCGTCATCCTTACTGATTGCCGCACTCACGTATCCAGAGTTTAAAACACCAACTCTTTTTAGAAACAAGGATTTTCCATCCGCTTTCCATCCATTTTTTTCATATGTTGCAAAAACATCTTTTTCATTCTGAACATCGACACTGCTCACATCGGAATAGTAAGTTGTTTCACATTCAGGGATGAATAATGAATGGATTCTGATTCGTCCATATCTGTCATAATCCAGTACGCAACGTCCGGCATTTGCAATGATCTGTAATGCCTCCTTGTGCGTTACGTTTGGAAGTGGATTGTGTACTTTTACTTTCTTCAAATACGTGTCTATGTCGTATTCGTCAGGCGTTATCCCAGCATCAGCAAACACTTGTTCAGCTAAATCATACAATGAAATTCCGTCCGTATAATATTCACCTTTGTGATACTCATCACTCATGAACTGCAATACATCTACAGCCTTAATGGTTGCTTGTTCGTCATCAGCACTCCATTCATGGACATATAAAGAATGCATCTGCATCCACTCAACACTCCCTGAGTCCAATTTATACCCCATCAAGACATTGATTTTCTGACCACTTTCTAAGAAGTTGATTTCAGATGCCGGATTGTCCACGTTGAAGATCTGATTATCATTATTAAGGGTTATTGAAAATTCTGATTGAGGAAGATCATCATTAATAGCAGACAAACTTGTTGTACTACTCGCCTCTTTAATCCATTCGTTGTCATATTCAAGTCCGAGTCCGAACTGAATATAATCAATTCTCACTCGGTTATTTGGGAAACGCATCTCTATGATCGACAATTCGATGGATTCCGTATTCTCAAATACGCTGTCCGTCTCAAATGTCGCATTTGCGTTATTATACTGGTTCACTTCACCACTATCGGTCATGATTGTAAATTTAGTTGGATAATTTTCTCCAAACCGAATTGTCAGACCTTTAATGTCTGACTTCCCACATCCGAACACAAATTTCACACTAAATGTTCCAGCAAAGAGATTCTTCGATGTAATTCCATCTTTTGAATAATCATTTTCACTTCTCGGAAGAAAGTACATTCCACCATCAGCTCGAAACATATTTTTTTCATAGGTCGCATATCTTTTCACGGTATGCTGACTGTATAGGGATGTTGGATCAGAAAAACCGTTATACTTCTCCTGATCCTGCAGCTCCGCAGACTGTTGAGCATCCTGATTAATCAATCCTAACTGGACTTTCATAAAAGATTGATTTCTAACAGGACGCTTCATTAAGTCTTTATATTCTTGTGAAGTCTGATACATTCATTACCACCCCGCATCAATAATGTTGACCTTGCAATTTATGTAAGACAGAACTCTCCCCTCAGAATCGATCTTGAAAACGTCTGCCGTCCTGTCCCCCGGATACATAGTCAGTGTTCGCCAGTTATTGTTTACCATGTCCCAAAACTGAACAGTGAAAAAATAATTTTTATCAAATTCTTTTAGCATATCGGACCATGTTTTCGCATCCAAGTACGGCCATTCAAGGTTGTTGATCTTGTAGTTATCTCTTCCAATTTTCTGACCAACAACCTTATTATTAGCATTTCGAGCAGCATTTACCGCTGTGGTAACTACCATATTGGGATACCGTTTCGGTGTTGGAAACGGCTTTCCATTTATCCGTATGAAATTAGATATATGCCTTGCTGCCATCTCCTACACCTCCTAAGTTGGCGAAAAAGAAAAGCCCGCATTATTGCGTGCTTTTGAAATCTGCTTATCAACTCTCTTACTATCCATATTTACACTCACGTTTTTCCTGAGTATTGCTTTCTGATATTCAATAACCTCTCTCAATAAAGCATTCGTCTCATCATTTGCACGCTCCACACCGGAACTTACAGACTCAACGATTTGGCTATTATTTGCTACCACATGGCGATTTCCAATGTTTCCGATATACTCAGAGCCGAATCCATTTTCATTTGCCACATAAATCTCACCATTGAGCGGCATTCCACCAGTCTTATATCCTTTGTATCCTCTTGCAGTCCAACCGCTATACAGACTTCCATACCTTGATACTGTATAACGGATAGATGCAAGCATATTGGATAACGGGTCATAGATATTGGAGCTGTATCCCTCTAACGCATTCGCTTTAAAGGTTGAATCAATCACCTGCATCAGACCCTTTGACGGAGTTCCTTTCTTTGCATTGGAATCCCAGTTATTAATTGCATAAGGATTTCCACCTGACTCATGTTGCATCTGTTTCAGCAATGCATTCAGATTGTCCTCTGAAAACTGCTTTGTCATCTGCAATGCCTTTTTTGCAAGTTCTCTCCACTGCTCAACTCCACCGGATGGCGAATAATCCATGCTTGTTCCACTGAACAGATCCTTGACTTTGGAAACCACTGAATCAAACAACTTATTAATGGATGTCTTTGCAATAGTAAGTCCGGGTTCTAACGCCCCAGTGAAGTCAGTAAACTTGTCGATAGCCAACTGAACCAACTTTTTAGGATGCGTTGCATAATCAAATACATTTCCGGTAAAGCTTTTGAATGACTCCCACGCACTACCTATAAGATCTCCAATACCACTCTTGAAGTGTGGCATACTCTGCATCTGCATAAGAGCTGCTGTCTTTCCAGCTGGAAGAACTTTTGTTCCCTTTGGCATAGGCAGTACCACATTGCGTCCTGTAGGAATAATTGTTTTTCCGTTCGGAAACTGAACTAGCTCACGGTATGTACTGCCGGATTGGTCATTTACGACTCCCAATGTATCATGAGCAACCCCGTTGGTTCCTGTTGCAAATGCTGGAATCAGGTCGCTGTCACCTCCAAGTTTTTTGTAAATCCAGTTTACAGCTTTCCGAACCGCATCCAACGCTCCCTTAATCGGCTTACTAATCCACCCCGCAACTTTTTCAAAGTATCCACCGATATTATCAAAAATTCTGGTGATGCCGCTATAAGCTTTTTGGAATGTTTCACTAAACCACTTTGTTATAGGTTTTACACTGTTGCGAATATCAGATATCCGATCGGAAAACCATGTTCCAATAAATTTAAATGGAGCTTTTGCATCAGAGAATTTCTTAGAAAACCAATTAGTTACTGGCTCAAAAACATATTGAATTCCCTGCCAAATTCCGGAAAAGAATCCATCTCCATCAGACCACGCCTGCTGAGCCACTCCCCATCCACTCTGAAATCTAGCTCCAACTTCTATCGCCGTATCTGTTGCTTCTTCCCTAATGTTCTTAAACGTTGTTGCAATACCTATGGCTGATGTAGGTGGAAATGAAATTTCTGGAAGCTCAACCTCTTCTCCAAACATCTTTTTGATTATTTCCTGTCCGAAACCTCTTGCAAAATCATTTGGCAAGTCAAGCAACGCATCGGATAATGCCAGAAAAAATTGAGCAAGATCCCATGTGAGTCCCGCCCAATCAATTCCGCAAATAAAATCCACAAGCTTTTGCCCTATAGTTTCAAAGGTCTCATCATCATCTAATGTGTTGATAAAGCTTGTCATTGACTCAAGTATGCCTTTTACAAAATTACTGAAAGTCGCTGCCGTAAGTCCAGCATCCCAATTTTCAAAAAAACCAGTTATGCTACTTGCCAAAGATGCACCCAAATTAGACCAGTCAAAATTTGCATAGTCTGTGAAAATTCCCAGTGTCGGGAGTCCGATAAATCCTCCGAGTGCATCTTCACCGAGCAGCAATCCAAAGCCCAGGAAAATGAACACTACCGTTCCGATACAGAAATCCATCAGATTCTTCATGATGATATTTCCTGCATTTTTTGCTCTGGTGAATCCTGTCTCAACCATTGCAAAACCAGCCTGCATAAAGAATACAAATGCTGCACCGATCAAGAACCAGATTCCAAATACTTCTGTTCCGACTGTTTCTGAAATTTGTGTGATGATTTCTTGTGTCATATACATCTTCCTCCTTATACCTCCGAAGCATCTCCTCTCCCCAGCCGAGGTTTATTTCACAGGATTCCCCATAAAATAAAAAACGTATCCTTTCTTCCTCTCCGCATGGTTTTCATGCTTTTCAGAATTAAGGACACGCCTTTGTGTCAATGTTCAGGTATTCTTTTTATAAAAAAAACAGATATTAAACTAAGAAAAACCGCATAAATACAGTATCTAACGACAAAATAGCAAAAAGAAAATAGGGAAAATTACAACGAAATTACAACAAATGAAAGAGCCTTATGTAACGACTTATACAAAGAAATACAGAGTTATAAGAAATCGACGCTTGAAAAAAGAGCGTCTTTTTCTATGTCGTGAAACGGCACACTATCTCATTTCTGCCTGTTCGTTATCAACGTCTTAGCTCATAGCTTGTCAAGAGCCTGTTGCAACGCAATGCGTCAGCACTCTTTACAAGCTGTGTGATAAGGCGTATCTTCTCAATGGCAGAAATCGAATAATGATAACAAATGAATATATTTTAACGAAAGCATTTTACTTTTACAGTAAGGTGCTTTTTTTGTTTATGATACTTTTCTATATCCATAGCAAAGGAGGATTGATAATAAATGGCAGAGATTTATGGATATGTTCGGGTTTCCAGCATAGACCAGAACGAAGAACGACAGATTGTTGAACTCTCAAAGCGGAACGTGCTTTCTAAGAATATCTACATAGACAAGCAGTCTGGAAAGAGCTTTGAACGTCCACAATATAAAAAGCTCGTCAGAAAGCTAAAACAAGGCGATTTACTTTATATCCTAAGTATTGACCGTTTAGGCAGGAACTATCTTGAAATACAGGAACAATGGCGAATACTGACGAAAGAAAAAGGGATTGATATATGCGTCATAGACATGCCCTTACTGGACACCAGAAATGGGAAAGACTTAATGGGTACGTTCATTGCCGACCTTGTGTTACAGATACTATCCTTTGTCGCACAAAATGAACGTGAGAACATCAGAAAAAGACAGGCACAAGGCATAGCGGTGGCAAAGGCAAAAGGAATTAAATTCGGCAGACCAGAAATCACGCTTCCAGAGAATTTCGGAGAGCTTGTCCATGAATGGGAAAAGAAAAGGCTTCCTCTGTCGGAAGTCTTGGAAATATGCAAAATGAGCGAAGCTACATTCTATCGGAAATTAAGGGAATACCGCCTATTACAGCGGAAATAGTCTGTTCTGAACTCTCAAAAGGTACACCTTTTGCAAAAGATATAGAACAGTTAAAATCAGCAAGTATAGCAAAAGAATAACAGCTTTATAGCCGTTCCAACCATGAAAAACATTGAAAAAAATGGTATTTTATGCCATACTATATAGTGATATAGTGAACTATTAAAAGGTGTACTTTTTGAGAATAGTACAAAAAGGAGGGAGGAATAAAGTCTTTTAATCGTTCTCTATAAAATTCAAGAAAGGAGAACAAGCAATGAAAAGAACAAAAAAGGCATTAGCGGTCGTATTATCACTGTCTATGCTGGCTTCTATCACGCCACAGATTGTTCTTGCTAACAGCAATATTCCAGACCGCTATGAGGAAGTAAGCGAGATGCAGGCTATCGTTAAAGATGCCGAAGTCCATGCATATGTTACCAGAAATGGTGGAACGGCAGAACTGACAGACAGCAACGGGGTGGAAACAACCTTTACACAGGGTATCGGTTACAGAGAATATACCGCAACTCCTGCGGACGGCTGGGTATGGAAAGGCTGGACATATGAACAGCTCTATCAAGGAGAAGATTTAGGCAATCGTACTGATTATGGCTGGGGAAAACGATATTCTTTCTCAAACGACGGTTCTGATTGGAACAGTGCATATAATGGCACAGGACAGACTATCTCTGTCAACCGCCTGCTTACTAAAGGCGAAACCGTAGGAAATAAAATCATATATAATATTTATGCGAATTTCAATCCTACAATCAATGCCACTGCTGGCACAGGTGGAACGATTACAGACAATGGCGTTACGGAAGTAAACTATGGCGACAGCAAGCAATATGATATTACCGCTGACGCTGGACAGGATATAGCTTCTGTTTCAGTAGACGGGCAGGACATTTCCAACGCAGTAGGAAAAGACAACTTCTCTTATACTTTTGAAAATGTAAGAGAACCACATACTATCGACGTAACCTTTACAAATGAACTTTATACTGTAACCTATACGGACGGTGTAGAGGGGCAAGAAATTTTTAAGGACGAAGTATATTCTGACTTAAAGATTGGCGACGTTACGCCAAAGTTTAAGGGAAGTTTAGAGCGTAAAGATTATGTATTCACAGGGTGGAACCCAGAAGTAACAAACAAGGTGGCAGGAACTGCCGTATATACAGCTACATGGGCGGACGACAAGAATAACAACGGCACGCCTGACGACAAAGAAGAAAAATTCACTGTTACCTATACAGACGGTGTGGACAATGAAGAAATCTTCAAAGACCAGAGCTATGTCGACCTGTTATCAGGAACTAAAACACCAAAATTTAATGGAGAGCCGAAACGTACAGGTTATGTGTTTACAGGCTGGACACCAGAAGTCACAGAAACAGTAACACAGACCGTAACTTACTCCGCACAATGGGCGGTTGATGAAAATGGAAACGACAAACCAGACAATGATGAAAAATATACTGTTTCTTACCAGTTTATCAATGGAGCGGACGACAAGGAGCTTCCAAAAGAAGTCAATGACATGCTTCCAAAAGCAACGAGTTATGTATATGGTGTGAAAGTTGTTCCAGTAGCATTGAAAGCTGACAGAGTGGAAACAACCGACGGCGTATGGCTGTTTGAGGGCTGGACACCAGAAGAAATCGAAAAGCTGACAGCAGATACTGCCTTTACTGGTACATGGACATTTGCGAAAAATGCAGGAGGTATCAACCATATTCCTGTGATTACAGCCGAAGATAAGACGCTGACCGTTGGAGACAGTTTTGATGTTATGGCAGGTGTAACAGCTTTGGATAAAGAGGACGGCGACCTTACGGATAAGATTGAGGTTATCAACAATACAGTAGATACCTCAAAAGCTGGTACATATACGGTTACTTACAAGGTAACTGATAGCAACGGTGCTTCTGTAACTAAGACCATAACTATTACGGTCAAGGATAAAGATAAAGAAGAACAGCCTACTGCTCCGACAAAGCCAGACAAAGGCGATAACAACGTCAACGATAAGAACAACACTGCTTCAAAGGCAGATAAGCCAGATACGGCAGTCAAGACAGGCGATAGCACGAATGTCTTATTGTGGAGCATGGCAACCATCATTTCCCTTACAGGAGTGATAACGGCACTGATTTTCAAGCGTAGAAGAAGCAGATAAGCATGATTAAGGACAGGGACAAAGGTTTCTGTCCTTTTCTTCTGCTCTGCTTTAGAAACGTGCTTTCAAGGACGCAAACGATAACCGACGGAGCGAGCCGCCCACGGTGGCGGTCGCAAGACATATCGCCACGCCAGCTTGCTGGCGAGGGGGCGGTTCACTTCGGCGGTCTGGCGAGCGTAGCGAGCCTTATAAGCCCCCGTTATCTAACAAGGGGGGCATAAAAAACAAGAAACAATAGACGTTAGCAAGCGGAAAACGCTGTAAGTACAGGACGAAACCTCATTTTACACAGCGTGATATAAATCATGCCATTATCACTTTGAAAAATTAAATAGCATAGGAAAGACAGTTGATTTCAAATAAGAAGTTGATTGTCTTTTTCTTTTGCAGAAATGAAATGCAGGCAATTATCAGTACATGGTAGTTGCCTTTTTGATTGGAGGAATTGAAGAATGAATGATAAAAAATTTATTGAAGAATTAAAGTTTAAGCGTGAGGAATACGGAGTATCGCAAAAAAGACTTGCCGTTGCCTGCGGTATCAGTCGAGAACATTATAACCGCATTGAAACGGGGAAACTTCCATTGACAGAAGAACTGAAAGCGGAAATTCAGAAACAGTTGGAACGATTAAATCCATTAGAGCCTATGTTCATACTGGTTGACTATTTCCGTGTCCGTTTCCCTACCACAGACCCGTTGACCGTTATTAAGGACATTCTGCATATCAAGCCCAGACACATGCTCCATGAAGAATACGGACGCTACGGCTATGAAGAACAGTATATTTTAGGCGATATTACCGTGCTGGTATCTTCCAACCCATCATTGGGTGTTCTGCTGGAACTGAAAGGCAAAGGGTGCAGGCAGATTGAGGGCTATCTTCTGGCACAGCAGAGAAGCTGGTTTGATTTGATGATGGACTGTCTGACTTCTGACGGCGTGATAAAGCGTCTTGACCTTGCGATAAATGACAGAGTTGGAGTGCTGGATATTCCAAAGCTCATAGAAAAGTATCAGCGTGGAGAATGTATCTCCTACTTTCGCAGACAAAAGCGATATGACGGAACGGACAAGAATGGCGATGATATACCCGAAAGCACAGGAAATACAATGTATATCGGCTCAACACAAAGCGAGCTGTATTTCTGCATTTATGAAAAGGCAAAGGAACAATACGTCAAGAAAGGCATTGCCATTGAAGACAGCGAAATCAAGAACCGTTTTGAAATCCGCATGAAGAATGAAAGAGCCTATAAGGCTGTTGTGGATTTGCTGACTTACTATGACGCTGAGAGGACAGCATTTTCTATCATCAATCATTATATCCGTTTCGTTGACCCAGAAGAAGATAAGCCGAAGAACCGCTGGAAAATCAATCCTGAGTGGGCGTATTTTGTAGGAGATAACCGAGAACCCATTCGATTAACCACACAGCCAGAACCGTTCACAATGGAAAGAGCATTGCATTGGCTACAAAGACAGGTAGCACCTACGCTTAAAATGGTGCAGGAACTGGATAAGATGAACCATACAACCATAATGGACGATATGCTGGAGCATACCGAACTGAAAGACAAGCACAGACACTTGCTGGAACTTGAAAAGACAACCATAGAAGAAAGGATAGATACCGCCGTTTCAAAGGAAACTGACGGTATTTTTTAATTTCCATGAAAAATCCGCAACAGAACATCAAAACGTGTACAGATATGGTGTGAAAGAAATTTCAACTTTTTTCAGTTTAGCTTAGCAAATCAGTCTTTGCTGTACTGATATGTGCATATAGGGACAGAAATTTACGAATTAAGTCATAAAAACCTCATCTGCTGTACAGATATGAGATGAAAGAGGAAAAATTTTTGAAAAATGGAAGCAAAACCGCCTATCTGTTCCCTATATGGAGCGAGGGAAGAAAAAATTTTCAAAAAGGTCATTATATATACCTTTGCCGTCCTTATATGGTGCGAAAGAAGAAAAAAGTAAAAAATTTTTCTATTTTGGTTAGCAAAAGACACTTTGCAGGAGAGTGTTGTATGTAAAGAAGAAAAACTTTCTTTAATTTGTATTCAAAAACATTGTTCGTATCGAGTGTTGGTGCAAGAAAGAAGAAATTTATTATATTTCTTGATTTTGTATTCAAACAGACCGTAGCCGTTGAGTGTTGATGTGAAAGGAAGAAAATATTTCATTTTCATCTTAGCATTTAGCACTTTCCATTCCCTATATGGTGTAGAAAGAAAAAGTTTTGAATATTGGTTACACTTTCCCTATTTTTCAACGCGGTATATAGGAAAGATGATTTTCTTCTTTCGTGTTCTTTGACAACTGAATAAAGCAATTCAATACCTTAGACAGACAGCGAGCCGTTGAAACAGATACGCCATGACCTTTCTCCAGCAAAAGCGAGCGATAACCTATTTGTGTTCCTGTAAAAGATTTGTCCTCTTTTATCGCCATGACCTGTCCTGTCTGATAATGATACTCCCGTACAGCCACAGCTTGAGCGTTCAGAGCGTCGCACGCAATGGGTACGGCTACATAAGAACTATGCAGAGGTGGAACTCCTGTGGGCTATGACAAAAGCCGTTGAATTGCTTAAAAAACATTTTACGGAAAGGAGTGAGAATTTATGCACGATTTAAGTATGCCATTATGGGAACGATACCTTATGACAATCGAAGAAGCGTCTAGTTACTTCCGCATTGGCGAAAATAAATTGCGTCAAATTGCCAATGAACATAAACGAGAATGTGTCGTTATGAATGGTAACCGTATGCTTATCAAGAAAAAGAATTTTGAAAAAGTCATAGATAAACTAGAACAAATTTAATGCAAAAGAGCCTTGTGCGTGTTATGATTTGATTAAGTCGTATATACAAGGCTCTTTCATACTTTGAAAGGAGTCTGAAAGATGTCAGCATTAAAAAGACGAGATAACAGAAACAGAATATTACAGAGAGGAGAAAGTCAAAGACCAGACGGAAGATACACTTACAAATATGTAGACGCATTGGGTAAAACAAAATATGTGTATGCTTGGAAATTATTACCGACAGATAGAACACCGAAAGGCAAACGAGATGATTTGTCGTTAAGAGAAAAGGAGCGTATCATACAAAGAGATTTGTATGACGGTATCGACACGCAGGGCGGTAAAATGACACTTTGCCAGTTATATGCTAAAAAGAATGCACAGCGACCAAATGTAACGAAGAATACAGAAGTCGGCAGAAAATACCTTATGAAAGCCTTAGAGGACGATATACTAGGTTCTAGGAGTATTGACACTATTAAACCATCAGACGCTAGAGAATGGGCAACCCGTATGCAACAGAAAGGTTTTTCCTTTGGAACAATCAAGAACTATAAGCGTTCATTAAAAGCGTCCTTTTGTATGGCGATTGATGATGATTATGTAAGGAAGAACCCTTTTGATTTTTCACTAAGTGAAGTGATTGAAAATGACAGCAAAACGAAAGTCGCATTAAGTGAAGAACAGGAGCAGGCATTACTCGATTTCATAGCACAGGATAACTGTTATCAGAGATATTATGATGATGTACTGATACTGTTAAAAACAGGACTAAGAATATCAGAATTCTGTGGATTGACAAAACATGATTTAGATTTTGAAAATCATTCAATCAATATCAATCATCAGTTACTGAAAAACAAAGACGGTTATTATATCAATGAGCCAAAGACAAAAAGCGGTATTCGTAAAGTGCCAATGAGTGATGAAACAGAAAAGGCCTTTCATAGAGTGTTAAAAAGGAAACTGAAACCTATGATAAAAGAGATTGACGGTTATCGTCACTTTCTGTTTCTGTTAGAGAATGGTTGTCCTGCACATAACGCAACCTATAAAACTTTATTGATACGAATGATAAAGAAGTACAACAAGACACATGATGTTCCATTGCCACATATTACACCACATACACTAAGACATACATTTTGTACGAGATTAGCACAAAAGAATATGAACCCAAAGAATTTACAGTATATCATGGGACATTCCAACATATCAATAACGCTTAACTTATACGCTCATGCGTCAGAAGTAGGAGCAAACAAAGAAATGAGAAGTATGATAGCGTGATTTACAACGAAATGTACAACGATTGAGAGTGAAGATATGCGTAGTGTAGACCCAGTTCTGCGGTAGGTTGAAGAAATGAAAAAAGCCGACAAACCTTATAAAATAAGGATATATCGGCAATTCGAGAAGTTATAAGAAGATATAGAAAAAGTTGATACTATTTTCTTCAAGAAAAAGGCACTTTGAGTTCTTCTCCTCAAAGCACCTTTGCTTTATGTCACGTAGTTTACCCCCTCACCCTACAGTTGTCAACCCAATTATAAATTTTTCGTTAATTTTCTAAAAATTATATATATATTGCTATACTTTTTATTCATTTTGCTAATTCCAGGATTTTATTTCTTTTAATTTTCCTGATTAAACCTCCTGACTTATTGAAATGCCTTCTTTCATCTGCTAAAATCTTTATGTATCTTAAGTAAATAAGGAGGACAATTATCATGAGTAAAATTGATGAAATCAGAAGTGAAATGGTTGCTGCGATGAAGGCTGGAGACAAAGAGCGAAAAGCTGCACTTTCTTTTCTTCTTTCATCCCTTAAAAATAAAGCCATCGACAAAAGAGCCGACCTGACCGAAGAGGAAGAAGGACAAGTTATCTTAAAAGAGATCAAGCAGTTAAAAGAGACTCTTGAAATGACCCCTGCAGACCGCACCGATCTCATCGAAGAAGCTCAGAAGCGTCTCAGCGTTCTGGAAGAATATGCACCAAAGATGATGGATGCTGATGAGATCAAAGCAGTCATCCAGACTGTTCTTTCTGAACTGGGGATTGAGACACCAACTGCAAAAGAGAAAGGAAAAATCATGAAGGAACTGATGCCGAGAGTCAAGGGAAAAGCGGACGGCAAAGAAGTAAACCAGATCCTTGCATCCATGATGAAATAATCCGATTTTAAAAGGTTATAAAAGTTTATGAAAATATTAATCTTATCCTGTAATACCGGCGAAGGGCATAACTCCGCCGGTAAAGCAGTTATGGAGGCTGCACTTTTGCGTGGCCATGAAGTAGAATTTATGGATCTGATGCTGCTTGGCGGGAAAACGGTCTCCCATATGGTCGGTGGGGCTTATATTTCCATTGTCAGACATATCCCTGCTTTCTTCTCCCTGCTTTACAAAGTGGGAGGACTGATCAGTTCCAGCACACGGAAGTCACCGGTCTATTATGCGAACTCGCTGCTTGCAGGCAGACTGGATCGTTATATTAAAGAACATTCTTTTGATCTTATTCTGACACCGCATCTCTATGCGGCCGAAGTCCTCACCTGTTTAAA
>ERZ827524.2526-NODE-2526-length-12792-cov-4.184031_pt1 | contig 12792 bp, 10 predicted proteins | sample MGYA00519702_ERZ827524 | MGnify/ENA primary metagenome ERZ827524 (study PRJEB31778, sample SAMEA3449341) | human gut metagenome | biome: human gut; feature: human-associated habitat; material: faeces | place: United Kingdom | collected 2010/2012 ...
GCAGCAGATACAGCGTCCAGTAGAGCGCGCCGAGGGCAAAGCAGCCGTAGAAGCAAAGCAGCAGAAAATACGCCTGCCTGCGGCTTCTGCGGTAGGATAGGCCCGAAAGCAGTGCGCCGGCGAACGTGACCAGCAGCTGCAGCAGGTTCTCAATCAGCTCCATGAATTCCCTCGCTTTCGTTGTTCTGATCGTCCTCCCGGTTCATCTGATGCAGCCGGAAGCACAGAACGGTCACGCACACACCGAGAAGAAACGCCAAAAGCCCGATGACGATATATCCGAGAGCGCCGCCGCCATACATGCTGGCCGCCGTTTCAAAGCCGGAGTAGTCGCCGGTCCGGATGCTTGCGGCAATGCCGGGCATGGCGAGGGACGCGCCAATGAGCAGCACAAGGCACGCCGCCACAGCGGAAGCCATGGTAATCTTATTGCGCCGCAGCCGTTTCTCCCGCTCAATTTTGGCGATGCGCCGCTTTGTCTCCGCGACCCGCTCCTCATGATTCCGCATTTGTGATTCCCTCCCGTTCCAGCAGCCTTCGCAGGCTCTCTTTTCCGCGATACACCATGTTGGTGATCTGCTTTACCGTTTTCCCCGTGACCTCCGCCGCCTGCGCGTAGCTCATATCTTCAAAATAGGTGAGATATAAAACCTCCCGGTAGTCCGGATTCATTTCACCCATGCAGAAATGCAGGACGCGGTTTCGCTCCTCCGTCCGGATAACCTCCTCCGCCAGCAGCCGCCCGTCCGGCTCGTTGGTCAGCGCGTCGAGGCTGAACAAGGGCTTCCGCCTGCTCTTGCGGCGCAGCGCCGTGTGGCGCGCGGCCTTATAGAGATACGCCTTGAAGCCGCCGTCCCGTATCTTCGGCTTTTTGGTGAACAGATAGGCGAAAACGTCGAGCATCAGCTCCTCCGCCTCGTGAACGTCGTGCAGATAGCCGTCAATATACAGGGTTAGGGGGTCGCCGTATTTCTTCATCAGGGCCTCCAGCCCCGCGTCGTCGCCGTTCAGATATTGGCGGTACAAAGCCTCGTCGCAGGTCATAGCGTTCACTTCCTTTTTGCGGATGCTAAAATGCAGAGGGGTATCCGTCAGGTGCTTGTCCTGTCGGGATCGCGGTGCTGTTCCTGAAAGCGCGGGTCGGACGGCTTTTCCGCATTTTCCGGGATCGCCCATGAGCGCCCGAACCGGGACGCGCCGGGGATCCGCCCCTCGGCGCAATACTGATTGACCCGACGCTCTGACACGCCCCAACGGTAGGACGCCTCCCGAATGGAGATATAGCCCTTGATCCCGTTCATACCGCACCTCCGCATGGATAATACTCAACACAATACATTATGTACGAATATCCGAATAAAAGTAAGCCCACACGGACGACCTTGCACGAAGTTTTTTTCGGGGTTGTCAAATTCATCTGCGATCAATAATCGGGAGACGGTGTTGCATATCCGTCCGGCAGTATCCGAAACAGAGGGTATATTTGCAGATTTTTCTCCATGATCAGGGCTGTGTCATATTTGAGTGAAGTCAATTCATGCAGTTTTGTCCAGCCTGTACATATCCTGCATTTGGTGGTCACTCTCGGCTGTTTTCGCGGCAGGAAGAAAAAGCAACGGTCGATTTGCTTTCAAGCCGCTTGGACGGTTCATTGCTTCGTCCCCGTTTCACAATTTCTCTTTTTGGCGAGGCAGATAGGAGCATTTCCGTTCCCCCTTCGCCTTTCGTATGACCAGGTTCTATGCGGCTTATATGTGGCGATGTATCACTCAACCTTTTTATCATATACCTTTTTATTTGAACTGCAGATGGGTTCAAACCGCCATTTTCGAATAATCCGCCGCATCGGCAATACCGAAAAAATGCTTCCGCAGCAGCGTTGAAAACAGCATAAAAGAAAGACTCGTCATTCTCCGGTATCTCATGTTTTTCCTGAAACTCGTCATATGCCTCATATACAGAAACATCCGGTTTTCTGGTCGGCTGTGACTCCTGTGTTGGTACCTGCTTTTTAGCCTTAGAAGCAGACTCTTTCACTTCGTCCTCATCCTCTTCCCATCTAGGATAATCCTTCATGGACTGATAGGTTCTCTCAAGCATATTTACCACATCATGGATGTTCTGCGTGGTCGGGTCATTCATGGCAAGTCTGATAAACACACGTATTTCATCCTTAAAAGATAGTTTTCCACGCTTTTCCATCTGGCTCTCCGCAAAGGTGCGTTCCTCTCTGGTCTTATCCGGATTGTAGAAGCTGTCACGGACAGAGTGTGTCAAGCCGTGGCTTCGACATTGTTCCCCGAAGTATTCCGACATTTCCACCAGTTCCTTCGGACCTCTCCGAAAGGAAGAACCATCCTTCTGGTTACAGTTATTTACCAGAAAATGCACGTGAACATGCTCCGTATCCACATGAACCGCAACCAATACCTCAAATCCCTTTTTCCAGAAGAACTTATGAGCGAAGTCCTCCGCTATCTTGTAAGCATCTTCATAAGTCAGTTTATCATTGTCCTCCGGATGAAAGGATATTGATAGCTTCTGTGCCAGAATGTCCCGCGGGAAGAACCGGCTATACTTCTTCTGATGCATTTTCCTTGTCATAAGGACACTGTTTGCAAAGTTATCCCGATTGCAGCCAAAGGCATTATATAACTCCGACTTTGTCTTGATAACACCGGAACTTAGCTGTTCCTTCTTCTTCCCCAGAATATAATCTGCAGCACTGTGAAGCTGTGCCACAGACTTGCATGGAGCATATTTTACATTGACATTTCCATATACTGCCATCTAACTCACCACCTTTTCATATAGTTTTAATACTGAGTCTTCATCTTTTTCCCCTTTTTCAGTTTGTATTTCTTTTCATCTTTGGCAAAGATTTTTGTCTGATTCGGAACTTTTTGTACTTTTGCACAAGTTAGTCAATTATATTTTTCTTTTTCCTACAAATTCACTTTGAAATAGGGTATTATAATAAGATGTCGGGGTCAAAAGCCCCCGACTATGATACCTACGGATTGTTACGCACTACGTGCTCCCACAATCCTACCCAACATTCGCATATCGTGGTGCTTACGCCCCACTTTTATGCTCATATCGGGGCGGGTCACAAGGTCATTCTACCACTAGTGTGCAAGCACACGTGGTGTCAGACCTTTTGACCCTGGTATCATAATAATAACGAATCAACGTAGGAGGAATAATTATGATTATATCTACCAGGGGAAGATATGCACTTCGTGTCATGATTGATCTGGCCGGACAAGATCCGAATACTTATACGCCACTCAAGGAAATTGCAGCACGGCAGGAGATTTCTGAAAAATATCTTGAAAATATTCTCAAGTCTCTTGTTACCGGTGGCCTGATCTTTGGACTTCGCGGAAAAGGCGGTGGCTATAAGCTCACTAAGAAACCGGAGGATTATACTATTTCTTCAATTCTCCGTCTCACAGAGGGATCACTTGCACCGGTGGCATGTCTTGAAGAAAATGCGACTGAATGTGAAAGGGAAGCGGTTTGCCCTACCCGCCCACTTTGGAAAAAACTGGATACACTGATCCAGGATTATCTTGGCAGTGTCTCACTGAAAGACCTGATTGATGGGACTGTCTGACAAAAAAGAACGTTACTCCCGAATGACTGCACATCCATGGAGTAACGTTCTTTCTTTTCTATAACTATCTTTATGCCAGACTTCCGCCTGTCTTATACAAAATTTTCCGCTCTGCTTTCCTCTCTCTTTTTAACTTCTCTTATACCTTGAAGCGGTATCCGACTCCCCAGATTGTCTCAATGTACTGTGGATGAGATGTGTCATATTCAATCTTTTCACGGATCTTTTTAATATGTACGGTAACTGTTGCAATATCTCCTATTGACTCCATATCCCAAATCTCACGGAATAATTCTTCCTTTGAATAAACATGGTTTGGATGTCCTGCCAGAAACGAAAGCAGATCGAACTCTTTTGTTGTAAAGGAACGTTCCTCACCGTTCACCCATACACGTCTCGCTGTCCGGTCGATCTTAAGTCCGCGGATCTCTATCACATCATTCTGTTCCACAACACTTCCGATCAGACGCTCATATCTTGCAAGATGGGCTTTCACGCGTGCGACCAGCTCGCTTGGACTAAACGGCTTCGTCATATAATCATCCGCACCAAGTCCCAGTCCACGGATCTTGTCAATATCATCTTTCTTCGCTGAAACCATAATAATTGGAGTATTTTTCTGCCCCCGGATCTGACGGCAGATTTCAAATCCGTCAACTCCCGGCAGCATCAGATCTAAAATAATCAGGTCAAATTCTACGGCAAGTCCTCTCCGAAGACCTGTCTCTCCGTCATTTGCTACTTCTACTTCAAATCCACTCAGCTCCAGATAATCTTTCTCCAGATCTGCAATGCTTTCTTCATCTTCCACGATCAAAATACGTTTACTCATTCACCGGTACCTCCTGATACTTCCTTATTACAAAATACATCGTAGTACCAACGCCCTCTTCGCTGGTAGCCCAGATATTTCCGCCATGCTCCTCCACGATCTTCTTCACGATCGAAAGTCCGATACCACTTCCTCCTTTTGAAGAATTTCTTGAAGCATCCGCACGATAGAACCGGTCAAAGATAAACGGCAGATCCTTTGCCGCAATGCCCTTTCCGTTATCTCCCAGTTCTACCTGAATAAAGTCTCCCACGTCCTTTACATCCATCGTAATCTCCACTTTCGGTTTATCTGTATACTTCAGCGAATTTGATACGATATTATTGATGACTCTTCTTAACTGTTCCGGATCTACGATCACTTTACAGTCATCATCCATAAAGTTTCGGTATGTAAACTCTGCCCCTTTTGACTCCAGCTCCACACTCAGATCTTCTGCACAGTCTCCAAAATAACCTTTTGCAGAGATCGTTGTGAAATTATATGGAATCCTGTTCGTATCGATCTTGGAGTAAAGGGTCAGCTCATTGATCAGAAGATTCATCTCATTAGCCTTATTATAAATGGTTCTGATGTATCTGTCCATCTTTTCCGGTGTATCTGCCACACCATCCATAATTCCTTCCACATAACCTTTGATCGCCGTGATCGGAGTCTTCAGATCATGTGAAATATTACTGATCAGTTCCCGGTTCTCTTTCTCATTCAACACCCGTTCCTCTGACGACTGCTTTAATTGTTCTCGCATCTGCTCAAAGCTCTGACACAATTCGCTGATCTCATCATTTCCCTTTACTTCAATCTCAAAATCCAGATTTCCATCCCGGATCTCCTGTGCAGCCTTTTCTAATTTACGGATCGGATCGATAATTGCCCGGTAGATCCAGACGGTCATCAGTGCTGCCGTAAATATTAAGATCAGCAGTACCGAAAATCCAATATCGACTAACACATCCTTTGCCTGTTCAAACGCATAAGACTGTGTCCGGTAGACTCCAAATGCTGCCATACCGGTTAAAAGAAGCGGAATAAATATTAAAATACAAAAAGCAATACATAGTCTTGTTCTAAGCTTCATAATAGATTTCCTCTCATAATTTTTATTATAACACGAATCTTACGGAATCCTATGGCTATTTTCAAAAAGAATTCTAAACTTTTTATAAAAAACAGCCCTTCTTTCTGTTTTTAGAAAAAAGGACTGTTCCCGCTATCTTATATCAACTTTTTTAAAAAATTTACAGATATTTTTTCAGCTCATCTGCTTTGTCTAATGCTTCCCATGGAAGATTCAAATCATTACGTCCAAAGTGTCCGTATGCTGCTGTCTGTTTGTAGATCGGTCTTCTTAAGTCTAACATTTTGATGATTCCTGCCGGACGAAGATCGAAGTTCTCTCTGATGATCTCTACTAACTTCTCATCGGAAATTTTTCCGGTTCCGAAAGTATCTACCATAACAGATGTCGGCTGTGCAACACCGATTGCGTAGGAAAGCTGAATCTCACATTTTTCTGCAAGTCCTGCTGCTACGATGTTCTTTGCAACATAACGTGCCGCATAAGCTGCGGAACGGTCTACCTTGGTGCAGTCCTTACCGGAGAAAGCACCGCCGCCGTGACGTGCATATCCGCCGTAAGTATCAACGATAATCTTACGTCCTGTCAGACCCGCATCTCCGTGTGGTCCACCAATTACGAATCTTCCGGTTGGATTAATGAAAAATTTTGTCTCTGCATCAATCATGTCTTTCGGAAGAATTTCATCAAATACATATTTTTTAATATCGTTATGTATCTGCTCCTGTGTTACATCCGGGTCATGCTGTGTGGAAAGTACCACTGCCTCAAGACGTACCGGTTTTCCTGCTTCATCATACTCAACGGATACCTGTGTTTTTCCATCCGGTCTTAAGTATTTTAAAGTACCGTCTTTACGAACCTTAGTTAACTGTAATGCTAATTTGTGTGCCAAAGAAATCGGATATGGCATATATTCCTCTGTCTCGTTTGTTGCATAACCAAACATCATACCCTGGTCACCTGCACCGATTGCTTCAAGCTCTTCGTCAGACATTTTGTTTTCTTTTGCTTCTAATGCCTTATCTACGCCCATTGCAATATCTGCTGACTGCTCATCTACTGCAACCATCACTGCACAGGTATTGCCGTCAAAACCTGTTGCTGCATCGTTGTAGCCAATCTCATTGACAGTCTGGCGTACAATCTTTGGAATATCAATATCTGCTTTACTTGTAATCTCACCTGTTACCAGTACAAATCCTGTACATGCTGCTGTCTCACATGCCACACGGCTCATTGGGTCCTGTGCCATCAGTGCATCTAAAATTGCGTCAGAGACTGCATCACAGACTTTGTCCGGATGTCCCTCTGTTACTGACTCTGATGTAAAAAGTCTCTTGTCCATCTTTTTCCTCCTTGTCATCGTATCTCTCCTGCGGATTTTCATTATCATACGACATACATATGATTTTTTATGTAGTTTCAACTGTCAAAACTATATTTCAAAGTGATATTTCTGCCTGCACCAAGAAGATATGGAAAGTTTCTTTTTGTGCAATGGAGATGAAACTCAAGAAATCATGGAGCCCACTGGCGAACATGATTTCTGCTTTCTGAGGTTCATCGGAATGTTCTGCACAAGGAAACTTGAAATATCTCTTGGTGCAGGATGGCAAATCACATTCGTAAAACATAGTTTTGACAACTGAATTTTGCCGCATAAAAAAATCCGCTGTGATAAGCGGACACGAATCTTACAATTCCTTCCTCTTATTGTTCGATTTCTCGCTCAGGCAGGCACCTTCCATCAAAAGGGGTTGCCGTGGCTTCACAGGTCCTCTGTACCTCCACCACTCTGAATAAGAGAGATATATTAATCTACAGGCGTTACTTTACTCTCCTTTGTTAAAAAAGTCAAGCTAATTTAATGTATTTCTGCCTTTTCCTGTCTTTTGCTTCATTTTATATTGACAATTTTCTGAAAATATTTATACTTTTTTATATATGAAAGTTTTTAAGAGCATTTAAAAGAAGGTATTAGCAAATACAAAGGATACTTCGTTTTCGGAGTGATAGGAGTTAATCATGGGCGTTATTACAATACAGGACTTAAAACCGGGTATGGTCACTGCTGCCCCTGTAAAGACAACAGCAGGTCAGTTGATCATCGGTAAAAATACGGTATTAACAGAGGCATTGATCACGCGTATGTCTTTTTACAATATTCAAAGCGTGTCTGTTATTGATATCAAAGATACCGTAGAAGAAGAACCAAAGAAGATCGTTGCACCGGAACATGAATTATCATATTCCCAAAAAGTTCGCAAAAGTTCTTCCTTTCAAAAATTTCAGATTGATTACACCAGACATATTACAAATTTCAACAACTATTTAAAAGAGTTGGTCAATACCAGAACCATGAATCACGCTACGGAGTTGGTTGAGATTCCAAAACTATTAATCTCAGAAACCAGAACCTCCATTCAGTTCTTTGATATGATTCATAATCTGCGTCAGATTGACGATCCGATTTTTGCACATTCCCTGAATGTTGCAATGATTGCAAGAATGTTAGGAAAATGGTTACATTTCAGTGAGGCTGATTTAGATACCCTGACATTGTCAGCCGCTTTACATGATGTTGGTAAATTCTTAATTCCAAGCGATATTTTAAATAAAGAAACAAAACTGACCGACAGCGAATTTGCACTGATTAAACAGCATCCTGTTCTGGGTTATGATTTATTGAAAGAACTGGATTTAGATTATCATGTAAAACAGGCAGCACTGTCCCACCATGAACGTTGTGACGGAAGCGGATATCCACTTGGTCTTAAGGCTGATGAGATTGACAGCCACGCAATGATTATTGCCATTGCAGATGTTTATGACGCAATGACCTCTGCAAGAAAATACCGTACTCCGCTTTGTCCGTTTGAGGTCATTGCCGAATTTGAAAAGGATGGTCTTTCTAAATACAAGCCAAAATATATCCTGACATTTTTAGAGCATATTGCCAACGCATACCAGAATAACCGTATTCTTTTAAACGATGGCAGAAGTGCAAAAATTATTCTTTTAAATTCCAAGCATCTGTCCGCGCCAATGATTCAGCTTGATGACGGAACCTGTCTGGATTTAGACCGTGAACCAGCTTTGTATATCAAATCCGTTGTATAGTTTTTTGCCATCACAACTGATAGAAAACATACAAAAAAGAAACTACTGCTTTACGATACCTGTTCGTAAAATAGTAGTTTCTTTTATTTTTCATTCTATGATGATTTGTCTAAGACACTTTTAAGGTAAACTTCTGAATCTCTTTTTCCGTTGATACCTTTTCAATCTTTGCACCGACCCGGCTGAGTTTTTCCGGAAATTCTTCATATCCGCGTTCAATAAAATGAATGTCGTCAATCACGGTAATTCCTTCTGCTGCAAGCCCTGCAATGACCAGTGCTGCACCGGCACGCAAATCCGGAGCGCTGACCCTTGCACCCATATAATGGTCTACACCATTGATAATGGCTACATTACTCTCAACCTTGATGTCTGCTCCCATACGGGTCAGTTCATCCACATATTTAAAACGGTTCTCAAAAATACTCTCCGTTACCGTACTCGTTCCCTGTGCAATTCCAAGTACCACTGCCATCTGTGGCTGCATATCCGTCGGAAAACCAGGATAAGGCAGTGTGGTCACCTGTGTATTGTGCAATGTTCCTGCCGCTGATACGCGTACTGCATCATCAAATTCCTCGATGCGGCATCCTGCTTCTAAGAGTTTTGCGGAAGTTGCCTCTAAATGTTTTGGAATGACATTCTTTACTAAAATATCTCCATGCGTTGCGGCTGCCGCAAACATAAAAGTTCCTGCCTCAATCTGATCCGGAATAACGGAGTAATCTGTCTTATGCAGTCTCTCCACTCCGACAATACGGATAACATCTGTTCCGGCTCCGCGGATGTTTGCCCCCATACTGTTTAAAAAGTTTGCAACGTCTACCACATGCGGTTCTTTCGCAGCATTCTCGATCGTCGTCTTTCCATCTGCCATGACTGCTGCCATCATAACATTGATCGTTGCTCCAACAGAGACTTTATCTAAGTAAATGTGAGTACCCACAAGCTCTTTTGCTTCCACGGCAACTGCTCCGTTCCGCAGTTCCACGCTTGCACCGAGTGCCTTAAATCCTTTGATATGCAGATCCATCGGTCGGCTTCCGATATTGCATCCGCCCGGCAGTGCGACCTCTGCCTCTTTGTATTTGCCAAGTAATGCTCCTAACAGATAGTAGGAAGCACGGATTTTTTTCATAGAATCATAATCCACGCAAAGGCAATCGATATAAGATCCGTTGATCTTTACGGTATGACTGTCGATACGTTCTACTTTTGCTCCGATTCCCGCAATCGCATCCAACAGTACGTTAATATCACGAACATCAGGTAAATTATCTATTGTTACGGTTTCATCCGTCATAATGGCTGCCGCTAAAATGGCAAGTGCTGCATTCTTTGCACCACCAATTTCAACTTCACCGGAAAGCGGAACTCCACCTTTGATTACATATTGTTCCATCCTGCACCTCTATATTTTCATACAATCAGTAATTATAATATCCTGTATTCTTATTTGTCAAGAATGTTTCTATCGTAAAATCTTTCCAATTATATTTCTGCTCATACAGTACTATTATAGCATAATTTTCCCATTTGTAAATTTACATAGTTTTACTTTTTTATTACATTTCTATGGCAGGGATCATTTCTTACTACTTTACTATATGTGTTTTTCTTTTTTTAGTGCATTCTAATCCTGTTTTGTCTCTGTGGTCTCTTTTGCTTTGAAATGATTATCAAATTTGACCTGTTTCCAGACTTTTTTATCGATATCAAATTTAAAATCGCTGGTATATTCATCGCATACCTTCTGATAAAGTTCCTGCTGACGCTGTCCGATGATCTCGTCTTTCTTCTCATCCGTTGCTTTCTGGTCGAACTCGCTGTCTAAACGGATCACATAATATCCCTTGTCTGTCTCAACCACACCGGACATTTCATTTGCTTTCAGCTTGTCTGCTGCTTTTAAGACTTTTTTATCCAGACTGCTGTTCTCATCTTTTGCGGAACCGTAGGAGTCCTGTGCAACGGTCAGTCCTGCTTCTTCTGCCTTGGACTCTAATTCTTCCGGTTTTACTGCTGCTAATGCCTGTGCTTTCTGGCGCAATACTTTTTTCTCTGCATCACTGTATGCTTTCTGTTTTCCGTCCTCTGTAGTGGTTCCCTCGGTAGAAACGAAAACATAACTAAAGGTACGCTGCGCTGCTTCCTCGTCACTGACATTGGCATTGACATCTTCTTCTATTTTTGCCTGCATTCTCTGCTGGATCGTCACAAGACGCAGATACTCTTCTACATCTTCTTCTGTGGCACTCATTTCCGTAACGGCATCTTTCGAGTTGTCGGAGATAAATTTCTTTGCCGCTTTTTCTATTTTCTTTTTATCCTCTTTGGTGATCTTCACACCATAGTCATCGGCATGCGCCGCTAATGCGTAATAGGTCTTTAAGGAATCCATAACCTGACTCTTTACTTCCTCTTCCATGGTCTTTCCTTTTCCCGACATATCCTGTGACCAGTAATCATCCTTGAAATAGGAACCGTAAATACTGTCATAGGTATACTGGGTATACCGTGCCATAAAATTCGCAACACCCAGTCTGACTTCTCCGTCTTTCATTTTTACAACAACTGCATCCTCATCTATCGACTTAGAAGCACATCCGGCTAACATAGATGCTCCCATCACTGCCGCAAGTGCCAATGCCGCAACTTTCTTTATTTTCATCTGTCTGTTCCTCCTAGTTTTCCTGTCTGCTTGTTTCATTATAGTGTAATACCAGCATTTTTTCAATATCCGTAAGGATCTTCTCGATCGCCTCTGTTACGGATAACTTCTCCTGTCTGGAATTTTTCTTAAAGTGGTAGGTAAAATACGGCCCCTTCTGATCCGGTGTAAAATCCAGTGCATAATCATACAGGGCAATAAAATCCGGGATCTTGACCGGGTCTATTGCTGCATGTTCTAAGAACACAAAGCGTATATTTTCGCCTTTTTGCGTTACTTCTTTTAAAAAGCATGAATGTGCCTTTGCTTTGACTTTTGCGATCCAGAGCAGATTTTCTACGGATTTTGGCGGATCTCCAAACCGGTCGATCAGCTCTTCTAACATCTCTTCGCTCTCTTCTTCGTTTTCAATTCCCGCTATCCTCTTATAGATATCCAGCTTTTGGAATTCGTTCGGGATATAGGAAGGCGGAATATATGCATCTACGTCTACATCCAGTGCCGTATCAAAGTTCTCTTCTTTCTGCTCGCCTTTTAAATGGCGGACAGCTTCATTTAACATCTTGCAGTAAAGATCATATCCGACCGCTTCCATGTGACCATGCTGTTCTGCACCCAAAAGATTTCCGGCACCGCGGATCTCTAGATCACGCATGGCGATCTTAAAACCGCTTCCTAAATCCGTAAATTCCTTGATGGCTGCTAAACGTTTTTCCGCAATCTCTTTTAGCATCTTATCCCGTTTATAGAGCAGGAACGCATAAGCTGTCCGGTTCGACCTTCCGACTCGTCCGCGAAGCTGATAGAGCTGGGAAAGTCCCAGATTATCCGCATCGTGGATGATCATTGTATTGACATTGGAGATATCCAGCCCTGTTTCTATAATGGTCGTGGATACCAGTACATCGATCTCTCCGTTGATAAAGCTGTACATGATATCTTCTAACTCCCGCTCTTTCATCTGACCGTGGGCAAAAGCGACAGAAGCTTCCGGCACCAGTGACGCAATTTTGGCTGCCACATCCTCGATCTGATTGACACGGTTAAAGACATAATAGACCTGACCATCTCTTGACATTTCCCTGACGATCGCCTCTCTGACCAGTTCCTCATTATACTCCATAACATAGGTCTGTATCGGCATTCTGTCCATTGGCGGTTCCTCTAAAACACTCATATCGCGAATCCCTATCAGACTCATGTGCAGTGTCCTCGGAATTGGTGTCGCCGTCAGCGTCAGTACGTCCACATTTTCTTTCATTTTTTTGATCTTTTCTTTATGAGTAACGCCAAAACGCTGCTCCTCATCAATGATCAAAAGTCCTAAATCTTTAAACGCAACATCTTTTGAAAGAACACGGTGCGTTCCTATGACAATATCGACCATTCCTTTTTTCAGATCCTCGATGGTCTTTTTCTGCTGCGCACTCGTCCGGAATCTGCAGAGCAGATCCACCCGTACCGGAAAA
>ERZ827524.2534-NODE-2534-length-12755-cov-3.090709_pt1 | contig 12755 bp, 9 predicted proteins | sample MGYA00519702_ERZ827524 | MGnify/ENA primary metagenome ERZ827524 (study PRJEB31778, sample SAMEA3449341) | human gut metagenome | biome: human gut; feature: human-associated habitat; material: faeces | place: United Kingdom | collected 2010/2012 ...
AAATGCATATCATGGGTGTTCCGAAAACAATAGACAACGACCTTGCGCAGACCGACCATACACCCGGTTTCGGCTCGGCGGCCAAATTTGTGGCAACCACCATGCAGGAAATTGCAAGAGACTGCGCCGTTTACAAGGTCAAAGCGGTTACGATAGTTGAAATCATGGGACGCGACGCAGGCTGGCTGACGGCGGCGGCGGGTCTGCCGAGACTTAACGGTTCGCTTACCGCAGACCTGATATACCTGCCCGAAGTCGATTTTGACAACGAGGCGTTTTTGGCGGCGGTCAGAGCGGAACTCGAAAAGAAGCCGAATGTAACGGTTGCCGTTTCCGAGGGAATACATTATGCGGACGGTCACTATGTCGGAGAGGGCGCGCAGAGCGGTGCGACAGATATATTCGGACACAAATATCTTGCAGGCACGGCAAAACAACTTGAAATGCTTGTCAAAGCGGAAATAGGCTGCAAAGTTCGTTCTGTCGAACTGAGCCTGCCGCAGAGATGCGCGGCACATATTGCGTCAAAGACGGACATCGAAGAATCCGTTCGCATAGGAAAAGCGGCGGCGGAAGCGGCTCTCGGAGGAATGACCGCGGCGATACCGATGTTTGTCCGCAAGTCCACCGAACCTTATGTCATTGACATCGAATGCAAAAAGGTTTCCGAAGTTGCAAACGAGATAAGAAAAGTTCCCCGTGACGGCATAAACGAAGAGGGCAACAACGTAACGGACGCGCTTCTGAAAGAGATGATGCCTCTTATCGGCGGACAGCTTGATATTCCTTACAAAAACGGACTTCCCGTACACCTTGTTATTGACTGAAAACGGTAAATAAAAATGAAAACCAAGCCAATTTTTGCAAGAGCCGTCGCCGTTTTATCCGCACTTGTATTTGTTCTGACATCGTGCGGAAAAACCGAGACGGAGAAAACAACTGCGCCGACGACGCAGCACGTTCATTCGTGGACGGAAGCGACGCCGTATGAGCCGAAGACTTGCACAGTCTGCGGTGCGACGGAGGGAGAAAAACTCCAACCCGAATTTGAAAAATACGGAATTGAGTGCAATCTCGAAGTCGGAAAGAGTTATGAGTACAAAACTCACTGCGTACAGGACGAAACGCTTCAAACAAAAGGAACTCTGACCGTTAAATCGTTTGAGATTTTCGACGCGGACGCCACGCACGCACCAAAAGACGGCTATGAGTGGCGAGTTGTCAAGATGGAAGTTTCGTTCCGAGACCTCAACGCATACGACAAAGGTTTTTTGTATGCGTTGGCAAGCGAGGATTATTACGGGATAGTCAACAGGGATAAAACTTACCGTAAGATCTCCGACACCGAAAGCGAATACACCGTCCGTCTCGACGGAGAGGACAAAATCGTGACGGAACTGCTGACGGCAAACCTCACAGGATGGAACGATTTCGGCGTCAATACGCTCCGAATCGAGTACGCGGTCCATGTTCCGAAAGGATATGACGGCGCGGTATTCGGACTGCTTTATCCTACGGACAGAGCGGATGGGCAGTTGATATTCGACACCGACACAACAAGCGCTTTGCTTTTCAGAATGAAATAAAATATACGGACAGTTGCTGCGGCGACTGTCCGTATATTTTATTTATGACATATTATATAACCGACTATATATCCCAAACGGGGACATAACTTTTCGTTGCGCTCGAAAGTTCCTGCACAAAGCCGTTTTCAAGCCCGAGAGACAAAAAACGGTCAACGACAGCCGAATACTCTTTCCGTTTGAGTTTCCGCGAAATTTCGGGATATTTGCCGCTGTTCAACAGGTCGTCCGTCGGGAAATACTGACAAAGCAGACTGACGTAAACATCGCGGGGAAGTTCTGCGGCAACACGTTTCAGAATTTCAAAAGAGTCGTGAATGTGCGACGGAAGCACAAGGTGGCGGATAAGAGTTCCGCGCAAAAGTTTTCCGTTTTCATCAAAAACGCAGCCGCCGCTCTGACGCCGCATTTCCCTGATTGCTGAAAACGCGACTTCGAAATAATCGGGGCAGTTTGCGTATCTGCGGCTCAACTCGGGGTCAAAAAATTTCAGGTCGGGCAAATAAACATCGACAAGCCCCTCAAAAAGGCGAAGCGTTTCGACTTTTTCGTAGCCGCTCGAATTCCACACAACGGGCACGGACGGTTTGTATTTTTTCAACGCGTACAAAACCTGTGCCGAATAATGCGTTGCTGTAACAAACTCGATATTTTCCGCCCCGCGCTCTTCAAGCGTTTTCATCGCACGGATAAGGTCTTCTTCCGTGTAGACCTTGCCCTTTGGTTCACGACTTATCTCCGAATTTTGACAGAATACGCAGCCGAGAGAGCAGCCCGCGAAAAATATTGTTCCCGCACCGTTTTTGCCGCTTATGCAGGGTTCTTCGCCGCGATGTAAATCGACAAGCGAAACAAGCATTTTTTCTCCGCAATGACAGCGACCTGTTTCACCTTTTTCGCGGGAAACGCCGCAGTTGCGCGGGCAGATGTTGCATAGCATAATTATATCCCCAAATAGTACGGGGATGTTAAAAAAGCCCAGACCGCAAAAAAGGCTGAAAAATACAAAAAAAGCAATGGACTAAAAGATAAACAAAATGACTCAAAACAGCAATTTTTGTGTTTTTACCATAAAATAAGATTTTAATACTCCTTTTTTGCTACGGGCGAATCTCACCTCTCGACGTACCTATGTACGCCTTCGGGTTCGATTCACCCATTCTGAACATTTTTTCCTATCCCCCAAGGGGCTGTAAAAAACTTGCGTTTTTTACAGCCCCCATTTTTATTCCTGACCGTTTTGTTCTTCTTTGTTTTTATCCGCAAACGGAAGCATTATGTTAAAAGTCGTACCTTTTCCGAGATCGCTTTCAACGGTTATGCCGCCGCCGTGAAGTTCAGCGATACTGCTTGCTATCGAAAGTCCGAGACCTGTTCCCTGCGCGGAACCGCCGCGAGCCTTATCAACCTTGTAGAAACGTTCGAAAATGAACGGAATATCCTCTTTTTCAATACCCTTGCCCGTATCCTTGACGGAAAGGCAGGCGCAGTTATCCACCTGCGAAGTCGAAACGGTTATCGTTCCGCCCTCGGGGGTGAACTTTATTGCATTGTCGATAAAGATGATGAACAACTGACGTATGCGGTCAACGTCGCCCCAAACGGGACGCAGTTCACGGCTTGCGTTGCACACAAGAGAGATATTTTTCTTATCCGTTATGACACGCATCTTTGAAGTTATATCCGCAGCCATACCCGAAAGATCGACCTCGGTGCAATCGAGTTTTATCTTTCCGGCTTTCATTCTCGAAACGTCAAGCAGGTCTTTTACGAGTTTTTCAAGCGCAACAGTCTCGCTTTCTATACGCTCGTAAATCTGCGTCAGCATTTCGGGGTCTGTCACAGCGCCGTCAAGCAGCAGTTCGGCGTTGCCCTTGATTATGGTCAACGGCGTTCTGAACTCATGCGACACGTTCGAGACAAATTCGCGTCTCGTTTTTTCGAGACGGTCTTCTTTTGTTATATCGGAAGCGATAACGACGACCGCGTCTATACGGTCATGTTTTTCGTTCCATATCGGCGACATTATAAACTTGATGACGTCGGCAAGTTCTATTGCTACCGTACAAGATTCGCCCGATTCGAAAACGTCGTGTATCGCGTCGGAAAAGTCCTCGTTTTCCATGATATTCGCAGGACAAAGGCTGACCCATACGGAGTTATATCGCGTAATTTTTCCGTCAGGCGTGAAAGACGCAAGTCCCTCCGACATATTTTGAAGCAAGTCGTTCAACTTGTTCTTTTCAACTTCAAGTTCTCCGACCGTCGATTCAAGCGTTTCCGAAAGATAGTTCAGGCTTCTCGAAAGATCTCCTATCTCGTCCTTTCCGCCGTCCGAAGCGCGAACGGTATAGTCGCCCTCCGCCATTTTCTGCGCAAGGTTTCTCATCTCTATCAACGGCCTTGAAACAAAGCGCGCAAGAAGAGAAGAAATTATGACCGCAATTATTGCGGCAACCACTATTGCGACAACAAGAAACGTCAGCGCGGAATTGTACGTTGCGGCGATATTCGACATCGGACAATGCACAGCAACGACGCCGCAGTATTCGTTCTCCGAAGAAAGAACCTCTATGGGAACAAAAACGCTTATCGTTTTTTCGCCGAAATGTCCGCTGAACTCCGTTGTAACAAAACTTTCTCCGCTCAAAGCGCGGGTATAACACGCATAATATTCGGACGAAAGTTCCTTTGCGTTGTACGGCGTGTCTGCGGAATTGTGAAGTCGGTCAAAAACGCCGTCGTCGTTGACTATCCACACCTGCGAAGAGAGGACCTCTTTTGCAAAAAGGTTGTAGTCCGAGATACTTTTCAGGTTGTACGACGAAGTGCTTGCCTCGTCCCTTGCGACAAGTTCGGATATATTTTCCGCCATCGTTTTCAACGTATCTTCTTTCTCTTTTATCGCGTAATCGGAGAAAAGAAGCGTGAAAACGATACTGGTGATTAAAACCACCAGTACCGTTACGGAAATTAAGACAGTCATCAATTCAGATGATATCTTTTTGAACATTATTGTTTGACCTCAAATTTGTAGCCTACGCCCCAAACGGTCTTGATGTCGAAGCCGACGGTCTCGTCGAGATTGAGTTTTGTACGGATACGTTTGATATGCGTATCAACGGTTCTCGTATCTCCGAAATACTCGTAGCCCCAGATATTTTCAAGAAGATGATCTCTTGTGTAAACTTTGCCGGGGTTGGTGGCAAAGAGCCAAAGGATCTCGATTTCTTTCTTTGTCAGAACAACGGGCTTGCCGTTAACGTAAGCCTCGTAACTGTTCATATCGATAGTAAGACCCGCAACTTCGATCCTCTTGTTTCTCTCGTCATTAGCCTCGTCGCTTACTCTTCTGAGAACAGCCTTTATTCTCGTCATAACCTCGCGGGGGCTGAACGGTTTAACGACATAGTCGTCCGCGCCGATGTCGAGGCCGAGGATTCTGTCCGCCTCTTCGCTCTTCGCCGTTACCATGATTATGGGAACGTTGGAAGTCTGTCTTATCTGTCTGCAAACATCGTAACCGTTGATTTTGGGCATCATAACGTCGAGAAGGATCAGAACCGGGTTATACTCCTTCTGCATTTTGAGAGCCTGTTCGCCGTCGTAAGCGCAAACGGTCTTATAACCTTCTTTCTGAGCGTAGATTTTAAGGATGTCCACTATATCCTTATTGTCGTCCGCTATAAGTAAAACTTTGTCCATCTTTTTTACTCCCTTCAAAGCGGCTTGCCCGCTTTATTTCCCGCACTCTTTCATTTAACGGGATCTTCCGATTAAAATTATATCATACTTTTTTTTTGTTGTCAATGCGTGAGTTCGATTTTTTTTAATTTTTTTTTCACAAAGTACGATTTAGTGCCGTAATATATTGTAAACCTATGTGAAAGCTGCCTATTTTCCGTGTTTTTTCGCGGTTTTTCTTATGGAAGTGGTCGGGTGCGGTCTGTATCCGTTCTTCGGTCTCGACTGCGGAGCGACCGCTCCCGCAGGCAAAAGAACCTTTATCAGGTCTTTTCGTCCCGCTTTTATCAGAGCCTGTTTGACCTTTTCGGCGTTTTCCGGGCGGGTGCATTGAAGCAATGCGCGCTGATACGACTTTTCCTCCGCGGTTCTCGGAACATAGACTTTTTTGCCGCTGAGAGGGTCTATGCCCGTCCAGAACATACAGGTGCTTACCGTTCCGGGCGTGGGATAAAAGTCCTGAACCTGTTCGGGGTGATAATTTATCTCTTTCAGATAAAGCGCAAGTTCTATTGCGTCTTCAAGCGTCGAACCGGGGTGAGAAGAAATCATGTACGGCACAAGATACTGATCCATGCCGAATTTCTTGTTCAATTCATAAAAACGCTTGTAAAAGCGTCTGTAAATCGAAAAATGCGGTTTGCCCATGCAGTCGAGAACCCTGTCCGAACAATGCTCGGGCGCTACTTTCAGCTGTCCGCTGATATGGTGCTTGACAAGTTCTTCAAAAAATTCTTCATTCTTGTCTTCTATCAGATAGTCATAACGTATGCCGCTGCGCACGAACACTTTTTTCACTCGCGGCAGTTCTCTTATACGGCGCAAAATACGCAGATATTCCGTATGGTCGGGCTTCATCGCGGGACACGGATACGGAGCAAGGCACCTACGGTTCGTGCAAAGGCTTTTTTTGTTGCAGGCGGGGTGTCTGAAATTCGCGGTCGGGCCTCCGACATCGTGGATATATCCCTTGAAATTCGGAGAATGCGTTATCTTTTCGGCTTCGCGCACGACGCTGTCCTCGGTTCTCGAAGTAACATAGCGACCTTGATGAAACACTATCGCGCAGAAGTTGCAGCCGCCGAAACAGCCGCGGTTATGCGTGACGGAATGTTCGACCTCCGCGATTGCGGGAACGCCGCCGACATCATCGTAAACGGGGTGCCACGCCCGCATGAAAGGAAGGTCGTAAACATCGTCCAGATCCTTGCCGTCAAGAGGCAGAGACGGAGGATTTTGCTTGACCCATTTATCGCCGTGACGCTGAACGAGAGTTTTTCCGACAAAGGCATCCTGCTGTCCGTACTGAATCCTTGTTGCGTCCGCATACTGTTTTTTGCTTGCTTCGTCGGAGCCGCAGACCTTTTCAAAAGAGGGACACTCCACGGCGTCCGCAGGTTTTTCGTCAACAACGACGCAGGTTCCCGCGATGTTCGTCAATGCGGAAACAGGCTCGCCCGCCGCAAGGCGCGTCACTATCTGTTCGGTAGAAGTCTCGCCCATGCCGAAACCGCAGATATCCGCGCCGCTGTCAAACAGTATCGAACGTCTGACCTTGTCGCTCCAATAGTCGTAATGGGCAAAGCGGCGCAAAGACGCTTCAAGCCCGCCGATAACAAGAGGAACATCTCCGTAAGCCTCTCTGATACGGTTGCAATAAACGATAACGGCGCGGTCGGGGCGTTTGCCCGCCTTGCCGCCTGCGGTGTACGCATCGTCACTTCTTCTCTTCTTTGCGGCGGTGTAGTGATTGACCATGGAGTCAATACAGCCGCCCGTTACGAGAAACGCATACTTCGGTCTGCCGTAAACTGTGAAATCTTTTGTCGAACGCCAATCGGGCTGTGAAATTATGCCGACGGTGAAGCCGAGTTTTTCGATAACTCTGCCGATTATTGCAACGCCGAATGACGGGTGATCCACATACGAATCGCCCGTCACATAAACAAAATCAAACTGTTCTATGCCCATCGCATCCATTTCGCGGCGCGTAACGGGCAAAAAACCGGGATAAAGGGGGTTGTTCATCAGAAGTCCTCCGGAACGCCGCCGTCCGACATTGCGGTGTCGGGATTTTCGGCGCGCATTTTCGCTTCCAGCCATTCTTCTTTTGTCATAAGAACATTGCGGGGTTTGCTGCCCTGATAAGGACCTACTATTCCGCGCTGTTCCATATAATCTATAAGTCTTGCAGCTCTTGCATAACCGAGACCGACACGACGTTGGAGCATCGACGTAGAAGCCTGCCCGCTCTCTATAACGACCTCAACCGCACGGTCGAACATTTCGTCGTCCGCCGCTTCGCTTTCGGCGGTCATGCCCGAACCGGAAGAGGAAAGAGACGTTTCTTGCCTTTCTGCTGCTGCGCAAGTGCCGCCTGTTCTATTTGTTTGAGTATTTCTTTGTTATATTCGGACGGATTGTTCTGTTTTAATGCCTCGACAACGGATTCAACTTCCGTGTCGCTGACAAAACAGCCCTGTATACGCTGTGCTTTCGGTGCGCCGAGCGGGTCGAAAAGCATATCGCCTTTTCCGAGCAGACTTTCCGCGCCGAGTTCGTCAAGTATAATACGGGAGTTGATACCGCTCGAAACGGCAAGCGCAATGCGGGACGGAATATTTGCCTTTATCGTACCCGTGATGACATCTGCGGAAGGACGCTGTGTCGCGATTATCAGGTGCATACCTGCGGCACGCGCCATCTGCGCAAGGCGCATAACGGAATCTTCGACCTCTTTGGGAGAAGCCATCATCAAGTCCGCAAGTTCGTCGATTATAATAACTATCTGCGGGAGAGGTTTTTCGCCCTCTTCGAGATTTGCATTGAAGCCCTTGAAATCACGGACGCCTTTTTCCGTGAACATCTGATATCTCGAAAGCATTTCGGTAACAGCCCACGAGAGCGCACCCGCCGCCTTTTTCGGGTCGGTTACAACGGGGATAAGCAGATGCGGGATTCCCTTATATACCGAAAATTCAACCATTTTCGGGTCAACGAGAATGAGTTTTACTTCATCGGGCTTTGCCTTGTAAAGCAGGCTGACGATTATAGAGTTTATGCAGACGGATTTACCCGTACCGGTTGCGCCCGCGATAAGCAGGTGCGGCATTTTTGCAATGTCAACAAAAACATTTTCGCCGCTGATGTCCTTGCCGAGCGCCGCCGTCACTTTTGATTTGGCGTTCCTGAACTCATCGCTGTCGATAAGGTCGCGGATATTTACGGTTTGCTGTATCTGATTCGGAATCTCTATACCTATCGCGGCTTTTCCCGGAATGGGAGCCTCGATACGCACACTCTTTGCCGCAAGGCTCAGAGCGATATCCGCTTCAAGGTTTGTTATTTTGCTTATTTTTACACCCTGTTCGGGGGCAAGTTCGTAACGCGTGACGGTAGGACCGTGCGAAGCGTGCAGGATACGGGTCTCAACATTGAAACTGCGAAGTGTTTCAATAAGTTTTTCGCCCGTCGAACGCAGATATTCCGCAATGCCGTCCTCACGCACTATCTTCGGTTTGGCAAGCAGTTCTATATCGGGATAGACATAAGGTCTTTCGGGCTGAACCTCCTTTTCCGCCTCTATCTCGGCGGTCACTTCCGCAGTCGCTTCTGCTATATCCTCTTTTGTTATCTTTTCCTCTTCGGGTACGGCTGTTGCCGCGGCGGGAACGTTTACTGCGGGTATCTCAACGTCCGAAACGCTCGGTATATCGTCCAGATTTGTGGTAAACGTCGGAATTTTTGTTTCCTCTTCGTCGAATATCGGCTCTTCGGCAACGGTTTCCGCGGGTTTTTCTTTCTTTCTTCTTTCGCGCTTTGGCAGTTCGTCTTCGTCGCCGTATTCGGGAAGCGTCAGACGGATTTTCTTTTCGATACGTCTTTTCCGTTCTTCCTCTTCGGCTTCTCTTCTTATTTCGTCTTTTTCTTCACGAGCCGCACGGCGTTCGTCGGGCGTTCCGATAAAAGAAGAAAACGTCAGACCCGTTACAAATATAAAAGCAACGAGCATGACTATAAAAATAATTATTCCGCTTATAAGCGCGCCGACAAGCAACGTCAGAGGTTCGGCAATCGCGCCGCCGATAACGCCGCCGGAAGCGAACTCCGTTCCGCTCTTAAAAAGAGCAGAAATACATTCGCCGAGATTGCGTTTTCCGACAACGAGAAGTCTGTCGGGGTCTTCGCATACGTTGATAAATGCCGAAAGCAAGCCTATCGCTCCCACAGAAAGAAGCACCTTGGACATTATCTTTTCATAGCGCAGTATCAGCAGAACGGCATAGAAGACAAGCGCGACCGGAACAAGCGCGCCCGCCCAGCCGAAAAGCCCGAACAGCGCATTGTGTATCCAACGGCACAGAACGCCCGCGTCGGGAATTATCAGACAAATGGTCAGACAGACGGCAATACCGATAAGCACGACTGCAAAAATCGTGTCGTGCAAATTCTTATCCATTTTTTTCGAGGGTCTTTTCCCGCGCTGTTCCGTTTTCCGCGGAGCCTGTCTGCTTGAAGAAGGTCTCTTCTTGGCAGTTTTTTTCTTCTGAGCCATTTATACTCCTTTAACGATGCCGACAACTATCGCCGCAGCGCCGACAACGAAACTGTATATGGAAAATATGATGAATTTTTTCGATTTGAGAATATATTGCAAAAGCCTTATCGCAAGGAATCCGACAACGCCCGAATCGACAACTCCCACTATGTATGAGGGAATGTCCGCCGCAACTATCGCGTGTTCGGAAACGGCGTCCTTAAAACTCATCACCGCGCCCGCAAGGATTGTCGGAACAGAAAGAATGAACGTGTACTGCGCCGCGAACTCTCTGTCAAGTCCCGAAGCAACGCCCGCGGTTATCGTGGAACCGGAGCGGGAAATACCGGGGATTATAGCGACCGCCTGCATAAATCCGACCGCAAGCGAATTGCCGAGCGTCATGTTTGCGGCGGTTCTTTTTCTGTCAGGCAGTCTGTCGCAGATAAGAAGAATTATGCCGTTCACCACAAGCGCCGCGCCGACAGCCCACAGCGAGTTTTTCATCATTTCCGCTTTATCTTTGAATATCAAAGCAAGGAACAGCGGCAGGCACGAAACTATGAGCATGAGCATCATACGTTCCTCGGGTTCGGCGTTTTTCAGCGAAAATTTTCCGCGAAAAACTTTTCCGAGCATTGAGAAAAAGCCCTTGAACAGTCCGACGATAAGTTTGCGGAACGCAATGCAGACCGCAACAAGAGTGCCCACATGAAGAAGCGCTTCAAGGAAAAAGCCCGTCTCATTCATTCCGAACAGTTTTTGCGCTATGGCAAGGTGTCCCGAACTCGAAATGGGAAGAAACTCCGTCAAGCCCTGAACTATTCCGAGAATAATGCTTTCGATAATGCTCATAAATCAACCACCTGAAAAGTTTGTTTGTGCCGCCGTCAGTTTTTCTCCGAGAGTTGCTTTTCCGCTATGGCAAGTTTGCAGCAAACGCAGAATATCTTTGCGGCAAGCGAAATTTCTTCAACAGAGGGGAAAGTCGGAGCGATTCTGATATTGGAATCGTGCGGGTCTTTGCCGTAAGGATACGACGCGCCCGCGCCCGTCATTTTGACACCGGCTTCTTTCATCAATTCAACAACGCGCTTTGCGCAGCCGTCGGGAGTGTAAAGGGAGATAAAATAACCGCCCTTGGGTTCGTGCCATGTGCAGAGACCTTCAAGTTCCGCGTGCAGTTCTTTCAAAACAGCGTCGAAATGGGGTTTGATGATTGCGGCGTGCTTTGTCATCAGGTCGAGAACCCCCTGCGCGTCCTTGAAAAATCTGACGTGACGCATCTGATTGAGTTTATTCGGTCCGATGAACTGATATGAAAGGCTCTTTTCGTAATATTTTACGTTTGCGGGGCTGGCTATCATAGCCGCAACGCCCGCGCCGGGATATGTTATCTTTGAAGTAGAACAGAACATATATATCATATCTTCGTTGCCGTACTTCTTTGCTTCATCAAAGATATTGAGCAGATGATCACAGTCGTTGCGGTCAAAATCGTGAACGGCGTAAGCGTTATCCCAGAATATTCTGAAATCCTTTGCGGCGGGCTTCAATGCGGCAAAGCGTCTTACGACCTCGTCGCTGTAAGTTATGCCGTCGGGGTTTGAATACTTCGGAACGCACCAGATCCCCTTTATCGTCTCGTTCGACGCAACGAGTTTTTCGATCATATCCATGTCGGGACCGTCGTCAAGAAGAGGGACGTTTATCATGTTGACGCCGAGACGTTCGGTAACGGCAAAGTGCCTGTCATAACCGGGAACGACGCAGATAAACGATATGCCGTCGTATTTCGACCACGGTTTGTCGGAGCCGAGGACACCCGCATACATTGCGTCCGAAAGTGCGTCGTACATCAGTTTAAGCGAAGAACTGTCGCCCGCAATTACCATGTCGGGAGTAACGCCCATCAGGTCGGCAAAAATACGCTTCATCTCGGTTATGCCGTCAAGCACACCGTAATTTCGAAGATCGACGCCGCCCTCTCCGTAACAGTCCTGATTGGTTACAATGTCCGCAAGCAGGGGTTCGGAAAGGTCAAGTTGTTCGGTGCACGGCTTACCTCTCGACATATCGAGCGAAAGCCCTCGCGCCTTGTAATCCTCATACTGTTTTTTGAGTTCCGCAAATTCATTTTCCGTAAATTTATACATAATATCACTCCTGTCCGACCGCAGGTCTCCAACCCCGTCGGTCGTTTTATTCAATTAAAATTCGGCAGAGCCGAGGGTTCTCGGGAACGGCAGAACGTCACGAATGTTCGAAACGCCCGTAATATACATGATAAGTCTTTCAAAGCCGAGACCGAAGCCCGCGTGCTTGCAGCCGCCGTAACGGCGAAGATCGAGATACCACGAATAATCCTTTTCGTCAAGTCCGAATTTGTCGAGAGCGCGAAGAAGATAATCAAGTCTTTCTTCTCTCTGGCTTCCGCCGATTATCTCGCCTATTCCGGGAACGAGCAGGTCAGCCGCGGCAACGGTCTTGCCGTCGTCGTTCAGTCTCATATAAAACGCTTTTATATCCTGCGGATAGTCCGTTACGAAAACAGGCTTTTTGTAAACCGTTTCGGTGAGGTATCTTTCGTGTTCCGTTTGCAGGTCACAGCCCCACGAAACGGGATATTCAAACTTATCGTTGTTCTTTTCGAGAATCTTGACCGCTTCGGTGTAAGTTACGCGAACGAAGTCGGACTCGACAACGCCTTTAAGTCTTTCGATAAGTCCCTTGTCAACAAAATTGTTGAAGAACTCCATCTCCGCGGCGCAATTTTCCATAACGTAGGAGATAACGAATTTTATCATGTCTCTCGCAAGATCCATATCGTCCGCAAGGTCCGCAAACGCTATCTCGGGCTCTATCATCCAGAACTCCGCGGCATGGCG
>ERZ827524.2537-NODE-2537-length-12746-cov-2.813490_pt1 | contig 12746 bp, 15 predicted proteins | sample MGYA00519702_ERZ827524 | MGnify/ENA primary metagenome ERZ827524 (study PRJEB31778, sample SAMEA3449341) | human gut metagenome | biome: human gut; feature: human-associated habitat; material: faeces | place: United Kingdom | collected 2010/2012 ...
GTTCTATATCCAGGGAAACTTCCGGGTAAACGGTCATTTTCAGGTATTTCATCTGCTCGGCATTTTTATCCGGGTATATAGAGATAAAGATTTAAGAAAATTAATGCAAAAATTCAAATAGGAGGGTAACTATGGCAGACAACAGTTTCAGCTCAACAGTAGCATCATTATTTAAGGGAATGGACAGCTTTATTACAACTAAGACCGTTGTAGGAGATGCGGTACACATCGGTGATACGATCATTCTTCCGTTAGTAGACGTGTCTTTTGGTGTCGGAGCAGGAGCATTTTCCGATGAAAAGAAGAACAACGGCGGTGGCGGTATGGGAGGAAAGATCACTCCAAGCGCTGTACTTGTCATCCAGAATGGTACCACGAAATTAGTCAATGTCAAAAATCAGGACGGAATCACAAAAGTCTTAGATATGGTTCCTGATTTTGTAAACAAATTTACATCCAAAGATAAAGAGCCAAGCGAAGGTGAGAAAAAAGCAGCAAAAGAGATGGAAGACATCTTAACCGATGCAGTCAATCCGTCTGAAGAATAAGAAGAATAAGTACAAAACAGAACAGAAGCGTAACATTTTAAAAGCAGGGAGCATATATTAATCATAATATATGCTCCCTGTTGGTGTGTGCTTATGAAACGTGTTTGTGGTTTTGGGCTGTTCTGTTGTTCTCTGGGTATGATTTTGATACTCCTGATCGAAAATGAGATCATCGGATTTATCCTTGTTTTCCTGTGTCTGATCATCGGCTACAATCTGTTTTGCTGCCGGTGAGTACCACAAAAAAGACCGCCCTATAAAATAGGACAGTCTTTTTATTCGTTTCTTCATCAAAGATAAAAGTTTTACCAAGCTAATAACTAAGCTCTTTCAACTTTTCCGGATCTCAAACAAGAAGTACATACATATAATCTCTTTGGTGTACCGTTTACTTTACACTTAACAGATTTGATGTTTGATTTCCACATTCTATTAGATTTTCTATGAGAATGGCTCACATTGTTACCGAAGTGAGCGGCTTTTCCACATACTGCACATTTTGCCATGACGTTGCACCTCCTCGTACATTACTAGATTCACATTATATAGTGAATCCACAACAATCATATTCTAGCAGATGGCGTCGTATAATGCAAGGAAAAATTAAAAAAATTATAAAAAACAAAAAGAAAGGTTTTCTTTTACTATAAAAACAGTTATAATAACCTAGAATATATATGTGCAGTATATGTGTGCAAACATGATATGGAGGTAAATAGATGAAGGGAACGATGAATACCCAGCTTGGAAGAATCGTCATTGATACGGACGTAATTGCAACATATGCAGGCTCCGTGGCAGTTGAATGTTTCGGTATTGTTGGAATGGCAGCTGTCAATATGAAGGATGGTCTTGTAAAGCTGTTGAAAAAGGATTACTTAAATCATGGTATTAATGTCACACTGGATGAAGATAATAAGATTACCATTGATTTTCATATGATAGTGGCTTACGGTGTAAGCATTCTTACGATTTCTGAAAATCTGATGGAAACCGTAAAATACAAAGTAGAAGAGTTTACCGGAATGCAGATTGATAAGATCAACATTTTTGTTGAGGGCGTCCGTGTGATTGATTAAGGAGGGTAAACAGTTGGAAATCAGTACAATAGATGCTTCCCAAGTAGCAAAGATGTTTTTAGCTGGTGCAAAGAATTTAGAAGCAAAAAAAGAATGGATCAATGAATTGAATGTATTTCCGGTCCCTGATGGTGATACCGGTACAAATATGAGCATGACGATCATGTCTGCCGCAAGAGAGGTCAGTGCATTAGACAATCCTGACATGAAATCCTTATGTAAGGCCATCTCTTCCGGTTCCCTGCGTGGTGCGCGCGGTAACTCCGGTGTTATCTTATCCCAGCTTTTGCGCGGATTTACCAAAGGTGTCGCAGAATACGATGAAATTGATGTCATGATCTTAAGTGAGGCTTTGCAAAAGGCAGTCGATACTGCATACAAGGCAGTTATGAAGCCAAAAGAAGGAACCATTTTAACGGTTGCAAAAGCAGGAGCCCACAGAGCATTAGAGTTAGCAGAAGAGACCGATGATCTGGTATATTTTGTCAGTGAGGTCATCAAAGAAGCGGACCGCATGCTGCAAAAGACTCCGGATATGCTTCCGGTCTTAAAACAGGCAGGTGTAGTGGATTCCGGCGGACAGGGACTTCTGGAAGTGTTACATGGCGCCTATGATGCATTTCTTGGCAAAGAGATCGATTACAGTGCGATCGAAGCAAGTGCAGGAACAAAGATGACCAAAGCAGGTGCGCAGGCTGAAGCGGACATCAAGTTCGGATATTGTACAGAATTTATCATTATGCTGAACAAGCCGATGACTGACAAACAGGAACGTGATTTCAAATCCTATTTAGAGTCGATCGGAGATTCTATCGTAGTCGTAGCAGATGACGAGATTACCAAGGTTCATGTACATACGAATGACCCTGGTCTTGCAATCCAGAGAGCGTTGACGTATGGTGCACTGAGCAGAATGAAAATTGATAATATGCGTGAGGAGCATCAGGAAAAACTGATCAAAGATGCTGAAAAACTTGCGCAGCAGCAAAAAGAAGAAGAGGAAGAAGCCAAAAAACAGGCAGAACAGGAAGGACCTGTCGAAGAAAAAGACATGGCGTTTATTTCTGTGTCCATCGGAGAAGGGATCAATGAGATTTTCAGAAGCCTCGGTGTCGATGAGATCATCGAAGGTGGTCAGACCATGAACCCAAGCACCGAAGATATATTAGAGGCGATTGAAAAAGTTCATGCAAAATCCATTTTCATCCTTCCGAATAACAAGAATATCATTTTAGCAGCAAATCAGGCAGCAACCTTAGTAAAAGAGAAACATGTCATTGTCATCCCGACAAAGACCGTACCGCAGGGAATTGCCGCACTGATCAACTATATTCCTGAGAATACACCGCAGGAAAACGAAGCTGCCATGAAAGCAGAGATTGAGAACGTAAAGAGCGGTCAGGTTACTTATGCCGTGCGTGATACGATCATCAACGAAAAAGAGATCAAGCGTGGGGACTATATGGGAATCGGCGACAGTGGTATTATTTCTGTCGGCAAAGACCGTGATGAGACCTTAAAAGAAATGCTTTCTAAATTAGTAGATGAGGACTCAGCATTGATCAGCCTCTACTATGGCGATGAGATTACCGAAGAAGAAGCCGAAAAAGTAGGCGCTGAACTTGGTGAACTTTATCCTGATTTAGATGTAGAAGTAAATTATGGCGGACAGCCGGTTTACTATTATGTAATTTCCGTGGAGTAAACAAACGATGAACTTAGATTCGCAGATTCGAGAATTAAAAGGCGTCGGAGAAAAAACAGAAACATTGTTTCAAAACTTAGGAGTATACACCGTGCGTGATATACTCCTTCATTTTCCACGCGAATATCATAAATTTGAGCAGCCAAAAAGTGTCGATGAAATATCCGAAGGAACCGTAATCGCAGTCCTTGGCAGGATCAAAAAGACACCCTTAGTCCGTCGTAACGGAAGAATAGCAGTCACGAGCACACAGATCGAAGGCAGGGAAAAAATCCTTTCTCTGATCTGGTTTCGAATGCCTTATTTAAAAAACACGTTAAAACCGGGCATGCAGTATGTATTTTACGGAATTGTGAAAAAACGTAAAAACCAGCTGATCATGGAACAGCCAAAGATCTATACGATCACACAGTATCAGGAGCTTTCCGACAGTCTTCAGCCGGTCTATGTATTGACGAAAGGACTGACAAACAATCTTGTGCGTAAGATGGAAAAACAGGCATTAGAATCCATCTGTCTGCTGGATGATTTTTTACCGGAAAAACTGAGAAAAATACATGATTTTTGTGAATATGGACAGGCTGTAAGGCAGATGCATTTTCCGGACAGTGCGTATGCTTTGAAAAATGCGAGAAACCGTCTGGCATATCAGGATTTTTTTGAATTTATCCTGATGATGCAGATGTCAAAAGAGCAGCGTGTTACCGCAAAAAATCAGTTTACCTTTGAAGAAAACGGAATCGTAGAACAGATCATTTCCAAACTGCCTTATCCGTTAACCGGTGCGCAAAAGCGGACGATCGACTGCATTCATAACGAAATGCGTGGAGATTATGTGATGCAGCGGCTGATCCAGGGAGATGTCGGTTCCGGTAAGACCATCGTTGCATTTTTAGCCATGATCGATGCGGCATCCAATGGCTACCAGTCTGCCATCATGGCACCGACAGAGGTACTTGCAAGACAGCACTATGAGAATTTTACACAGATGTGCCTGGACTATGACTTAGACTTTCCGGTGATCCTGCTGACCGGCTCCATGACGGCAAAGCAGAAAAGGGATGCCTACGAAAGGATGTTGCTATATCCAAACGCACTGATCGTCGGAACACATGCTTTGATCCAGGAACGCGCCGTCTATGAAAATCTTGCACTTGTCATCACGGATGAACAGCACCGCTTTGGTGTCAGACAGCGGGAAACACTTGGAAAAAAGGGAGAAAAACCGCATATTTTAGTGATGAGTGCCACACCGATTCCAAGAACACTCGCCATTATCTTATATGGAGATTTGGATATTTCTGTAATTGACGAAGTTCCGGCAAAACGGCTCCCGATCAAGAATTGTGTAGTCGGTACGGAATTTCGCCCAAAAGCCTATGAATTTATAGAAAAACAGGTAAAAGACGGACATCAGGCATATGTCATCTGTCCGTTAGTGGAAGAGAGTGAGAATACCGAAGCAGAAAATGTCACAGACTATACGAAATTATTAAAAGCAGAACTTCCGGATGTACGGATTGCCTGCCTGCACGGAAAAATGAAACCGGCAGAGAAAAACCGGATCATGGAAGAATTTTTAAATCACGATACTGATGTGTTAGTTTCCACTACCGTAATCGAAGTCGGAGTCAATGTCCCGAATGCCACGGTCATGCTGATCGAGGATGCACAACGTTTCGGACTGGCCCAGCTGCATCAGCTCCGCGGAAGAGTCGGACGCTCCGATCTCCAGTCCTACTGTATCATGATGAATACCTCCGAATCCAAAGAATCCAAAAAACGATTAGACATTTTAAATCGTTCCAATGATGGATTTTACATAGCCAGAGAGGATTTAAAACTGCGTGGTCAGGGAGATTTCTTTGGTGTACGCCAAAGTGGTGAAATGGAATTTGCCGTCGGAGATATCTTTGCAGATGCAGGGCTGTTGCAGGAAGCCGCAGAAGACGTAAAGGCTCTCTTAGACAAAGACCCAGAACTATCAAAAGAAGAACACCGGGCATTAAAACAACACATGGAAACCTACGGCGAACAATGGTTCGAACAACTAAATCTCTAATAGTATAAAAAAATCTAACTAAAATTAACAGTTTTCCCATACATTTGTAAGTCTAGAAAACTTGAAACCACATATACTAGCATTGTAACAAACAAGTTACAGCTTACAAAAGTAAAAGGGGGAAATGATTATGGCACGTTCTAATACCACAAGTGTACCGGAAGCAAAAAGCGCAATGAACCGTTTTAAGTATGAGGTAGCAAGCGAGTTAGGAGTACCGTTATCTGATGGTTACAACGGTAACCTTACTTCTAAGCAGAATGGTTCCGTAGGCGGATATATGGTCAAAAAAATGATCGAGGCTCAGGAACGCCAGATGGCTGACAAATAAGCATCCCCGACACAACAGGAAAATGAAGAATCAGTAAAGGCGAAAAGGCCCGGATGGAGAATCCGGGCTTTCGTCATGTTCGCTAATCTATTTGTTGGATTCCTGCAATATCAGCTTCACTGACCATTGAGTAGTTCGTGTAATAAACCACAAATCCCGGTGCCGCACCGTTTGGCTTTTTAACGTTTTTCTTTTGCAGATAGTCAATCTCTACCTTTCCGGCTTCTTTTCCCTTAGAATAATAGGCAGCCAGCCGTCCGGCTTCTTCAAAAGTCTGATCCGGCAGTTCGTCGCCATTCGTTTTTACAATGACATGGGAACCCGGCATTTCCTTTGCGTGGAACCACCAGTCATTTCCGGTTGCCATCTTAAAAGTCAGTTCATCATTCTGATAATTATTTTTTCCGACATAGATATCATATCCATTGGAAGATACATAGTGGAACGGTTTACTTTTAGCAGATTTCTGTTTTTTCGTGCTGTGCTTTTTAATATAGCCGCTTTCCGTCAATTCTTCCTTGATCTGGGAAAGGTCGCTTTCACTCGTTGCAATATCTAAAGACGTTGCAATGGAATCTAAATGGATGATCTCCATTTTGGTTTCTTCGATCAGGCTGCTGAGTGCCTGATAGGTACGTTTTAATTTGTTATAGCGGTCAAAATATTTTTTTGCATTCTCTAAAGCCGACAGATCGCTGTCTAATGGGATCGTGATCATCTCATTGGTATAATAATTCAATGCCTCTAGGCTTTTTGCTCCTTCCGGGGCGGTATAGCCATAAGCATTGAGCAGTTCGCCGTAGACTTTATATTTTTCGCGTTTTTCCGTATCTTTTAACTGCTTTAACTGCAGATCATATTTTTTCCGGCTGCGCTCTAGGGCAGTGGTTACGATCCTTCGTAGATCTGCGGATTTTTGCCGCATGTGAGTGTAAACATTTTTTGACGCATAGAACTGTTCAAGCACCTGTGAGATGGAATCATAGGAAATTGTCTCTAAATCTGCGTACTGTTTTAACAAAAATGCCGAATATTCCACCGGCTCTTTGCCGCGCATCACAATATTCGGTGTAAAATTCCCTTCTTTTACATCTTCCATATACCAGAAGAAATTATTCGACAGATGCAGTTTTTCATCTTCCGACAGGGCAGAAGTCGATGCATCGGCATCTAAAGATGCGCGATAGCAGATTTCTCCGGCTGCTAACGGACTGATCCCCGTATAAGAGGAATAGATTGCCTTTCGGATAGTTGTCGGTTTTTCCATAATCTCAAAAAGAAAATGTTCACGGTTTTCCGTCAGCGGATTGAATTTTTCACTGGTCTTTGGAATGAAATACTCCCTGCCCGGCAGCACCTCACGCACAGAACTGACCTGCGCGGAAATATGTTTGATACTGTCGATGATCTGGTCATTTTCATCACAGAAAATAATGTTACTGTGTTTTCCCATTACCTCAATGATCAGAGATTTTTTACATAAATCCCCTAAATCATCTAAATGCTCTATCTCAAAGCGTACAATACGCTCCATTTCCGGTTGGAAAATCTTCGTGATCCGTCCGTTTGCAATATGTTTGCGTAAAAGCATACAAAAATTCGGTGCATTCATCGGACTTGGTTTATTTGTGTCTGTCAGATATATTAACGGAAGAGATGCGGAAGCGGAGAGCAGAAGACGTGCCTGTCCAATGTTTCCTCCCTTGATCGTTAAGATCAGCTCATCCTTTTCCGGCTGTGCGATCTTTGCAATGCGTCCGTTTAAAATGGTCCGGTTTAAATCATATACAATATTTGCGATGGTAATACCGTCAAATGCCATGGTGTCATACCTCCTTCCTTCCTAGCCTAATTGTTGACAGGAAAAAAGTCAAGAATATTTGACGAACCCTTCATTTTTGTATATAATAAAGTATCTATGCATACAGGTATCGCAAGACGGATAGAGAGATGCACAGAAGAAATCAGACAGGAGGCTTTTATGATCAAAAGTATGACCGGTTTTGGCCGGGCAGAGGTTATGGAGGAAAACCGGAAGTTTACGGTTGAGATCAAATCCGTCAACCACCGGTACTTTGACGTCAATATCAAGATGCCAAAGAAATTGGGCTTTTTTGAAAGTGCCATCCGTAATCTCCTAAAAGAATACATGCAAAGGGGCAAAGTCGATGTCTTTATCACTTACGAGGACTACAACGAGAACAATGTAGCTTTGAAGTATAACGAAGAGATTGCCCGAGAATACTTAACACATCTGAACGCCATGGCAGAACAGTTTGATCTGCAAAATGATATTACCGTCGGCAAATTGTCCAAATATCCGGAAGTGTTCACGATGGAAGAACAGGATGTCGATGAAAAAGAACTGTGGAGCGTTTTAGAAAAAGCACTCAGACAGGCATGCGAACAGTTTGTTGCATCGAGGATCACTGAGGGAGAGAATTTAAAGAAAGATTTAGTGGAAAAACTCGATGAAATGTTAAAGAACGTAGATTTTATCGAGGAGCGTTCCCCACAGATCCTCAGTGATTACCGCAGCAGGCTCGAAGCTAAGGTCAAAGAGCTGTTAGAAGATACGCAGATCGATGACGGCAGGATTGCGGCAGAGGTTACGATCTATGCAGATAAGATCTGTGTAGACGAAGAGACCGTACGCTTAAGAAGCCATATCCAGGGTACCAAGGATGCCTTAGAAGAAGGCGGCAGCATTGGAAGAAAATTAGATTTTATTGCCCAGGAGATGAACCGCGAGGCAAATACGATCTTATCCAAAGCAAACGACCTTGCCATTTCAGATACCGGTATTGAACTGAAGACGAACATTGAGAAGGTCAGAGAACAGATCCAGAACATTGAATAGCTTTACATAACCGATATTTGAAGAGGAAAATACGATGAATTTAGAAAAAAAAGGAATATTAGTTGTCGTTTCCGGCTTTTCCGGCTCAGGAAAGGGAACGATTATGAAAGAACTTTTAAAAAAGTATCCTGAGCAATACGCACTTTCCATTTCGGCAACGACAAGACAGCCAAGAGAAGGCGAAACAGACGGCGTAGAATATTTTTTTAAAGAAACCAAAGAATTTGAGCAGATGATCGCAGACGGCGAACTGCTTGAATATGCACAGTATGTTGACAACTATTACGGCACACCAAAAGCCTATGTGGAAAAGCAGTTAGCTGACGGCAAAGATGTCATCTTAGAAATTGAGATACAGGGCGCTTTAAAAGTCAAAAAACAGTTCCCGCAGACCTTGCTTCTTTTTGTAACACCGCCATCCGCCGAAATCTTAAAAGAACGGCTGATCGGCAGGGGCACAGAGGATATGGAGATCATCAACAAGCGTTTAAGCCGTGCATGCGAAGAAGCCGAGGGCATTGAAAATTATGACTATTTAGTCATCAATGATGATTTAGACATCTGTGTCGAAGAAGTACACCAGATGATAAGAAACGAGCATCTTACGATTGCAAGAAATGAAAAAGCGATTACACAGATGCGTGAAGAATTAAAGGGATTTTTGAAAGGAGAATAACTATGATACATCCATCTTATGTAGACTTAATGAAAGTAATGAACAGTGGTGTGGAGTTTGGAGAGGAACCGGTTGTTAACAGCCGTTATTCCATCGTAATCGCCGCTTCGAAACGTGCAAGACAGATCATCGCAGGAGATGAGCCGTTAGTAGAAGGAGCAGCCGGAAAGAAACCGCTTTCTACTGCAGTGCAGGAGTTATACGAAGGAAAAGTAAAGATTATCGGAGATGACAACGAGGAAGAAGAGGAAGTATAATGAAAATTCTGTTTGTATCTCTCGGATGTGATAAGAATCTCGTAGATACGGAGTATATGCTTGGTATCCTTGGCAATGAGGGCTATGCCTTTACGGATGATGAGCAGGAGGCAGATATCATTGTGATCAACACCTGTTGTTTTATCAACGATGCCAAAGAAGAAAGCATTAATACCATTTTAGAAATGGCAGAGTACCGCGAATCCGGGAACTGCAAAGCGCTGATCGTAACAGGATGTTTAGCACAGCGTTATCAGGAAGAGATTGAAAAAGAAATCCCTCAGGTGGATGCCATCCTTGGAACCAATTCCTACGATGCCATTGCAGAAGCCGTAAAAAATGTTTTAGGCGGCAGCCATTATGAGAATTTTAAGACCTTAGAGGGACTTCCAGCCGTTTCCGCAAAACGCTCCCTGACCACGGGAGGACATTATGCCCATTTAAAAATCGCAGAAGGCTGCAACAAGCATTGTACTTACTGCATTATCCCAAAAATCCGTGGCGAGTACCGCAGTATCCCGATTGAAGAATTAGTGGAATCTGCAAGAGAGTTAGCGGCACAGGGCGTAAAGGAACTGATCTTGGTTGCACAGGAGACCACTCTTTACGGTATCGACCTGTATGGAGAGAAATCTCTGTACAGACTTTTAGATGAACTGAATAAAATAGAAGGAATCTACTGGATCAGGATCCTTTACTGTTATCCGGAAGAGATTGACGATAAATTGATCGCTTCCATAAAACGCAATGAGAAAGTCTGCCACTACTTAGATCTGCCGATCCAGCATGCTGATGATGTGATTTTAAAACGCATGGGAAGAAGAACTTCACAGGCAGATTTACGAAACATTGTCACAAAACTCAGAACTGAGATACCGGATATTGCACTCAGAACCACACTCATCTGTGGTTTCCCGGGTGAAACGGAGAAAGAGCATGAATCACTGATGTATTTTATCAATGAGATGGAATTTGACCGCCTTGGTGCATTTACTTATTCCCCGGAGGAAGATACCCCGGCAGCAACTTTTGACAACCAGGTAGACGAAGAACAGAAGAAGCAATGGCAGCAGGAAGTCATGGAACTTCAGGAAGAAGTTATTATAGATGCCAACGAGCGGATGATTGGCAGGGAACTCTATTGTATGATTGAAGGTCAGGTTTCCGGTGAAAACACCTATGTGGGAAGAACTTACCGGGACGCACCGGATATCGACGGTTACATTTTTATCGATACGGATGAAACGCTGATGAGTGGTGATTTTGTAAAGGTAAGGGTAACCGGAGCTTATGAATACGATTTGATAGGAGAGATTGCATGAATTTACCAAATAAACTGACGATATTTCGCGTTATATTAATTCCATTTTTTGTATTCTTTTTACTTGCACCATATTTTCCGGAATATGGAAAATACATTGCAACCGCCATCTTTATCGTGGCAAGTCTGACCGATATGGCAGACGGAAAAATTGCAAGAAAATACAATCTTGTGACAAATTTCGGGAAATTTATGGACCCGTTAGCAGATAAACTCTTAGTATGCTCTGCCATGATCTGTCTTGTGGAGATCGACCGGTTAGCAGCATGGATCGTTATTGTTATTATTGCAAGAGAGTTTATCATCAGCGGATTCCGTCTGGTTGCATCGGATAACGGCATTGTCATCGCCGCAAGTTACTGGGGCAAGTTTAAAACAACCTTCCAGATGCTTATGATCATCGCATTGATCTTAGATTTCCAGAATCGTTATTTCCAGATGCTTGCAACAGCACTGACTTATATTGCATTGATCCTAACGGTCGTTTCTCTGATCGATTACATTGCAAAAAATAAGCAGGTATTAAAAGAGCAGAAATAACAGGAACTAAAATAAAAAATAAAACAGAACGGCAATGATGAATAAATCCATAGAAGAGATAGTAGAATTTTTGATTGACAAAAAATTAACGATTACAACTGCGGAATCCTGTACCGGTGGGCTGATCGCATCCGCGATTGTGGATATTCCGGGCGTATCTGAGATTTTTCACGAGGGATATGTTACCTATTCCAATGAGGCAAAAGAACGCCTGTTAGGGGTTGCCTCGGAAACCATTTCCGATTACGGGGTGGTCAGCAGACAGACAGCGGCCGAGATGGCAGCGGGTGCCGCAAAAACGGCTCATACCACGATCGCTCTTTCATCCACAGGCGTTGCAGGACCGGACGGCGGTACGAAGGAGCATCCGGTAGGAGACGTATATCTTGGGTGCTGTTACAACGGCAGCGTTATGACACAACATATGCTCGGATGCGGCAGCCGCACCGAAATACGACAGCAGGCAGTAGCAGCAGCATTTTCACTCTTAGAAAAAATGCTGACAGAGGAGAAGATACTATGAGGATCATAGCAGGAACGGCAAGAAGCCTTCCACTGAAAACGATTGAAGGAAAAGACACCAGGCCAACTACAGACCGTATCAAAGAGACTTTGTTTAACATCATCCAGATGGATGTTCCAAGAGCTTCTTTTTTAGATCTGTTTGCAGGAAGCGGAGCCATCGGACTTGAAGCATTAAGCCGTGGTGCTGAGGAAGCTGTATTTGTGGAGAATAATAAAAAAGCGGCAGACTGTATCGAGGAAAACATCCGTTTTACAAAGTTTACCGAGGAATCCACACTGATGAGGACCGATGTGCTGACGGCACTGTGTCAGTTAGAGGGACGCAAATATTTTGATATTGTATTTATGGACCCGCCTTATGGCAAGGAATTAGAAAAAGAAGTGCTGACCTATCTTGCAACGTCAAAGCTGATCGATGAAGACAGCCTGATCATTGTAGAGATGTCAGACCGGACAACATTTGACTATGTACATGAGCTTGGTTTTACCGTAGAGAAGCTGAAAAAATACAAGACCAATATGCATCTGTTTTTAAAACGGGCAGGTCAGAAAGAGGACTGATATGAAAAGAGCAATATATCCGGGTAGCTTTGATCCGGTTACTAACGGACATGTAGACATAATCCTGCGTTCTTCTAAAATTGTGGACAGGCTGATTGTCGGCGTTTTAAACAATAGTGCAAAAAAATCATTGTTTTCGGTTGAGGAACGTGTTAGTATGTTAAAAGAGATGACGCGGGAGATGCCGAATGTGACGGTGGCATCCTTTGACGGACTTCTGGTGGATTTCATGGAGCAGATCGATGCGACCATCATTATCCGCGGACTGCGCGCAATCTCCG
>ERZ827524.2543-NODE-2543-length-12728-cov-6.692496_pt1 | contig 12728 bp, 10 predicted proteins | sample MGYA00519702_ERZ827524 | MGnify/ENA primary metagenome ERZ827524 (study PRJEB31778, sample SAMEA3449341) | human gut metagenome | biome: human gut; feature: human-associated habitat; material: faeces | place: United Kingdom | collected 2010/2012 ...
ACGTTTTCGTTTCTGATTTCTTCGCCCATGGTGGATCTGGGCAGCCTCGTGCTGCTCATGAGCATATTCGGCGCAAAGGTTGCCGTGGCGTATGTGGTGCTGGGCCTGATCGTCGCCGTGGCAAGCGGCACGCTGATCGAGCGCCTGCACATGGAAGAGCAGGTGGAGGCATTCATCCGCAATGCCAGCGCGGTGGGCATCGAGTCGCCGACGCTTGCGCAGAAGGAGCGCCTGCTCTATGCTCGGGATCAGATGGCTTCCACCTTCAAAAAGGTGTTCCCGTACATTCTGCTGGGCGTGGCCATCGGCGCGCTGATTCACAACTGGATTCCCGAAAGCTGGGTGGAGAGCCTCCTGGGTGGAAACAACCCCTTCGGCGTGATTCTGGCTACGGTGATTGGCGTCCCCATGTACGCCGATATCTTCGGCACGATTCCCATCGCGGAAGCGCTGCTGGCGAAGGGGGCGCAGCTGGGCACGGTGCTCAGCTTCATGATGGGCGTGACGACGCTCTCCTTGCCCTCGATGATCATGCTGCGCAAGGCTATTCGTCCGAAGCTGCTGGCGCTGTTTGTTGTGATTTGTACCGTGGGCATCATCGTCGTCGGGTATGTGTTCAACGCATTACAGTTTTTGTTTGTATAAGGAGGAATAGAACATGGCACTGTTTGGACTGGGCAAGAAGAAGGAAACGGCGTGTTGCTGCGGCGCGGGCACGACGCCGGAATCCGTGGAACGGGCAGAGGATACCAAGCGCGAAAGCGGCGTCAAGGTGCTGGACGGTGGCTGCGCCAAGTGCCACGAGCTCGAAGCGAACGTGAAGGCGGCGCTTGCGTCGCTGGGTCTGAATCAGTCTGTGGAGCTGATTACGGACTTTTCGGTCATCGCCGCCTATGGGGTGATGTCTACCCCGGCGCTGGTGGTGGACGGCAAGGTGGTCAGCTATGGCAAGGTGCTCAAGCGCGATGAGGTGACGGCCATTCTCAAAAGGGAGCGCGGCCTTTGATGAAGCCCAGGGTTGCGTTCGTCTGCGTCCACAATTCCTGCCGCAGCCAGATCGCGGAGGCGCTCGGACATGCGCTGGCGGGCGACGCCTTTGAGAGCTATTCCGCGGGCACGGCGCTCAAGGCCGCCATCAATCCGGACGCGGTGCGGCTCATGAAACAGCTTTACGGCATCGACATGGAGAAAAAGCAGTATTCTAAGCTGATATCAAGCATCCAGGAGCCAGACATCTCCATCTCCATGGGTTGTGATGTAGGTTGTCCGTTTATCGGCAGAGCGTTTGATGACAACCGGAAACTTGAAGATCCGACAGGAAAAACGGATGATGATTTCAGGGGGGGTATACAGCAGATCGAGAAGAATATTCTAGAATTAAAGAAAAAATGATTTCAATATAAATTCCAGTTTATCAAGCCCTTTGAGAAATCTTTTCTCAAAGGGCTTTTTAATTTAGTATCGGATTTTTGGAATAATAACTCTGTTTGGCAAGGAAAATGATAAATTGAAAAATGTTAAAATAAAATTGTGCCGAAATGGGAACACTTTACAATCACATATTAAACCACAATCTGACCGTTATAACACTCATGATTGCGGCGGTTAGGTCAGCGGTTATGGCGGCAAAGAGGGTGTGGCGAATTTTTTTGACACGGATACAGCCAAAGTACATTGCGATTGCGTAGAAGGTTGTTTCGCTTGAACCTGCGAGTACGGATGCTGTTCTGCCCGCAAAGCTGTCGGGACCGCAGGTTTTGTAAAGGGCTGTGAGGAGTGCGGTCGAACCGCTTCCCGAAACAGGACGGAGGAGTACGAGCGGAACGATTTCTTTCGGAAATCCTAAAAATTCTGCTGTCGGCTGAATCAGTGCGCATATTGCGTCAATTGCTCCGCTTGACTGCAAAAGGTCAACGGCAAACACAAGTCCCATAATTGTAGGGGCAATGTTGTACAGAAGTTTTACTCCCTCTTTTGCTCCCGAGATGAACACATCGAATACGGGAACTTTTTTTATCAGCCCGAATACCACAACAATACACGCAAATGCCGGCATTACAAATTCCATTTGCTCACCACATTTCTCAAATTTTACCTTGCCTGATATTCAGCGTACAGGCAATCAGCAATGCCACCGTCAACGCACACGCAGAGCTTATCCAGACGGGAACGATAATTTCAAAAGGCGCAGAGCTTCCGTAGGATTGGCGGAGTGCGGCAAGCGTTGTTGGTAACAGCTGGAGTGACGCTGTGTTCATAACTACAAAAACAACCATTTCGTTGCTCGCAATGTCACGGCGGTCATTGAGCGTGTGCAGCTGTTCCATTGCTTTTAGTCCGAAAGGTGTTGCGGCATTGCCGAGTCCGAGCAGATTTGCACTGATATTCATTGTGATGCTTTGAAAGGCGTCGCTTTTTTTATCAAGTCTCGGAAACAGCGGACGGAGCAACGGTGCAAAGATTTTTGCAAAAATGTTTGTCAAACCGCTTTCGACTGCGATTTTCATAATTCCCGACCAAAGGCAGATTATGCCTGCCATTGTGAGAATAAGCTGTATTGATGACGCTCCGCTTTCGATGAGTGCGTTTGAAATGTCGGCGGTGTTGCCCATAAACAACGCACACAATACGCTCACGGCAATGAGTCCGCTCCAGATATAATTCAGCATTTTTACTCCTTTTGCTGCAATTAACGACAAAATGTACAATATTGTCATTTTTGTAATCAAATTATTTAATAAAATCGTTGACAAAAATCCCGAAAAATGGTAGTATAGGTAAAAATAGGGATTATGGTGAATTAAAAAATAGGGATTATGGTGAATTAAAAAATAGGGATTATGGTGAATTAAAATGATTTATACAAACTTTAGGGAAATTGATAAAGCAGGCAGAATTGTAATATCAAAGGATATCCGCAACCACCTCAACATTAAGCCGGGTGACATTCTTCACATTGAGGCTGACGATGAGTGCGTTACGATTAAAAAGGCAGAGAGCAAGTGCGTTTTTTGCAATACTCTTGATAATCTGATTGCATTCGGCGGAAAATATGTATGCAGAGATTGTGTTGAAAAGCTCAAAGGCTGATACTGCTTTCGGCTACTCTAAAATATACTTGACCGAATTTGAAATTATGATAACGGACGGTGTTTTTACATGGACAGAATTGACAAAATTAATTATTATCTTGACATTGCCGAAACTGTGCTTGAAAGGGGAACTTGCCTGCGCAGAAATTTTGGTGCGATTATCGTGAACAACGACCAGATCGTTTCAACAGGCTATACAGGCGCTCCGAGAGGCAGAAAAAATTGCTGTGATTTGGGATTTTGTATCCGTCAGGAACGCAACATTCCCCGTGGCGAGCGTTATGAACTTTGCAGAAGCGTTCACGCCGAGGCGAACGCTATTATTCATGCTTCAAGAGAACAGATGATTGGTGCAACGCTTTATCTTGTCGGCAAGGAGATGTCAAACGGCGAGTATGTTCAGAACACATCTTCGTGTGCAATGTGCAAGCGTATGGTTATCAACGCAGGTATTGACAAGGTTATTGTCAGAAACGATAAAACCGATTTTACGGAAATTGATGTGAACGATTGGATTATGTCCGATGATTCGCTTGACGCACTCCGTGGCTATTGATATGAAAACACGGCTTTTTATAACCGATATCCGCAAAATCTCTTTTGACAGAGTCGGTGAGCTTTCTCCCGAAAGAGCGGAGCGTGTTCAAAGATGCCGCAGAGCTGACGATAAACTGCGTTGCATTGCAGGCGGCTTGTTTATGAACAAATTTCTTGGCGGTGCAAAAATCACCGTGAATGAATTCGGCAAGCCCGAATGTGACAATGGGCTTTGTTTCAATATTTCGCACAGCGGAAGCTATGTGCTTTTTGCGTTGTCGGGGTCCGAAGTCGGCTGTGATATTGAAGAAATTCGATTTCTCAAGGGCATAAGGCTCGGAAAAATTGTTTTCTGCGACAACGAGATGAAATTGCTCGGCAACGCTTTTGACAGGCTCGGCACATTTTTTGAATTGTGGACTAAAAAAGAGGCACTCTTAAAATGTATGGGTGACGGATTTCACCGTGGCGCAAAAAGTGTTGATGTCAGCAACGGAAAATTCTCTGAAAATCAAACCGAATATTATATTAAACAATATAAATTTTCGGACTATGAAATCAGCCTTTGCAGTGTGCAAAATGATTTTCCGAAAGATATTGAATTTATCACTTTATGAAAAAAGCTTTGATTTAATTCGGGGCTTTTTTACATAGGAAATACAAAACAAACCCCTGATTTTGTTAATATGCTTGTTATTGCTATTTTTAAATAATTGTGATACAATTTACTTTGATTAGTGTAGCAATCGGCTGCATATATTGTGTATGAAAAAATTCGGAACGGAAATATCCGTCTGCACACGGATGTTTCGCAATTTTCAGGGGGGACACTATGCCGACATTTACCAAGGCGGCTATCAAGGCGACCTTTATTTCGCTTTTGAATAAAAAGCCGTTGAATAAAATTACAGTCAAGGAGATTGTTGAAGAGTGCGGAATTAACCGTAATTCCTTCTACTACCATTTTGACGACATTCCGTCGCTTCTTGAGGAAATTCTTGTTGAAGAGGCAGACAGATTTGTTGCGACCGAAACCGACAACAATACCTCTGTTTATGAAAGCCTGATTTCTGTAATTGACTATGCTTTTTCAAACAAGTCGGTGATTCAGCACATTTACAATTCTGCGAACAGAACTACATTTGATGTGTATCTCAACAGAATTTGTACTCACGCTATAAAAAGCTATTTTGACAAGCTTGAAATTACAAAAAATATTGCCGAAGATGACCTTGACGCAATGATTATGTATTACAAGTGTCAGCTTGTTGGTTTTATTATCGACTGGCTCGGCGGAGGTATGAAATATGACCTCAGAATTAAGATGAAACGCATTTGTGAGCTGTTTGTGGGTTCCATGGAGTCTGCATTGGACAGATGTGCCAAAATCAATGCCTGATTGCTGTTTTATTGGTTAAAAGTGAATATTTGCGTGTCTGAAATGCAGACGAATTTAACAAAATGTCTGATTTCCGTACAAATTTATTGCCGTGTCTAAATTCCTGACACGGCATTTTTTGTGTCTGTTTAAATTTTAACAAAGCCGTAATAGAATATATTACGGACAAAGGAAATACGGTTCACCTCTCGGATCGTTCCTTTGAATGCAGAGTGCAGTCTGCAAATCATATATGAAGGAGTATGAAATATGAAGTTAGGGAAAGCGGTTGTTAAAAGCCGTTTCGTAATCCTTATACTTGCCGTTGCGCTGATGATTCCGTCAGCCTTGGGAATGGCATTTACAAGGGTTAATTACGACATTCTTAGTTATCTTCCCGATAATCTCGACACAATCAAGGGTCAGGATTATCTGCTTGATGACTTTGGAAAGGGTGCTTTTTCATTCCTCATCTTTGAGAATATGGATGATAAGGATGTTGCGGCAACAGAGGAAAAAATCAAAGAAATCGACCATGTTGATACGGTTCTTTGGTATGACGATTTTGCCGACATCTCAATTCCAAAGGAAATGTTGCCCGACAAAATTTACGATGCGTTCAATTCGGGAAATGCAACGATGATGGCGGTATTCTTCGATACCTCAACATCAGCCGATGAAACAATGAACGCTATCGAAGAAATCCGTTCGGTTGCCGGTAAACAATGCTTTGTTTCGGGTATGTCGGCAATGATTACGGATATGAAGGATATGTTTGAGGAACAGGAAATGACTTATGTTGCAATCGCTGTTGTTCTTGCGGTAATTGCAATGATGATCTTTATGGATAACTGGATTATCCCGTTTGTGTTCCTTGCAAGTATAGCGGTTGCTATCCTCGTAAATATGGGCAGTAACTACTTTATGGGTGAGGTTTCATTTATTACCAAAGCGTTGGCGGCAGTTCTTCAGCTTGCGGTAACAATGGACTACTCAATCTTCCTGTGGCACAGCTACGAAGAACAAAAGGGCATTTGTGAAAACCACAAGCAGGCAATGGCTGTTGCAATTCACGAAACCGTCCGTTCCGTAATCGGAAGTTCAATCACAACGGTTGCAGGCTTTATCGCACTTTGCTTTATGACATTCACACTCGGTCTTGACCTCGGTATTGTAATGGCAAAGGGTGTTATCCTCGGTGTTATCTCCTGTATAACGGTTCTTCCGTCACTCATTCTTGTTCTTGACAAGCTTCTTGAAAAGACAATGCACAAGTCGCTTATTCCGTCAACAAAGAAGCTTGCAACAGGACTTGTTAAAATTTTCCCCGTATTTCTCGTAATGTTTGCGGCTCTTGTTTATCCGTTCTATTCGGCATACAGCCAGACAAACAATGAGATTTACTATGATTTGTCGGAAAGTCTTCCCGAAGATATGGCAAATGTAATTGCCAACACAAAGCTTAAAGATGAATTCGGTGTCGGTACAACACATATGGTTCTTGTTGATTCTTCGCTTTCTGCAAAGGACGCAAGAAATATGACAAACGAGCTTGAAAAGGTTGACGGCGTAAAATATGTTCTCGGTCTTGAAAGCGTTGTAGGTTCGCTTGTTCCGGAAGAGGTTCTTCCCGATTCAATCACAAGCGTTCTCAAAAATGATAAATGGGAGCTTATGCTTATCAACTCTGAGTACAAAACAGCCACAGATCCTATGGCAAAGCAGATTGACGAGTTGAATAAAATCATTACAAAGTATGATAAGGACGGACTTCTCATCGGTGAAGCCGCTTGTACAAACGACCTTGTAAACATCACGACAGTTGACTTTCAGGTTGTAAATGCAATTTCTATTGTTGCAATCTTTATTATCATTGCGATTGTTGAAAAGAGTATCACACTTCCGATTATTCTTGTTGCGGTTATTGAGCTTGCTATCTTTATCAACCTCGGTATTCCGCATCTTATGGGCGAGTCGCTCCCGTTCATCACACCTATCTGTATAAGTACAATTCAGCTTGGCGCAACGGTTGACTACGCAATTTTGATGACGACACGATATAAGAAGGAAAGGTATCTCGGAAACGATAAACGCACCTCGGTTATTACGGCTCTTGAAACTTCAATTCCGTCAATTATCGTTAGTGCAATGGGACTCTTTGCCGCTACAATCGGCGTCGCATTCTACTCGGATGTTGACCTTATTTCATCAATCTGTAAGCTCCTTGCAAGAGGCGCTGTCATCAGTATGTTCTGCGTAACGCTTATTTTGCCGGCAATGTTTATGCTGTTCGACAAGGTAATTGCAAAGACAACTCTCGGTTTTAAGCCGAAAAAAACATCAATTTCGGAGGCTGCTGTATAATGAAAAAGACTAACAAAAATAATAATCATAAATTTTTAAGCAAAAACTATATCAAGGGTGCTATTTCAGGCGCGCTTGCACTCACAATTCTTTGCAGCGGAGTAGGCGTTGCCGCTTATTCTGCCGGTGCTGACAATACTGCACAGGCTCTCGGTGTTCAGACAGAAAGTACGGTTGAGGCTGTTAAGAAGGCAAGCACAACTAAAGAGGCTCTCAAAAAGCTCAGCAAAAATGAAACCGTTTATGTTATTGCCGACGCAAGCGGTGCGGCTAAGAAAATCATTGTAAGCGACTGGCTCAAGGGTGTAGACACAAAAGGCAAGGTAAAGGATGTTTCAAACCTCAAGAATGTTAAAAATGTTAAGGGTGACGAAACATACACGGTAAACGAAGACAATGCTTATGAGTGGGCTGCAAATGGCGATGATATCTACTATCAGGGAACAGGCACAACCGAACTTCCCGTAAAGCTCAAATTAAGCTACAAGCTCAACGGCAAAACTGTTTCTGCAGATGAAATTGCAGGCAAGAGCGGTAAGGTTACAATCCGCATTGACTATGAAAACACACAGAAGGAAAAGGTTAAGATTAACGGTAAGACAGAAGAAGTTAATGTTCCGTTCCTTATGCTTTCGGGTATGATTCTTGACGATGACAAATTCAAAAATGTTGAGGTTTCAAACGGCAAGGCTATCAATGACGGTACAAGAACAATCGTTGCCGGTTTTGCTCTTCCGGGTATGCAGGACAGCCTTGATATTGACAAGGATGAAATGGAAATCCCTGATTATGTTGAAATCACAGCAGACACAAACGACTTTGAGCTTTCAACAACAATGACAGTTGCAATGAACGATATTTTCAACGATGTTGATTTTTCAAAGGTTGACGATAAGGTTGACGAGCTTAAGGATTCTCTTGATGAACTCGAAGACGCCGCAGAACAGCTTGTTGACGGTTCTTCACAGCTTTATGACGGTATCGGCACACTTCTTGACAAGTCAGGCACACTCATTGAAGGTATCGACAAGCTTTATGACGGTGCAGAACAGGTAAACAGCGGTGCAAAAAAACTTGACAGCGGTGCAGACGGTCTTTCAAGCGGTGCAAAAACGCTTGATGACGGTGCGTCAAAGCTCAAAAACGGTGCATCACAGCTTGACAGCGGTGCATCACAGCTTGACAGCGGTCTTGCAACACTTGCAGGCGGTGCGTCACAGGTTGACAACGGTGCGGCAAGTCTCAGCAGTTATGTTGCAACACTTGCGGGCGGTCTCGGCAAGCTTTCATCCAACAGCGCAACTCTAAACGGCGGTGCAGAACAGGTGTTTAACACACTTCTTTCAACTGCCGACACTCAGATTGCCGCCGCAGGTCTTACAGCCGACAAGCTTACAATTAAAAACTATGACAGCGTTCTTGAAGGACTTATTTCATCACTCAGCGATGAAAATGCTCAGAAGCTCGCTTACAATACAGCGCTTGAAACAGTAACGGCAACTGTAAACAGCCAGAAGGATGTTATCAGAACTGCCGTTGAGGCAACGGTAAGAAAGTCTGTTACGGAACAGGTTCTCGCAGCCGCAGGTCTTGGTATGACGGCAGATCAGTATGATGCCGCTGTTGCCGCAGGTCAGGTCAGCGAGGAAGTTCAGGCTCAGGTTTCTACTGCAGTTTCTACACAGATGAGTACATCTGCGGTTCAGGCTGCAATTGACAGCAACACAGCGTCACAGATTCAGAGCCTTATCGAAACAAATATGAACAGCGAAGAGGTTAAGAGTCAGATTCAGGCAGGTGTTGCAAAAGCTCAGGCAGGCAGAAAGTCACTTCAGGCTCTCAAAACTCAGCTTGACAGCTACAACACATTCTATCAGGGTGTGCTTTCATACACAGCGGGTGTTGATCAGGCTAACGAGGGCGCTCAGCAGATTCTCGCCGGCACATATACACTCAAGGACGGCACAGGTTCACTTGTAAGCGGTGCCGGTCAGCTCAAGAACGGTTCTTCATGTCTTAAGAGCGGTACAAGCGAACTCAAGAGCGGTACTTCAACCCTCAAGGACGGTACATCAAGCCTTAAAAGCGGTGTAAAGACTCTCAAAAACGGCACAAGCTCACTTTCGGACGGTACAAAGAGCCTCTTCGAGGGCGTTGGTACTCTCAAGGACGGCAGTGCAGCACTTGTTGACGGCGTTAAACAGCTCAATGACGGTGCAATGACATTGTCCAAGGGTATGAAGAAGTTCAAAGAGGAGGGCATTGACAGCATTGTTGATGCCGCAAACGGTGATGTCCAGGATATCATCGACCGTTTCAAGGCTGTTCAGAAAGCATCAAAGAAGTACAACAACTACAGCGGTATTTCCGATGATATGGACGGTAAGGTTGACTTTATCTACAAGACCGATTCAATCGAGAAAAAGTAACTCAATATATTTTAACAGCAAGACGAAAGGCTTATTTCCCTAACCCTTTCATACACAATATAAAAAGCAGTTATGTCGTTTGGCATGGCTGCTTTTTGCTTTGTATGATGTTTTTTGTGAATTTCAAAACTTGAAAAAATTACAAATAATAAAACGAATTTCACCGCAAACAATACTATTGCGGCGATGAAAACGGGATGCCGAAACGCCGCTTTATTAATAAATTTAACGAGATTTAAAAGTTTTGAAAAGGAGAAAACAAATTATGTCAAGCAATAACAATCAGATTAATGTACCTCAGGCAAAGGAAGCCATGGAACGCTTTAAGATGGAATGTGCCAACGAAGTAGGCGTAAACCTCAAACAGGGATATAACGGCGACATTTCTGCAAGAGAAGCAGGTTCTGTAGGCGGTCAGATGGTTAAAAAGATGATCGAGTCTTACGAAAACAGCATGAAATAAGCTTTAAAACCGATTTTCAGGGGCATATAGCTATGGTTAGCTGTATGTCCCTTTTACATCTACAGGCTTATTATGGGCAATTTAAGGACAAATAAAGGCGGTGTAACATTATTCTTAAAAATATTCAATCATTTGTAACGAAATTCTTGATTTTTAAAGGTGATTTGTAACATTTTTCTAAACAGAGTGATTTAGAGCATAAAAAACAGGACTGCACATTCGCACAGCCCTGAAAATTGAATTGTTAAATTGATTAAGCCTCGGCTCTGTTGATTGCGTTGAGAACACCGAGTACCGATGCAACATTGACATTTGAGTCAATGCCGATGCCGAAGATATTCTTTCCGTCAGGCTTTTTGAGTTCGATATATGAAACAGCCTTTGAGTCGGAACCCTGAGAAATTGCGTGCTGACTGTATGAGATGAACTCGTACTTGTCAAGACCGACCTTTTTGATTGCATTGAAGAATGCGTCAATAGGACCGTTGCCGACACCGCTGAGAGAAACCTCTTCGTTGCCGTTAATCTTCATCTTGCCCTTGAAGTGAACATAATCATTGCCGTTTTCGCTCTCTTCATAAATCTTTCTGCTTGAGAGAACATATTTCTGCTTATGCTCAAGATAATTCTTCTCGAACACCTCAAACAACTCTTTCGGAATAAGCTCTCTGCCAAGTTCCTCACATTTTGCCTGAACAAGCTTTGAAAATTCGGGATGCATTCTCTTCGGAAGGTCATAACCGAAGTTATTGTTCATAACAAAAGCCGCACCGCCCTTACCGGACTGTGAGTTGATTCTGATAATCGGCTCATACTCTCTGCCAACATCGGCAGGATCAATCGGAAGATACGGAATTTCCCAGTAATCAGTTCCGCTTTCTTTCATATACTTCATACCCTTGTTGATAGCGTCCTGATGTGAGCCCGAGAATGCTGTAAATACAAGCTCGCCGATATATGGCTGACGAGGATCAATCTTCATATTTGTGCAACGCTCGTAGATTTCACGGAGCTTTGGAAGATTTGAAAAGTCAAGTTTAGGATCAACGCCCTGTGTGAACATATTAAGTCCCATTGTAACGATATCCATATTACCTGTACGCTCACCGTTGCCGAAGAGTGTACCCTCAACTCTTTCAGCGCCTGCAAGCAATGCAAGTTCGCCTGCGGCAACACCGCATCCACGGTCATTGTGTGGGTGGATACTGATGATAGCGGCGTCACGGTGTTTAAGATTTCTTGCAAAGTATTCAATCTGATCTGCATATGTGTTCGGTGTACACATCTCAACAGTATTCGGAAGATTGACAATCAACTTGTTTTCGGCAGTCGAACCGAGTGCCTCGATAACCCTGTCGCAGATTTCAACAGCGTTTTCAGGCTCAGTACCGCTGAAGCTTTCGGGAGAATATTCAAATCTAAAGTTTGTATCTCCGTCATATTCATCCGTAAGCTGTTTAATAAGCTTTGCACCGTCAACGGCAATTTTGATTACGCCGTCCATATCTGTTTTGAAAACAACTTTTCTTTGGAGAGTTGAAGTTGAGTTATAGAAATGAACGATAACATTCTTAGCACCCTTAACAGCCTCAAAAGTTTTTCTGATAAGATGCTCTCTTGCCTGAACAAGAACCTGAATTGTTACATCATCGGGAATGTGGTTGTTTTCGATAAGCTCACGGCAGATTTCATATTCTGTTTCTGATGCACTCGGAAAACCGATTTCGATTTCCTTAAAGCCCATATCGCAAAGTGCGTGGAAAAATTCGAGCTTTTCTTCAAGGTTCATAGGATCGACAAGCGCCTGATTACCGTCACGAAGGTCAACACTGCACCAGATCGGTGCTTTTGTTATAGTATTGTTTGGCCACTGTCTGTCCGGCAGATTAATCTGCTTAAAGGGAATGTACTTTTCAAATGATGGTTTCATATAATAACCTCCTGTTAAATAGCACAAAAAAATCGCCCCCCTAAACAAAGGGACGAATAAAATCCGTGGTACCACCCGTATTCAAGAACACATCACTGTGTTCTCCTTAAAGACTTCTGACAAAGTCCCGACCGATAACGCAGTCTTGCGTTTCGCATTACATATATATAGTATATACACTTCACACGAAAAACTCGGGGATGAGCTATCCATACAATGTTCCATGCTGACTTACACCAACCGTCAGCTCTCTTTGCCGGTCCATTTGCATCTTGTTCCCGTCAATGTTTTTAAGGGGATTCATTTGTTAATACTATTATATATATATACCCATTCTTTGTCAAGAAAATTGTTTTGAAAATCTGTCGAATAAAGTTTATTTTTAAAAAAAGGGTGTATATAGTGAATTTTGGGATAAAATAAACAACAAGTGAGTTTAAAATGTAGAAATTGCCGATAATGTAAAAAAGATAAAAAAACTGTCAAAAAGGGGTTTACAAAAGAGTGAAGTGCTGATATAATATCAACTGTTGCG
>ERZ827524.2550-NODE-2550-length-12661-cov-2.297636_pt1 | contig 12661 bp, 13 predicted proteins | sample MGYA00519702_ERZ827524 | MGnify/ENA primary metagenome ERZ827524 (study PRJEB31778, sample SAMEA3449341) | human gut metagenome | biome: human gut; feature: human-associated habitat; material: faeces | place: United Kingdom | collected 2010/2012 ...
GATGCACCGTAATCGTTTCCGGAATAGTAATTGCCATCTTAAACTCCTTTTTCGTTCATGCTCACATTTTGTATGCTTTTTATATAACTGTGAAAAAGCGTCAATAACAGCCATTTCGAGAATACGCCTGTGTATGTCTGATTTATACTCTTTTATCAAGCTGAAATGACCGTTCATCCACTTTCTGAGTTCGCTTGCAGTACTACATTTTCCCTCCATCTGCTTTTCAATCAGCTTTGCCAGCAAAATAGTTCTCTGCATATCCAGTTCTTTGACAATTTGGTCGTTTGTTGCCCAGGCAAAAGGGGTGGAAGACTTAGAAAGCTTTGCAGCAGTGATTATCTCTACATCTTTATCGTTTATTCTTAATTCCAAAATTTTTCTGACAGCATTATTCCTATCCAGAAAACCGTTTTTTTGATAATTGACAATAATATCTTCTCTTTCAGCAATACCTTTAAACAAGGATTCTCTGTCAAATTCGTCTTTAATTGGATTACTCATGATACGATTTCTCCTGTTTCATCCGCCCGCCGCTTGCGGCAAACTGTTTTCCGGTAAACTCTTTATCGCCGACATTACTGCAAATGGTTTTGTCGGAAACATCCTGATCGTTTCAACCATCATGACACGATTTTCTCTTTCGGAAAGAGTTTTATCATATAAAGCAAATGCCTACGATATCAGTATAAACGATAAAATAACTTTTATCAACAATTTAACTGCATCAATTTTCTTAATATAAACATCTTCATTTAATGTTGCATACCCACCGCTGAAAAACTTTACCCGGCGTCGCCTATCATGATTGATTAAGACGCAGCATCGTGATATACTTACAGTAGCAAGCAAAAACGGCGGGAGCGAAAAGAATGTACTTTGAATACGGAGAAGCGGAGCTTTCTTATCTGCGAAAAAAGGACAAGCGTGATCGACCGCGTCGGCCGCGTATACCGCACGGTGGACACGGATCTTTTTTCTGCCGTCGTTCATCACATAGTCGGGCAGCAGATCTCGACCAAAGCACAGGCAACCGTTTGGCAGCGACTGCGGGACGCGCTCGGCTCAGTCAGCGCCGAAACCGTTCTTGCGGCGGGAGTGCCGCAGCTGCAGTCGCTGGGCATGACGTTCCGCAAAGCGGAGTATATCACGGATTTTGCCGAAAAGGTGCATGGCGGCGAGTTTGATATTTACGCTGTGGAGCATATGAGCGATGAGGACGCGATACGCGAACTGAGCTCTCTCAAAGGCATCGGCGTCTGGACGGCTGAGATGATCTTACTGTTCTGCCTGCAGCGCCCCGACATTTTCAGCTTTGACGACCTTGCCATTCAGCGCGGACTGCGCATGGTATATCATCACAGAAATATCGACCGCAAACTGTTTGAAAAATACCGCCGCCGCTTTCACCCATATTGCAGCGTAGCGAGCCTGTACCTTTGGGCAGTGTCCGGCGGAGCAATTCCGGAGATGAAAGACTTTAAGGTCAAAAAAATAAGCAGTGAGGTATAAACCGTGACATATATTCAGCATTATGATTCGCCGCTCGGCGCAATCCTGCTCGCTTCCGACGGGACGGGACTTACCGGATCATGGTTTGACGGAGAAAAGTATTTCGCGGATAATCTGCCCGCGGAGCACGCCGAGCGCGAGACGCCGATCCTTGCGGACGCAAAGCGCTGGCTCAACATATATTTCACCGGCAGAGAGCCGGATTTCATGCCGCCGCTTCATCCTATCGGCTCACCTTTCAGGCAGGCCGTATGGGAGATACTTTTGCGGATACCTTACGGGCAGACCGTGACCTACGGCGAGATAGCGCGCCTTCTCGCCAAAAAGCATGGGCTTGCGAAAATGTCCGCTCAGGCGGGAGGGGGCGCATTTCGCTCATCATCCCGTGCCACCGTGTGGTCGGCACAAACGGCAGCCTGACCGGATACGCCGGCGGGATCGACAAAAAGGTAAAGCTGTTGGAGCTTGAGCACGCCGACATGAGCGGCTTTTTCGTGCCGAAGAAAGGAACGGCGCTGTAAATTTTTCCGAGCGCAAGCGTTAAGTCCGCTTTATGGGACATATGCTATTGTATAATATAACCGTAAAGAGCAAAACACCTTAAAGGAGGAACGCAATATGGCATTCAAGATCGGTTTTTCTGTATCGGAGGAAAAGGAAAAGATGTCCGCTCCGGTGCCTCCGGACGTTGCGGAAGAGCGCGAGCCGCGGCGGTCGGTGGTGCGCGTGCAATTCCCGCAGCGGAATATGACGCTTGCCTACTATAACGACCGGTTCGATCTCCACTGCGGCGATCTGGTGTACGTAGACGGCAAGCTCGAGGGAAAGAGCGGGCGCGTCGTGGATGTCAACTACAACTTCCGCATCAATCTGGCGGACTATAAGCGCGTGATCGGCGTGGCGGATACCAATGTGTCCGGCCGGTTTACCCTCGCCGGGTCGCACGTTCTGACGTTCGACCGCGCGGCGCTTCCGCGCCGGAAGGTGATGAGCTGGTATAAAGCGCCGTCGAAGCCGGACACGGAGTATGCCTGCGGCTCGGACGACAGCACCTTCCCGCTGCGGGAGCTGCACCGGATGCGCGTCGATGTGGCGGTCGCGGAGCGCGGGTATGCGTACTATGCGGAAAACCGCGTGCGCTATCTCTGTCTGGACGGAATGAAGGGGTACGCGCTTGTCGAGGGAACGGAGCCGTATGACGTGGAGTTCGTGTATTCGGACGGCATGATCTACGCGCTGACGTGCTCCTGCTACTGCGTCGGAAACTGCAAGCACGAGGTCGCCGCCATGCTGCAGCTGCGCGAAATGCTCGACCGCATTGAGGAAAACTATGCGGGTGAATATGCTGCTACCGGCTACTTTGCCGCCGTTGCAAAGGATGTGCTTTTGTCCCTTACTGTTAACGACAAAACGACCGGCACGCTCACGCTGGAGCCCCGCGCGGCAGATGAGCCGGACTTCGATGCAGAATTCGATGGCGGAGATGAGGAGCGGGACGATTCTGATTGGTGAGACGGAGGCAGAACTCCGTGTAGGAGAGCGCCCCGGCGCGGACGATGGCGGACGTGCTGACCGGGAAAAACGCTGACGCTGAAAGCACTTCCGTAAACACGAACCCTGCGGAGCACACGCCCGTAGAGCAGCGCGTGATCGATGAATACCGAAACTCTACGGATGCCGCGCTCGTCGATTTCGTGCAGAGAGCCGCGCAGAACCCCGACGGCAAAGAGCGGTACACTCTCAATCCCGTTTCCGAGCGCGCCGCTGCCGACATAAAAAAATTACCGGCGTTGATACAGCCGGTAATCAGACGGTTCTTGAACAGCGTATGGCAGAGCACATTCTTCGGCGGCACGGCGAAGATGGCAAGGCAGATTCCGCCATGGAGGAAGGTCGCAAGCCTATGTAACAAATGAGAATGGCAAAAACCGCCCTGCCAAAACAGTTGTGTTCAGCAAAGCGGTAAACGGCATATATTACGTTGTGGAAGCCGTCCCGGATACGTCGAAGCATATGACATATATTACCTCGGCTTATATGACAAAAAATAAGCCAACAGGCGTCCAGTCCGCCGATGCTTTCGCCCCGACGTTGACGGCCAAACCCGAAGCCGACCTTCCTGTTGGTACTCAAAATGTACCAAAGGCGGCGCCGAATGTCAACACGGAAGGCCTCGAAACGCGCCTTTTGCAGACCGTCGAGACGGTGTGTGACGCTGCCGTTACGCCGGACGCGGTGAAACAGGCTATAAACGATAATACCGAAAACGGAGGGGATCGGTACATCCCGGAATCCAACGCCGACGCGGTGGCTTCCGCGCGCGCTGGCATCAACCGAACGGCGGAATTTGCGCTCATCATCTCCGCCGAACTGCTGGCGGGAAAAACTTACCTCCGGCGCGGTGGAAGAGATGTATATCAGAGAATTATAATTACTTTCCTTTGACGGGAAAAAATAACGTGGAGCAGCCCGAACAAACGTCCGGGCTGCTCCATTGCATATTACTTTAATCCGAGAATGAAGATCACCGCCGCCATGACCGGCAGCGCTGTCCACGTGATATACCGCCCGGCGATTTCCCAGTCGGACGGCTCGGCTTCCTCGGCGTTGCGGACAAGGAACGAAGCGTTCCAGCGGAAGAGCTCATCGGCAAACAGCATGGTGAGAGCCGTGATAACGCAGATCAGCACGCCGCCGAACCAGCCGAGCCACGTTCCCTTATGGGTCAGCGCTGGGCCGTCCGTCAGATCGAGGATCGTTGAAACAGAGGGCTCCATGGTACCGTCGCTCATCGTGGCGGTGATGCTGCGGAGCAGGTCAAAGCTCCCGTCCTCGTTATAGAGCATACGCCAGTCGCCGCTGTTGACTACGCCGCCGCGGAACACGATCTCGCCGTTGCAGCGCAGCTCAATGCCGGTCATCTGTGCTTGCAGGTCGCTGTCCTTCGGAATGGCGGCGGGATCCTCTTTGACGGTATAGGGGCCGTAAACGGTGTTGCCATACTGAAAGATGACGGTTTTGTCCGCAGATACGGTGAAGCTCGCGGCGGTTCCGCGGATCTTCCCGGAATAAACGGTGCAGCCGTCCTCTTCCGCCGGCACGAGAATGGCGTCCTTATAAAGAAAACCTGAGCGCGCCGTAACGATGGGATAGGTGACCGTAAAGGCCAGGATCATAACCGCCATGAGAAGCAGGAGGATCTTTTGATAGCGTCCAAGCACCTTTACCCGTGCCAAGTCTGACACCTCCATTTTTTGAAATTTGGTGGAATTATCAAAAAAGCGGGAACCAAATCGAAGCCCAGCGAAGCGGGTTCGATTTGGAAAGGAAGAAGGAGCTAACATAGTGCAGTTTTCGCCGCAAGGCGGAAACGGAACGGTGTTTGCTCCTTCTGACGTGGTACCGGTGACGGGGATCGAACCCGTACGACTTTCGTCTCGGGATTTTAAGTCCCGTGCGTCTGCCAATTCCGCCACACCGGCATGGTGCTATACCCTCATAAAGTACCATTCCGCGCCCGTGCTGTCAAGACAAAGCATACTTGACCCCGCCGCGGCATAGGCTTGTGCCGGGGTGATCGTATGGCGGGAGAGACCGAGCGGAGAAAAGCGCAGAACATCATACTGGAAAACCGGAGCCGCCTGAGCGTTTCCGGCGTGGAAGAGGTCAGCGGCTTTGACGAGAGCATCGTGCAGATGCAGACGGAGCTTGGCGCTCTCACGGTGCATGGGAGCAACCTTCGGGTGGAGACGCTCTCGGTGGACTCCGGCGATCTTCTCGTTGTGGGAGATATTTCGGATCTCTCGTATGCCGACGTCCCGGAGCGGCGCAGCTTTTGGGCGAGGCTCTTCGGATAAATGGGCGTATCGACGGCCCGGCAGCTTTTTGAGCTGGCATTTGCCTTTGTGACCGGCGCGGCGCTCGGCGCTATGCGGTTTCCGGTATACATCCTCCGGCAGGTTTTTTACCGGCTCGCGGCACTGTGGGACGTGATCTTTTATGCGCTGGCGGGACTCGCGGTTTTTGCTGCCGGGCAGTGGTGCAGCGGCGGCGTGCGGCCCCATTTTCTCACGGCGGCGATCGTCGGATGCGCCCTTTGCACGTACCTTCTGACCCCGCTCCGGCGCCCGGTGCGCCGCCTTGCGGAGCGGAAACGCGAGCATAGCGAAGAACAGCGGCGCAGAAAAGAAAATGAGCGGAAAAAAACGCGAAAAAAAGATGAAAAAATTTGAAAAAATATCTATGCAAAATCGGATCTATCGTTTACAATAATGCGCAAGTTTCCCCGGTCGTTATAGAGCTGCCGCGGCAGGGGAAACGGCGGAGAGAATCGATGAGCAAAAGCATAAAGTTTCTTTTTGGTTGCATTCTATCCATTCTGCTTGTGTATGCCGCGGCGCGGTATGTCACAACGGCGATCCGCGTGGAGGAAGCGGAGCTTCTTCTGCGAGAGACACGGGAGCGCTGCGAGGCGCTGGAGCAGAGCAACGCGGCATTGCGCGAGCGGATCGAGCGCAGCGGCGACGCGGATCGCATCGCGGAGCTTGCGCGGGAACGGCTTGGTCTTGTCCTGCCGGATGACAGGATATATCAATAAATTGAAAGAAAAGAGAAAGGGAACCCCATGGAGCTGGAAATCGGAGCGATTCAGGAAGGCAAAGTCACAGGCATCACCAAATTCGGAGCGTTCGTACTGCTTCCCGGCGGCAAGAGCGGTCTTGTACATATTTCGGAGATCGCCAACGCCTACGTCAACGACGTCAACGACTATCTGAAGGTCGGTGACGCCGTCAAGGTAAAGATCCTCAGTGTCAACGAGGCAGGTAAGATCAATCTCTCCATCAAGCAGGCTCAGCCGAGCGCCCCGCGCCCGGCTTATACGCCGCGCCCGGCTCAGCCCGCAGCGAACGCGCCGCGCCCGGCATATACCACGCGCCCGGCCAATACCTACCGCAGCGCCCCGCCGCACGGAGGTGAAGTCGCGCCGCCCACCGGGGATACCAGCTTTGAAGATAAGCTCAAGCAATTCATGCAGCAGTCTGACAGCAAGATCAACGACAGCAAGATCTACGCCGACCGCCGCTCCGGAGGCCGCCGCCGCAAATAAACCAAAATAAAAAAAGAGTGCCGCCGAAACCAGACCGGTTTCGGCGGCATTTTGCTGTTGAGATTTCAGCCTTCGGGGTGCATGAAGGAATAATCGATCACGTTGTTCGCGCCCGTCCATGAGCCGTCCACCTTGGACATGGCGCGGTCGTATTCCTCGGTGCCGGGCTCAAAGAGCGTCGGGCAGTAGTCGTTTTCGGTTGTCTTGCTGCTGATGCTGCACGGCAGAACGTTGAACGACGAGAGATAGAGCGTTCCGTCCGGGTCGCGGGTAACGGTCGCCTGCGCGATCACGCTGTCCATGTCGGCGGGGTTGGTGTTGCCGCCGAACACAAAGTTGCCGAGACTGTAGAAAATGATGCCGTTGTTGTATTTTTCAAACGGCTCAAGACGGTGCGGCCCGTGGCCGAACACGATGCTCGCGCCCGCATCGATCGCAGCGCGGCCGACCTCTTCCTGATTGGCGTTCTGGTAATAGCTCGCCTCGTTGCCCCAGTGCGCGCTCACGACAACGATCTCCGCGCCCGCGTCCCTGAGAGAACGGACGCCCGCGGCAACGGATTCGGCGCTCGGCGTGTGCCAGCTGTAAACGGCATACACACCGACGGTCAGACCGCTTTCGGTCGTATAGAGCGTGCCTTCCCCCTCGCCGCAGTGGCCGATGCCGGCGGCGTCGAGATTGGCGAGCGTGTCATCGTAGACTTGCTGTCCGAAGTCCATCGCGTGGTTATTGGCGGTCGTGGCGAACTCCACGCTGCCGAGCGTGAGAATGTCCGTCGCCGCCTTCGGCGCGAGGAACGAGAACGTGGAGCCGGACCCGGCGCTGAGATCGGAGATGCTGCACTCAAGATTTACGATCGTCATATCGTCGTTCGCCGTTACGTCGAGCACGTTGGAGAAGGGGTACGCCCAGTTCGTGCCGACAACATTCTCAAAGGAGTTTGCGTAGTAGCGCGCCTGCGGATAGCTCGCAAGCGTGCAGTCGCCCACCATGGAGATCGTATATTCGATCGGGGTCGGCTCGGGCGTGGGCGTCGGTGTTGGGGTCGGCGTTGCTGTAGGCTCCTGGGTAGGCGTTGGCGTGGGTGTGGGCGTTGGCGTCGGCTCCGCGGTCGGGAGCGCCGTCGGCGCCGGAACGCGCACATCCTCAGGCCGCGCCGCCCAGCGCGGCGAGAGCGCCGCGCTGGTGAGCAGCACCGCGAGCAGGAGCACCGCCAGAATCTTGGCGATGAGGATCGATGTTCTGGACATGATTTCCTCCGGGAATCAGACGTTTTCCACAAAGCTGCCGATGATCTCCAGCAGCACGTCGGGCATGACCGCGAGACTGTCCACGGGGATGAATTCGTGTACGCCATGGTAGTTGTAGCCGCCGGTCGAAAGGTTCGGGCAGGGAAGGCCCATCCATGTGAGCACCGCGCCGTCCGTGCCGCCGCGGATCGCTTCGGTGCGCGGCGCTACGCCGCAGGCGCGGTAAGCGGCCTCGGCGCGGTCGAGCAGGTGGCGGTGCGGCTCGATCTTTTCGCGCATGTTGTAGTAGGTATCGGAGATGTCGGCTTCGGCGGTGCCCTCACCGCAGCGGCGGTTGATCTCTCCCACGGCGGCGCGGAGGCATGCCTTTTTCTCTTCAAAAAGCGTGCGGTCATGGTCGCGGATGATATAGTGGAGTTCAGCCTCTACCACGTCGCCGGACATATCGGTGAGATGGATGAAGCCCTCATAGCCCTCGGTCTTTTCCGGCACCTGATCGGCGGGGAGAAGGGAATGCAGCTCCATGGCGATCGTCGCGGCGTTCTTCATAATGTTCTTCGCGCTGCCCGGATGGATGCCGACGCCGTGCACACGGACGAGCGCCGCAGCCGCATTGAAGTTTTCGTATTCGTATACACCGAGCTCGCCGCCGTCCACGGTGTATCCCCAGTCGCACGCAAGCTCTTTAACATCCAGCCCCTCCGTGCCGCGGCCGACCTCCTCGTCGGTCGTGAACACGATGCGCAGCTCCCCGTGCGGCGCGCCGGAGGCGATGAGCTTTTCCACCGCCGTCATGATCTCGGCAACGCCCGCTTTGTCGTCCGCGCCGAGCAGCGTGGAGCCGTCCGTTACGAGCAGCACCTGTCCGCGCACATCCTTCATGGCGGGGAACTGCTTTTCCGAGAGAATGACGCCGTGGCCGAGTTCAATATCCTCGCCGGTGTAGAGCACCTCGCGGGCGTTCACGCCCTCGCCGCTCGCGGCGGGAGAGGTGTCCACATGCGCGATGAGCGCGAGCGTTCCGGCAGCCTTGACGCCCTCTGTGGCGGGGAGCGTGCCGATGGCGTTTCCGCAGCTGTCCATATGGACGTTCTTCAGCCCCAGAGAGAGCATTTCCTCGGCCAGACGGCGCGAGAGCTCCAGCTGCCGGGTCGTAGACGGGCTTTCGGTGCTGTCCTCATCGGACGCGGTGGACACGGCGATGTATTTGAGAAATCTTTCCTTGCAGGTCATAACAAGAATCCCTCCGTTTTCGAGTTGTTTTTTCATATATCAAATATATCATTTTTATGATAAAATGCAATCGCTTTTATTTTCGGCGTCTCCGGCAGGGAAAAGCGAACTTTTCTTCCTCGGGGTGCGTCATAGGAATAGTAAGCAATACATCCTGAAAGTACAGGAGGAACATACATGAAAAAGCTGCTTGCCATTCTCCTCGGCGCTTGCCTGCTGCTCGGCGTTATGACCGGCTGCGGCGGCAATGCCGAGGATGCCGTTACCGTCCAGAAGGTATCGGACATCACCTCGCAGGGCTCCGTGGGGCTGGTGAACCGGTACGCCGGTATTGTCGTTTCGGGCGAAACGGCAACGGTCAAAAAGGGCGACAAGAAAGTTCTTGAGACCTACGTAAAGGAAGGCGACTTCGTCACCGAGGGCGATGTGCTCTTCTGCTACGACAACGAGGCCATGGAGCTTCAGCTCAGCAAGCTCCTGCTTGAGCTTGAGGGCTATGAGAACACGATCTCCAACGCCGAGGAGGACATCCCCAATCTCGAGCGCCAGCGCGACGCCGCCCCCGCGGCGCAGCAGCTCACCTACTCGCTGCAGATCCAGGAGCTGCAGGCGAACGTGCGTGAAGCAACCTACAATAAGGGTCTCAAAGAACGCGAGATCGAGAATTTGCAGGAAGCTCTCGAGGATACGGACGTGCGCGCACCGATCTCCGGCCGCGTGATGAGCGTGAAGAATACGGAGAATACAGGCGCAAGCTCCGGCTATGACGGCGATACGAGCGGCAGCGACGCCTACATCACCATCATGGACATGACGACCTATCAGGTCAAGGGCACGATCAATGAGCTGAACGTCGGCACGCTTTCCGAGGGGATGAACGTGCTTATCCGTTCACGCCTTGACGAGAGCGTTACGTGGAGCGGCGTGCTCGATAGCATCGATTGGGAGACCAAGGTGCAGAGCAATAATAGCCCGTATTACGGCGGTGGCGGCGGCAACGAGATGACAAGCTCGTCCAAGTACCCGTTCTATGTGAAGCTCAACGACGTGACCGGCCTCATTCTCGGCCAGCACGTGTACATTGAGCCGGACTACGGCCAGCAGGAGGTTCGCGAGGGACTTTGGCTGCCGGAATATTATATTGTGGACGCCGATTCCTCGCCCTATGTATGGGCGGCGAACGGACGTGACCGGCTGGAAAAGCGCGGCGTGTCCCTCGGTGAATATGACGCCGAGCGGGGTGAATATCAGGTCATCTCCGGTCTGAAGGAGAACGACTATATCGCCTTCCCGATGGACGGCCTTACGGCGGGCATGCACACGCAGGTGTATGAGGATAATTCCGGCTATGTTTCCGGCGGCAACTCGGGTGGCTTCGGCTCCGGCGCGGCTCCAATGCCGCCGACGCTTGTCTCCGACGGCAACGCCTCCGACGGCGACGCGCCCATCGAAGCGCCGGACGAATCGCTCTTCGGCGACCCCGCCGAGATCGAAGCGCCGGCGGAGGACGCCGTTGTGCCGGAGACAGCGCCCGCAGAGGACGCTGCGGCAAATGCGGAGGGGAGCGTGGCGTAATGCTTCTGGAAATGCGCAGCATCTGCAAGGATTATCCCCAGGGCAAGGATGTTGTACACATCCTCAAGAACATTTCTCTTGAGATCGACGACGGGGATTATCTTGCCATCATGGGGCCCTCGGGCTCCGGTAAAACAACGCTTATGAACATCATCGGCTGTCTTGATACGCCGACCTCCGGCACCTATGTGCTTGCCGGGGAGGACGTATCCTCGGCCTCGGATGACCGGCTCGCCGATATACGAAACCAGATGATCGGTTTCGTTTTCCAGAGCTTCTATCTTCTGCCGAAGCTCACGGCGCTCGACAATGTCGCGCTGCCGCTTCTCTATGCGAACGTGCCGCGCCGTGAACGGCGTGAGCGCGCCGCGGAAGCGCTTGCGAGCGTCGGGCTGGAAGATCGTATGGACTTTTACCCGAACCAGCTTTCCGGCGGCCAGTGTCAGCGCGTGGCAATCGCCCGCGCGATGATCGCAAAGCCGCGCATCCTGCTTGCGGACGAGCCGACCGGCGCGCTGGACTCCGCTTCCGGCCGCCAGGTCATGCAGATCTTCGGCGAGCTGAACGCGAAGGGAACGACGGTCGTGCTCATCACGCACGCGCAGGACATTGCCGACTGCGCAAAAAAGATCCACCGCATTCTCGACGGCGAGCTGATCCGCGGCGACGAGGATAAGCACCGGTACGACATAATGAAAGGAGGCGCGGCGGATGAAAAAGGTGAAGATATCGTTTTTTAATAATCTGCCTGGCTGGCTGCGCCGCACGATCGCCGGAGTGCTGATCGCCGCGCTCATCGGCGGCGGCGTGTATGGCATATTGCTCCTCGTCCGCGGCAGCGGCGGCAAGGTGAAGGTCTATCCGATCATGGAATTCTGCACAAACTATGCCGACGACCAGGCAGAGACGCAGGGGCTTGTAAAGCCCGATAAAATGCAGTCGATCTATGTATCCGAAACGCAGAAGATCACAAAGTACTATGTCCATGAGGGCGATACGGTCAAAGTCGGCGACCCGATTTTGTCCTACGACACGACGCTCACCGACCTGCAGCTCGAGCGGGCGAGGATCTCCGTACAGAAGCTGGAGATCGCGCTCGACGAGGCGAACGCCAATCTTGTAAAGGTGAACAACTATCGCCTGTATGTCCCGCAGCCCGATCCTCTCCCCGACGAGGAGCCGGATACGCCGCTCACGCCGGTGGAGGTGCCGTATTTCCGCGGCGGCAGCGGCACGAAGGACAGCCCGTTCTTCTATATCTGGAGCAACAACTGCGCCTATGACAGCGCCTTTATTGACTCGCTCCTGACGAGAGCGGGCGGCAGCACGGCGTATGTTGTCTTTGAGGTGCATGACGGCGATTCTCCGGACGGCGACATTCTCCGCAGCTGGGGCATGGTGTTCGTCCGCCAGAGCGACGGCTCGGTGGCCTTTAAGGTGGACGAGGCCTACGGACGCTTTGATGACGGCACGACGCCGGACGACGGCGGCGATATCGACGACGGCGGCAACACCTATATCGATACGACGCCGAGCTACACCTATAAAGAGCTCATCGCCATGCGCCGCGAAGCGCAGGAGAAGATCTACCAGACGGAGCTCGATCTCAAAAAGGCGCGGCTCGAATACGAAACGCTCGAATTTGAGATCAACAACGGCGTGGTCTACAGCAAGATCGACGGCGTAGTGAAAACGATCCGCAGCCCGGATCAGGCGCGCGAGGAGCAGCTCCCGGCGGTACTCATTTCCGGCGGCGGCGGATACTATGTCACCGGCGCGATGAGTGAAACGGAGCTGCAAACGCTCCATGTCGGCGATACGGTCACGGTGATGTCGTGGCAGACGTATTCCCAGACCGAGGCGGAGATCGTCAGCATTTCCGAATACCCGGTCGGGGAGAACAGCGGCTACTATCACTGGAGCCAGGGCAACAACAACGCTTCGCTCTATCCCTTCACCGTGTATTTGGACGAGGACACCCCCG
>ERZ827524.2560-NODE-2560-length-12627-cov-2.700764_pt1 | contig 12627 bp, 11 predicted proteins | sample MGYA00519702_ERZ827524 | MGnify/ENA primary metagenome ERZ827524 (study PRJEB31778, sample SAMEA3449341) | human gut metagenome | biome: human gut; feature: human-associated habitat; material: faeces | place: United Kingdom | collected 2010/2012 ...
GAGCTGTTCAAGTACGCCCGGCTTATGAACGAGCAGAACACCATTGAGCTCGAAAAATGGGACTACTTCAAGACCCCGTATTCCGCGCTCGTCGGCATTGCCGAAACGCTCTACCGGCTGTATTCGTGGGCGTCCGTCAATGGCACCGACCCGTATTTCAACAAGGTCGATCGCCGCGTTATCGAGATCATGCGCCGGGCATACGAGGAAAAGTACCAGCCTTTCGGCGGAAAGACGCGCCACCGCGCCTTCCTTTGGGGACCCTCTGCGGTATACTATACCGACTTCCCGACCTGGACGCAGAACTGCTGGGGCATCAACATTGTGCTGAACATGGACTCCACCATGGGTCACAACATGATCGACACCGAAGACCCCGACCAGGCGATCCAGGATCTGGCGCTCTTCTCCGAGAAGGCCACCATGCGCCATCACGCCGTCGGCGGCTGGGAGAATGTCAACGCCCTCTGGGAGTGGGCGAAGAACTTTGACTGCGACATGGTCCTTTTCAACGACAACATCGCCTGCAAGGGCATGCTGGGCGTCCACGCTCTCATGGAGGAGCAGGCGCGCGAGCTGGGCTTCCACTTCATTTTTGTCGAGCACGATCTGGAGGACTGCCGCACCGTATCCCGGCAGGATATGAGAAACTGCGTCAACAAGTATATGTCCGTCGTTCTCAACGAGAAGCCGCTTGACCCGACCATCGTAGAGTTTGACGACTCCATGGCATACTAAGAAAGGCGGAACAGGTTATGAAGAAATTTCTCAAGATCCTCTTCAAGATCCTCGGCAAGCTGATCCTTGCCGCTGTGATCTTCTTCGCCGCAACATTCACGCTCTATATGGTCAACGGCGAGAACAAGCTCATTTATTATGTTGTGCGTCCCCTGCTGAACAAGCATTACGATTCGCAGGTGCGCGACCGGCGCATCGTCTGACGCATTCAAACGAACCCATTTTTGTTGCCCCAGGCAGATTTTCCTTCTGCCTGGGGTATTTTCATAGGACGAACCTTCTGCACATATAGATGAAATGCCGGAAGGGGAGTGGTGCATGATGCAAACGAACAGAGACGAGCGGGCGTGTGAGCTGGCGAGGTGGATCGTTGAGAACAATGCCACCGTCCGCGCGGCGGCCAAGCGTTTCGGCATCTCCAAAAGCACAGTGCACAAGGATCTGTCCGAACGTCTTCGGCAGATCGACCGGCTGCTGTATGAAAAGGTGCGGCTCGTTCTCGAGCAGAACAAGGCGGAACGGCACCTGCGCGGCGGCGACGCCACCCGAAGAAAATACCTGCACGCCGGGACGCACGTCCCCGAAAAGAGAAAAATACACGGCTGAAAAGTATACAAAGCGGACGGGCTGCCGGGACCCCGGCAGCCCGAAAATCACTTTTTTCCGCCCAGAACGAACACCATGCTCATCGGAACATACAGCACCAGCGCGGCCACCGAAACGACAATACCCATTTTTCTTTCCTCCTTGTCAAATTCACATCTTCTTTATGGGACAAGCATACCGCATTGTGTGACCCATAAAACGGACTCCCGAGATGTGTTCATAAATCAACACGGTGTCATCAAAAGAAAAAAATCGAAAAAAACGGCGAGGAATATCTTGCTTTTTGTGTCGGTTTTCCGTATAATGTGTTTGAAACTATATATAAGGGAGGGCTGACCCTTGATCGTAAATCAGCAGACCGCCGCGCAGAAAAAGGTGGACGAGCTGTATGCCACGCTCGGACGCCGCCGCGGAGCGTCGCCGTTCGGGAGCTGTCCGGTCAATCTGACTGCCTCGTTCGTGCAGCTGTGTCTTGCGCAGAGCTGCGGAAAATGCGTTCCCTGCCGCGTGGGGCTGGACCGGCTGCACGCGCTTTTGGAGAAGATCCTCGATGGCCGCGGAACGACGGACGATCTCCGCGCCGTGCGCCGCAGCGCCGCCGCCATTTACGACAGCGCCGACTGCGCCATCGGGTTTGAGGCCGCGCGCCTCGTGCTCGACGGGCTGGAGGCCTTCCGGGACGATTATATGTCCCACATCGAAAACGGGGTCTGCACCGCGGCGTTCGACGCCGTGCCGTGCGTGGCCGGCTGCCCGGCGAATGTGGACGTGCCGGGCTACATCGCTCTCATCCGCGAGGAGCGCTATGCCGACGCTGTGCGGCTCATCCGCAAGGACAACCCATTCCCCGGTGTCTGCGGTCTCATCTGCGAGCATCCGTGCGAAAAGCACTGCCGCCGTCAGATCGTGGACGATTCCATCAACATCCGCGGGCTGAAGCGCTACGCGGTCGAGCGCGCGGGCATCGTCCCCACGCCGCCGTGCGCGCCGTTCAACGGCAAAACGGTCGCCGTCATCGGCGGCGGACCGGCGGGCCTTACGGCGGCGTACTATCTCCAGCTCAAGGGCTATCACGTCACGGTGTTTGAAAAGCACAAGCGGCTCGGCGGCATGCTGCGTTACGGCATCCCGAGCTACCGTCTGCCGGACGACGATCTGGACCGCGATATCAACGCCATCCTCTCCACCGGCATTCAGGTCAAGCTCGATGTGGACATCGGCCGGGAGATCACCTTCGATCAGATCCGCAGCGAGTATGACAGCGTATACATCGCCATCGGCGCACAGATCGTCAACCGCATGAACATCCCCGGCCAGGACAGCGAGGGCGTGCTCTCCGCGGTCGAACTGCTCGGTGCAGTCGGCGCGGGCGAAGCGCCGGACTTCACGGGCAAAAATGTCGTCGTGGTGGGCGGCGGCAACGTCGCCATGGACGCGACGCGCACCGCCAAGCGCCTGGGCGCGGCCTCCGTCACCTGTGTTTACCGCCGCCGCATCGAGGACATGACCGCCGCGCGCGAGGAGATCGACGGCGCCATCGCCGAGGGCTGTGAGATCATGCCCATGCTCTCCCCGGTGCGCATCGAGACCGAGGACGACCGCGCCGTCGGCATCGCGGTGCAGCCGCAGCTCTCCGGCCCCATCGAGAACGGCCGCCCGAAGCCCATCAACGCCGATCAGCCGGAGATCATTCTCCCGGCGGACGTCGTCATTACCGCCATCGGACAGGCTATCGACTCGGCGCACTTTGAAAGCAGCGGCGTCGGCACAGAGCGCCGCCGCATCAAGGCCGATCCCTCCGGCGCAGTGCCCGGCATGCCGGGCGTGTTCACCGGCGGCGACTGCTTCTTCGGCCCGTCCACGGTCGTGCGCGCCATCGACAGCGGCAAAGTCGTTGCGGGCAACATCGATCACTATTTCGGCTTCCATACGCCGATCACCTCGGGTGTGGATATTCCCCCGGCGCAGACCATCGGCAAGCCCGCGTGGGGCCGCGTCAACATGCGCGAGCGCACCGCCGGCGACCGCAAGGAGGACTTCAATCTCATGGAGGCGTGCCTTACGGATGAGGAGGCTGCGCAGGAATGCTCGCGCTGCCTGCGCTGCGACCATTACGGCTACGGCGCATTCCGCGGAGGGAGGAAGGACAGATGGTAAATCTTCGCATCAACGATAGGCCCGTCACGGTGGAGGACGGCACCTCCATTCTCCACGCGGCGCGACAGCTCGGCATTACGATCCCGTCTCTCTGCTATCTGAAGCATGTGAGCAAGGTCGCGGCCTGCCGCGTGTGCATGGTGGAGATCAAGGGCACCGACCGCCTTATGGCGGCGTGCGACACGATCTGCGCCGAGGGCATGGAGGTCTATACGAACACGCTGCGCGCGCTCGTAGCGCGGCGCAACAACGTGCAGCTCATTCTCTCGCAGCACGACTGCAACTGCGCTACCTGCGTCCGCAGCGGCAACTGCACGCTGCAGAAGCTCGCCGCGGATATGAACATCATCGAGAATCCCTATGAGACGAAGCTCCCGGCCAACAACTGGAACCCGAAGCTCCCGGTCATCCGCACGGCGTCGAAGTGCGTGCAGTGCTTCCGCTGCATCGCCGTGTGCGAGAAGATCCAGGGCATGAGCGTGTGGGACTTTCTCGGCACCGGCAGCCGCGCCACCGTCGGCGTGCGCGGCGGCAAAAAGCTCGATGAGGTGAACTGCGCCTACTGCGGGCAGTGCATTACCCACTGTCCGACCGGCGCTCTCCGCGAGCGGGACGATACCGAAAAGGTCATCTCCGCGATCGACGATCCGAAAAAGTTCGTCGTGCTGCAGGTCGCTCCGGCGGTGCGCGCCGCGTGGGGCGAGGGGCTGGGCCTTCCCAAGGAGCTTGCCACCGAAGGACGCATGGCGGCGGCGTTCCGCGCCGCGGGCGCCAACTATGTCTTTGACACGAACTTTGCCGCCGACCTCACGATCATGGAGGAGGGCAGCGAGCTTCTCTATAAAATGAAGCATTCGTGGGAGTTCCGGCGGCCGCTCTTCACCTCGTGCTGCCCCGGCTGGGTGCGGTTTCTGAAGCTTGAATACCCCGATATGGTGCCGCAGCTCTCCACGGCCAAGTCCCCGCAGCAGATGTTCGGCGCGGTGACGAAAACGTGGTTTGCCAAAACGCACAACATCGACCCCAAGGACATTTTCTGCGTCTCCGTCATGCCGTGCGTTGCGAAAAAGTACGAGTGCGCCGTGCCGGAGATCAACAGCTCCGGTTTCCGGGATGTGGACGCGGTGCTCACGACCCGCGAGGTGGACCGCCTGCTGCGGCTCAAATGGATCAATGTGGCGGACCTGCCCGAGGAAGAGTTTGACTCACCTCTCGGCGAGGGCACGGGCGCTGCCGTTATCTTCGGCGCGACCGGCGGCGTGATGGAAGCGGCGCTGCGCACCGCCTACGCCGTGCTGGAAGGCCATAACCCCGACCCGGACGCTTTTCAGGCCGTCCGCGGCACGGACGGGCGCAAGGAGATCTCCGCGACGATCGGCGGCGTGCCGGTGCGCGCGTGTGTGGCGAGCGGCCTTGCGAATGCCCGCGCCGTTGTGGAGGACATCCGCGCCGGACGCGCGCAGTACGACTTCGTGGAGATCATGGCCTGTCCCGGCGGCTGCGCCGGCGGCGGCGGTCAGCCGTTCCAGGAAGGAATGGAGCTTGCCGGCGAGCGCGGTGAAACGCTCTACGAGATCGACCGGAACAACCCGGTCCGCTTCTCGCACGAAAACGCCTCCGTCCAGAAGGCCTATGACGATTTCTTCGATAAGCCCCTTTCGCACAGAGCCCACGAGCTGCTCCATACCGACCAGACAAAGTGGAGCCTCCGCTAAACTTTTTTACTGTCCCTTCCGTCTGCTATAATAGACGGGAGGGATATTTTTATGGTATCATGCGAAAAAAGGGAGGCGGCGAAGCGATGGAAACAAAAGTAAAACCAACCGTTGAAACATGGCTCTGCCGCGGGTATCTCTTCTTGATGCTCGCGCTGCTGCCGCTTGCCGTCCACAACGGTTTTTTTGATATAACGGAAACGAAAACGATCTGCTTTACCGTGCCGACGGTCGTGTTTGTCCTTGCGCGTCTCGGCTTCACGCTCTACCGGGAAAACGGCCTCCCGCGCCGCAGGCTTGCGGGCGCGGAATGGGCGGCGCTGGCGCTCTGTCTTATATGCTTTATTGCGTCCGCCGCGGGCGGGGATTTTGCCGGATCGTTCCTCGGCGAGCGCGGGCGGTATCAGGGTCTCGGCATGATGTGGCTTTATGCCGCGCTGTACTTCGCCTTTTCCGGCGCGCGCGTCCGCTCCGGTGATGTTCTCGTCCCGCTCGGCCTCGGCCTTTTTCTCAGCGGCGCGCTCACGGTGTGCAACCATCTCGGGTACGACGTGCTCGGCTTCTGCTCACAGCTTGGCGAGTTCGACCGCGGGCGGTACATATCCACGCTCGGCAACATCAATTTCGCGGGGGCGTATCTCACGCTCGTGTGGCCGGTCTGCGCCGCGGCGCTTCTCACGGAAAGGCGGCTCTGGAAAGGGATCCTTCTGGGGATCGTCTGCGTCACCGGCCTTTGGGCGGCGATGGCGGTGCGGAGCGAGAGCGCGGTGCTCGGTATCGGCGCGGCGCTCGTGCTGCTGCCGCTGCTTGCGAAAAAGGAGCCGGACGCGCTGCGGCGGTATCCGCTGCTGCTCGCCGGAACAGCGCTTTCCGTGCTCGCTTACCGGGCGGTCGTTTATGATTTCGGAAAACGGCTCTCCTCGCTCGGACGGCATTTTTCGGAACCGGCGGTGATGCTGCCGCTCGCGGTACTGGGGGCTGCGGCGTATTTTCTGCTGCGGAAGAGGGAGAACAAAACGCTCCTTCTCGTTCGGAAAATCTATGCGTATATTCTGCTTGGGGCGGCTGTGCTGGCGGCGGTCGTTCTCGTGCTGCTCAACACCGTGTGGAGCGCCGTGCCGCTCGGCGGCATGGACGATTGGCTGCATTTTTCCGATGCCTGGGGCACCGATCGCGTCGGGGTCTGGAAATACTGCCTCTCGCTCTTCGGCGATTTCCCGTTCGGGAAAAAGCTCATCGGCGGCGGCTGCGGCGTGCTCGCGGCGCTCGATGTGCAGCACCGGTATTTCCCGGACGCCATTCTCGATGCCGCGCACTGCGAATATATCCAGCTCCTGCTCAACTGGGGCGTGCTCGGTCTGGGGGCGTATCTTGCGTGGATCGTTCTGGCGCTGCGCCGCGCGTGGAAAAAGGGCGGCGCGCTCGCCTTCGCTCTCGCGGCGGGGCTTCTCGGCTACGGCGTGCAGGCTCTCGTCAACATTGCGCAGGCGCCCGGTATTTCGCTCTTTTTCGTGCTGCTTGCCGTTCTTCGCGGACAAAATGACGCGGAGGAATTGACTTGCGGATAAATGGTGTTATAATTGCGATATGTTGAGAAAAACACATATTAAGGAGTGTGAGCATATGAATCTGACCCCGGAACAACAGGCAATTCTGAACGGTGAAAAGGGCGAAGTGCTTGCCAAGGTGATGAAAACGCTTGTCATGTACGGCGACGCGTTCGGTGCGGAAAAGCTCGTGCCGGTCACGAGCAAGTACGGCCACACCGTCATCAGCTTCGGCATCAACACGATGAAGCCGGTGTATGACCTGTACGACCAGCTTCTTGCCTCCGGCGTGAAATTTCAGCAGAAGTTCACCGCCGACCCGCTTCCGCTCGATCCGAACGTCCCCTCGAATCTTTTGCAGGATCTCGTGTTCAAGCAGTTCATGTATAAGCTCCAGCCGCGCTACGAAGAGCAGCTCCGCCGCATGGGCATGAAGGACGAGAAGGACTTCACCTGCGCCTGCTACTTTGACGAAGTCGGCAACATTCCCGAAAAGGGCGAGGTCCTCTCCTGGGCGGAGTCCTCCGCCGTTGTTTACGCCAACAGCGTGCTCGGCGCGCGCTGCAACCGCAACTCCGGCATCATCGACGTGATGGGATCGATGCTCGGCTATGTGCCGTACTTCGGCCTGCTGACGGACGAGGGCCGCAAGGCCACCTGGGTCGTTGAGGTCAAAACGACGAAGAAGCCCGAAGCGCAGCTTCTCGGCAGCGCCATCGGCATGAAGGTCATGGAGGATGTGCCGTACATCCGCGGTCTTGATGCGTGGCTCGGCACGGAGCTTAACAAGGACAACAAGGCGTATCTCAAGGACTTCGGCGCGGCGACTGCCTCGAACGGCGCGGTCGGCCTTTACCATATCGAGCATCTGACGCCTGAAGCCGTGGAGCAGGGCGACGCGCTCATCGCCCCCGGCGCGCAGGTCTACGTGGTGGACGACGCCGAGCTCGAGCGCGTGAAGGCGTCCTACCCGGTCATCTGGAAAAACCCGAACGCGAAGCCGAAGCTCGCCTTCATCGGCTGCCCGCATCTCACGATGGATCAGCTCATTGACTGGACGAAGAAGCTCGAGGAAGGTCTCAAGGCGTCGGGCCGCGACAAGCTCGCCGTGCCCACGGTGCTCACCACCGCGCCGCCGGGGCTCGAAGAGTTCAACAAAGGCCCCTATGCCTACCGGCTCAAGAAGACGGGCGCGATTTTGAGCTATATCTGCCCGCTGATGTACATGAACAACCCGCTCTCCAAGTCCATGCCGGTCATCACGTGCTCGAACAAGCTGCGTACCTATACCTCGGCGAAGTTCTATTCCGAGGACGAGATCGTCGGCATCATCACCGGAAAGGAGACCAAATAACATGGCGAAAACGTTCAAGGGCCGCGTTGTCGTTCCCGGCACCGTCACGGCCAAAGCTCTCGTTTCCCACGGCGGCTTCAACACGCTTGCAAGCTACCAGTCCGCGCTCATGTTTGGCGATAAGGACGTAAAGTGCGGCGATCAAAACAACCCCGATATCTATAAAAAGCCCATGATCGGCGTGGCGCTGTGCCTGCCGCAGACCATCGGCTCCACGACCGGCGGCATGGTGTTCTACACCGCCGGCGCTCTCGGCAAGCTGCCCGCGTGCATGTGCTTCTCCAAGCCCATCGACTCGCTCGCCGCCGCCGGCGCCATCCTCTCCGACGTATGGACGGAGACGCATATGCCCGTTGTCGATTCTCTCGGCGACGAGTTTCTCGAATACGTCAAGACCGGCATGAACGTCACGCTCGCCGAGGATGGGACGGTGACGGTCGAATGAAATGCGCGATCTACGGCGCCGGTTCTCTCGGAACGGTGCTCGGCGCTTATATGACGAAGGGCGGCGTCCCCGTTGAACTCGTCAACCGCAACCGCGCCCATGTGGACGCGCTGCGCGAAAAGGGCGCGCACATCACCGGCACGGTGGACTTCTCCACGCCGGTGACGGCCATCACCCCGGAGGAGATGACCGCGCCCTACGACGTCATTTTCCTTATGACGAAGCAGCTTCACAACAAGGAAGTGGTCACGTTCCTGAAGCCCCTGCTCGCGCCCGACGGCGTGATCGTCACGTTCCAGAACGGCATTCCCGAGCCGGGCATCGCCGAGATCGTCGGCGAGAGCCATACGATCGGCTGCGTGGTGGAGTGGGGCGCAACGATGGACGCTCCCGGCGAGTGCGTGCTCACGAGCGACCCGGACAGCCTTTCGTTCCATATGGGCGGCATGCAGGGCGTTTCGGACGCAAAGCTCGCGGAGGTTCGTTCTCTGCTTGAGAAAATGTGCCCGGTGGCGATGGAGGATAATCTCCTCGGCGCGCGCTGGTCGAAGCTCCTCATCAACGCGACGTTCTCCGGTCTCGGCACCGTTGTGGGCGGCGTGTTCGGCGATGTGAGCGAGAAGAAGGACGCCCGGCGCGTTGCGGTGCGCTGCATGAAGGAGTGCATCGACGTCGGCCACGCTGCGGGCGCGACGTTCGCGCCCGTGCAGGGCAAGGACCTTACGAAGCTGTTCTATTATAAAAACGGCTTCAAGCGCGCCATTGCGGAGCTGCTCGTCCCCATCGCAATGAAAAAGCACCGCGCCATCGAGCCGTCCATGCTGCAGGATCTCAAAAAGGGCAAGCCCTGCGAGATCGACGCGATCAACGGCGTCGTGTGCGAATGGGGCCGCAAGTGCGGTGTTCCCACGCCCATCAACGACCGCATCGTCGAGATCGTGAAAAAGGAGCAGGCCGGGGAACTCCCGCTCGAGGAAAAGAATATCCGCTTCTTTGACGATCTGCTGTAAACCGAATAAGCAAATGCCCCTCGGCCTACCGCCGAGGGGCATCTGTATATTGTTTATATATGCGGCGTCGTCATTTTTCGGCAAAAAACTCTTCGCAAAAGCGATTCCATTTTGCTTCATACTCTGCATGGGATACGAGCGTCATATCCTTCGGAGTGAAGATCCCGCGCCGGTTGGCTTCCTCTGCGAACGCATAGATATAGTCACTTGAAGTCTCAATCACGCCGCGGACATGATCCCAGCCCTGCATTACGGCATAATAAAGCCGGGTGTGTCCGTCCAGAGAAATGTATCTCCCGTTATAGGGAAGCAATTGCAGGACGATATCCTCCGGTTTGTGAATGAAGGTGCGAATTGCCGCGATTTTTTCTTCATCTACGAAGAACTGCGACGGTTGGATATTATCCAGAGAGACCGTCAGACGTTCCGTCTGTGGGAGTGCCAGCAGGATGCTTTTATGCGAATCGTAAAACGTTGTGATATGCGGCGCATAGAAGCGAAATTCCTCAATGGCCTTTTGGTATGCGTGTGGGTTCTCCCCTCGGACGATTGCTTCAAAATCGGAAACGATCTCAACCTCGCAGGGTTTACCGTCTATGAGAAAGCCTCCATGCTGGTAAAGAACGTTTTTTGCAAACCGGGCGTCGTCATAGGAGTTTATCCGCTGAATTTCCATTTTCGGTCTATCCCTGCTCAATCGGTATAGCGGTTGATGAATTCGGCGCGGATCTTGGAATAGACGATCTTCTGCTCCTTGTAAAGGCCGAAGTTTGCCGAGAGCATGAAGCTGATGGCGGCGGCGATGGCATAGTACTGGATGTTTGCCCCGCCGAACATCTCCACGCCGAGGAATATGGCGCTGATCGGGCAGTTGAGCGAGCCGCAGAACATGCCGAGCAGCCCCACCGCCGCGCCGAGCCCCGGCGCGAGCCCGAAGAGATCGCCGAGCACGCATCCGGCGGTCGCGCCGATGAACATGGCCGGGACGATCTCGCCGCCCTTGTAGCCGGTCGTCATCGTGAGCACGGTGAAGAGCATTTTGAGAGCGAACGCCTCCGGGCGGGCATGTCCCTGCATGGCGGCGGCGATCACGTCCATGCCCGCGCCGTTATAATCCCGCGTGCCGAGCAGCACGGAGAGCAGCACGACGGCGCTGCCGCCGAGAAAGACACGCAGGTAGCTGTTCGGGACGGCTTTGCCAAGCGCTTTCCCGCCCTGCCGCAGCGCGATGCAGTAGACGATGCTCAGCACCGCGCACGCCGCCGCGATAGCGACGACCGTTCCGGCGCTCACCCACGTAAACGGCACGGCCGCGCCGAGCGGGAACGTCTCCGCCGCCGCGCCGAGCGCGCTGGCAAGATATGCCGCCGTGAGCGACGCGGTAAGGCACGGCAGAATGGCGGAAAAGTGAAGGATGCCGACGCTTGCGACCTCCATGGCGAACACCGCCGCCGTGAGCGGCGAGCCGAAGAGCGCGGAGAACACGCTGCTCATGCCGCACATGACGATGAGGTGTATGTCCTTTTCGTCAAGCTTGAGCGCCCTGCCCAGCTGATAGCCGAGCACGCCGCCGAGCTGCAGCGCCGCGCCCTCGCGTCCGGCGGAGCCGCCGAACAGGTGCGTGATCGTCGTTCCGACGAAAATGAGCGGCGCGGTCGAGCCGGGGATGGAGGTCGGCGCATGGATGGCGAGCAGCACGCCGTTCGTGTCCGTCGGGTGCATGCCGCGCAGCCGGTAAAGCCATACGATCAGCAGACCGCCGGCCGGCAGAAAATACAAAAGCCAAGGGTATGCGCCGCGAAGCTGCGTAGCCTCGCGGATGGCATAGCAGAATGCCGTGCCGATCAGCCCGCCGAGCGCGCCGATCACAAGCCCTGCCGCCGCCCACAAAACGAATGTGCGCACATACCGGAGCGTCAGCTTCACGTGACGGCGGAGAAGGCTTTTTCTGCCCGCCGCCGTGTTCTTTTCGAAAACCATCGTATGTATCTCTCTTCCTCTCTGGATAAACGGCACAGCGCGGCAGGTTTCCGGCCTGCCGCGCGTTGTGATCTTTTATTCGCCCCGGAGATATTTCTTCAATCCGGCGAAATCGGCGCTCTCGAGCGGGAGCGGATAACCGCCCTTGATATCCCAGAGCCGGTGCGCGTCCGAGCAGCGCAGCCGGTGAACGCTCTCCGGAATGCCCGCGGGCTCCGTGTCGTAGTAGAGCTCCACGGCGTCCATGTCCAGATCCTCCGGCCAGCAGCCAAGAATGGAATAGAGCGAGTTGGACGGCTTATCCACATGCGCGGGCCAGATCAGGCCCGAATACTGCCGCACGGCGCGGCTCAGCTCATTGACGGAAATACGCCGCGCCATGAAAAGCAGCTCGCGCTCCTCCGTCCGGCTGCCGCGCGAGCCGATCACGGTCTGGCGTCCGAACACGTTCGGACGGTTGGCAATGCCGGGGCGCAGCGTGTCGAGCCAGCGGGAGAACGCCGCCGCCTTGCCGAGATCGGGCAGAAGGCAGACGCAGTGGATCTCCTCGGAGGTCGTGACCTCAATGCCGGGGATAAAGCCGATGCCGGCTTTTTCCGCTTCGGCAGCCACGGCGGGACAGTTGCGCGCGGAATTGTGATCCGTGATGGCAATCAGCTCCAGCCCCGCTTCCTTGGCGGCTTTAACGATCGCCGCCGGCGTCATGGTTTCGTCCGCACACGGGGAGAGACAGGAGTGAATGTGAAGGTCTGTAAGGATCATTTCGTTACCACCTGAAGGCGGCGGATATCCGCTCGCCGTAATAAACTGAAGAAAATGCTTTACTTGTCTTTATCGTTTTTATCGGAAAATACGCACATGCCCGCCTCGGCCCGTCCGGCGACGATATCCTCGGCGAAAGCCCTGCATTTTGGGGAGCCGCACGCGCCGCAGTCGATGCCGGGCAGCGACTCGGCGATGCGGCGGATCTGCTCCATCTTCTCCATGGCGACGGACACGTCCTTGTCCAGCCGGAGCGCGGAGCTTGCCGTGGGGGTCTTTTCCCAGCGCATATCCTCGCGGGGGCAGTCGCTGG
>ERZ827524.2561-NODE-2561-length-12623-cov-3.191916_pt1 | contig 12623 bp, 7 predicted proteins | sample MGYA00519702_ERZ827524 | MGnify/ENA primary metagenome ERZ827524 (study PRJEB31778, sample SAMEA3449341) | human gut metagenome | biome: human gut; feature: human-associated habitat; material: faeces | place: United Kingdom | collected 2010/2012 ...
ACAGGGAAATTCCTTTGCCGCTTATGCCTTGGGCAAACTGTTCACAGAGGGAGACCTCATTGCCAAAGATATGGAAAAAGCAATTTACTATCTGGAACAGGCAGCATCTAAACATCACGAGTATGCCCTGTACCGGTTAGGCAGGCTGTATCTGGCAGGAGAAGGTGTGGAGAAAAATGTTCCAGCCGCCCTGCAAATGCTGACGGAATCCGCAGAAAAAGGGAATCAGTACGCACAGTATGTTCTGGGTAAGTTATACCTGATCGGGAAAGAGGTGGAACAGGACAGGGAAAAAGCATATGAATATTTCAGATTGGCAGCGGAGCAGGGAAATGTGTACGCTGCTTATTTTCTGGAACATTGGGGAGAAGGGTATCATCCGGATTTGTTACTCATGGCTACAAGGCTTCTGCATCACTTGGAACGGATTGTGGAAGAGGATGTAACCGGAAGGAAAGGAGGCAGAGGCAGCGTGGATCGTAAGCTGGCACGGAAAATCCGGCAGAAGAAGATCGCACAGGGACATGCCGGGGATGATAAGGAAGAAATGGTGCAGACACAGTAGGAAGGAGGAAACGGATGGGAGATTTTATTTACTTTACGGAAGAACAGAAGGAGAGAGCCAATGCAGTACCCATATTAAATATTCTGCGTGATATGCATGAAGAGGTAGAAAAGTCCGGGAACGAATGGCGGTGGAAAAGACATAGAAGCGTCACCTTCCGGGGAAACAGGTGGTACCGTCACAGCCAACAGACAGGAAGCCATGCCATTGACTTCATGCAGGAATTCTTTGGAATGAATTTCCCGGAGGCGGTGACCTATTTGTTAAATGGCGAAACCGGGGAGGTCATTCATGGAAGAAAGCATCTGACAGTGGAAGAAAGAACCGTTGTCAGGGATTCAGGAAAACTAAAGGAAAGTGGAACACAGGAAAACGAAGAGAACCCCAAAAAGGAATTGGCCATTCCCAAGAAGCATGAAAACATGAAGCGAGTCTATGCGTACCTGATGCAGAAGCGGTATATCAGCCGGGAGGTGCTCTCCTACTTTGCAAAGCAGGGAACCCTGTATGAATCCGAAGATCATCACAATGCTGTTTTTGCAGGAGTGGATAAGGATGGAACTATCCGGCACATTCATAAAAAGGGAACCTACTCAGACGGAAAGAACTTCCGTATCAATGAAGAAGGCTCCGATCCATCCTATGGTTTCGGATATGCGGGAAAAGGAAAGAAGCTCTATGTGTTTGAGGCACCCATTGACCTGCTTTCCTTTCTGACACTGTATCCCAGGAACTGGCAGGAGAACAGTTATATCGTGTTAAATGGAGTGTCCGAACATGCCATGCTCGAAATGTTAAAAGAACATCCCAATCTGCAGGAAATTACTTTATGCCTGGACCATGACGCGGCAGGCATTGAAGCCTGTGGCAGGCTGGCAGAGATTCTGGCAGAAAAGGGATTCCGACAGATCAGAGAGCTGCGTTCCGAATTCAAAGACTGGAATGAAGACTTAAAAAACAGGAATGGGGAAGAGGCCCTTCCGGCTGAGGAACACCCAAAGATAACAGAGTGCACCGGATGGGTTGCTATACTGAAGAAAGTAGCATCACATATTGATGTGAAGTATGCGACAAAGGAGAGCATCTGCCGGTATTATCAGGGCATTTATAATGAACTGAAGAAGGGAAGGACAAAAGAAAATCTGGAGAGTGCCTTTGACGGGGAGGGTATGCTGCTTACTGGAGTTCTGGTGCGGTGCATGGAAAAGGAAGGAACAGCACTTGGCCATCAGACCGGAACGGATGCCATTCTGGACAATCTGTCTAAAAGATACCGGCCTCACAAAGACAAGGGGAATTTCAATACCCGTATCCGAAATATGCAGAAAGCCTTTGAGGAAGTGATGGAGGTATTTGGTTCAAAGGATCTGGCACAAAAAGAAAATAAGGAACTGCTGGTCAGAAAATGTATGAGCCTTACGATGGAATGCATCAAGGCTCATATTTTTGTTGCCACAGATGTTCCAAAGCAGGAAATGGCGCAGGGGAAGGAGATGAGGATGGAATGCAGTCAGTTGTGATACTATTGACAGCAGGTGTGATGATGTTTTCCGTGATCGGAGGCTTATCCCTGCTGGCACATTACTACACATTAAACGGAATCAAAAGCAGGACCGTGGGTGACGGACAGCATGGAACTGCAAGATTTGCCACTAAAAAGGAAATCGAAGCAACCTATGAGGAAGTGCTGTATGAACCGGAGAAATGGAGGAGGGGAGAAAATCTCCCTACAGCACAGGGAATTATTCTTGGCAGTATAGAAAAGGCAGGAAAGTTATATGCACTGGTGGATACCGGGGATGTGCACTGCCTTATGATCGGAGCAGCAGGCGTTGGTAAAACCGCGCATTTTTTGTACCCGAACATCGAATATGCCTGTGCCTGTGGCATGAGTTTTCTCACTACAGATACCAAGGGCGATTTGTACCGCAACTATGCCGGACTTGCCAAGAAATACTATGGCTATGAAACCGCAGTCATTGATTTAAGAAACCCCACCAGAAGTGATGGCGATAATATGCTCCATCTGGTCAACAAATATATGGACCAGTATCTGGCAGATCATAATAATTTAAGTGCCAAGGCAAAAGCAGAGAAGTATGCCAAGATTACAGCCAAGACCATTATATCCTCCGGCGGAGCTGACAGTTCCAGTTATGGACAAAACGCATTCTTTTATGATGCCGCAGAGGGGGTACTGACGGCGGCTATTTTACTGATTGCAGAATTTTGTCCGAATGAAAAGAGGCACATCATCAGCGTGTTTAAGCTGATACAGGATTTGCTGGCACCATCCAAGGTAAAGGGAAAAAATCAGTTCCAGCTACTGATGGCAAAGCTGCCGGATCATCACAAAGCCAAGTGGTTTGCAGGGGCAGCCTTAAATACTGCGGAACAGTCCATGCAGTCGGTTCTTTCCACGGCACTTTCCAGATTGAATTCCTTTCTGGACTCGGAGTTAGAGCAGATACTCTGTTTTGACACTGCCATCGATGCAGAGCGTTTCTGCCAGAAGAAAACCGCAATCTTCCTTGTCATGCCGGAAGAGGATAATACCAAGTATTTTATTATCTCTCTGATTTTGCAGCAGTTATACAGGGAGATACTGGTGGTGGCAGATGAGAATGGTGGAAAGCTGGATAATCGGGTTGTCTTTTATTGGGATGAGGTGGGTACCATACCGAAGATCGAAAGTGCGGAGATGATGTTCTCTGCATCCCGTTCCAGAAGAGTTAGTATCGTACCCATGATACAGTCTTTCGCACAGCTTACCAAGAACTATGGAAAGGAGGGAGCAGAGATTATTATCGATAACTGTCAGGATACCATCTTTGGCGGTTTTGCTCCCAACTCGGAATCAGCAGAGGTGCTGTCCAAGAGCCTTGGCAACAAGACGGTAATGTCCGGCTCTATCAGCAGGGGGAAGAATGATCCCAGCCAGTCTCTCCAGATGATACAAAGACCGTTAATGACACCGGATGAATTAAAATCCCTGCCGAAAGGGAACTTTATTGTATCCAAGACAGGCAGCCACCCCATGAAGACGAAGCTGAAGTTGTTCCTAAAGTGGGGCATTACCTTTGAAGAGGCATATGAGATGGAAGAGAAGTCGGCAAGAAAGGTAGCCTATGCAGACAAGCAGGAGATTGAGGAAGAAATCATCCGCAGATATATGTGCTGTATGGATGAGGAATCGGAAGGCACAGAATCAACAACCGCATCCAGAAATGGAGGCATGCAGCAGACACAGATGAATGAAACCGTGTCGAGAGTCAGACAGTCCTTACGGACAGAGGATTAGAATGTGAAGAGGTTAAGCATGGCATATGACAGAAAAATATATGAAGCGGAACTGCCCCACAGAGCAGTAGCGGTTTACCTGTATCTAAAAGACCGGGCAAACAAGGAAGGAACCTGTTACCCTGCAATCGGTACCATTGCAAGGGAGCTTGGTCTGTCTGTCAGTACGGTAAAACGAGCTGTCAATGATCTAGAAAGAGAAGGGTTCATTCGAAAGAAACAACGCTGGCGTGAGAATGGAGGCAGGAGCAGTCTGCTCTATGAAATCTTAAAATAAGCACCAGGGGGACACTGCGTAGGTCGGGTGGACTATGGTATGGTTCACCATGGTCTATGCAGGGAAGGAAACACTTTAAGAGATACGACAGAGAAAAGAACAAGTATAACAGATAACGACAAAGTTATTACGGATGGCTCTGCTCTTTCATTTCATCCACCGTCAGAATACAGGCACAGTACCCTTTCTCCGGCTGGAAACAACGGATTGTAAGATTCTGGTTAATCTCCGGGCTGTAATCACGGATGATGGACTGCTTGCCGTTTAAGGCAACCTCTGCATAGGGGATGAGCCACTTCTTATCGCCATTCGGGAACACTTCATAGAAGGAGTGGTTCAGCATATCCTCCACGGGAACACCTTCTAAAACAGCCATTTCCTTATTACAGTAGCGGAAAACAAGGTCGATGCCCTTGCCGTCCTCGTGGAATACTAATTCGATGACACAGAATGCGATAGGGGCATCCTCCATGATTCTCTGTTCATCTGTCTATACATAAAAAATTCTTGAAGAAACAGCCTTTTTTTAGTACAATAAAACTGAGTTAGTGTATAGAATGATAAATAGAAATTCATGATAGATTTTGTTCATATTATCTATCTGAATATGACTGGAAAATAAGAGAATATCTTTATGGGGACAGGATGTGTCACTGCACCATAATTCGGACAGGAGGAATGGTATTATGAAAAAATGGAAAGAAAGAGGAAAGAGAATCGCAGTATTGTTGCTTACGGCAGCCCTTGTTGGAAGCAGCGTGGATGTATCTGCTCTTACGGTAAATGCAGCGGAGGAAGAAAAAACTCTGACCTGTGAAAAAGAGGAGCATACCCATGATGATAGCTGTTACGAAAGTGTACTGATTTGCACTGAGGAAGCAGAGGAGCATGGGCATGACGATAGCTGCTATGAAGATAAGCTGATCTGCGAAAAGGAAGAACACACCCATGACGATAGCTGCTATACCATCACGGCATCTTCCAATTCTGAGGACGAGAAGCAGGAGGATGAAAGTCAGGATGATACAACGGTGACAGGAGACAGCCCTGAGCAGACTACATCGGAAGAAACTGAAACCTCAGAGGAGAAATCAGAAGAAATAACCGAGACAGCAAAGCGTATCACCTCATGGACATGGAATGATGAAGAGGAAATGCTGGACTTGGAGGAAAACGTGCTGGCACTTCCCGGTGCATCCAAAGATTATATCGTATCCTTTGATGACATCGTATCATTCCTTCCTGCTTCCATCACAGCCACGATTACAACATCTGCGTCCGTTACCGAAACAGAGGATACAGAAGCAACAAACGAATCGGAAGAAACGGATGGAGCGGAAGAAACCGTGACTCTGGAAGGCTGGGTATGTGAAAACTACCCGGAGGAAGGTGCGTACAGCGGTAACTATACTTTTACTGCGAATCTGCCGGAGGGCTATGAACTCGCAGAGGACGCAGCAGCACTGAAAGTAAATGTAGAACTGGGTGGAGCACAGCTTTTGGAAGCAACCACCATCACACCAACAAAACCGGAAAATGGTAATGGTACAGCAGAAAACCCGTATCAGATTACCTCGGCGGCAGAACTTTACTGGTTCGCCGGACTTGTAAACGGAACTCTTACAGACGTTACTAAAAATAGTTCAGCCTGTGCGAAGCTGATGAATGATATCACGGTAAATAATAATCTGCTTGACAGGATTACATATAAAACAGATGATGACGGCAATCTGACCAATGAAGTAGCAAACGGCGGGAACTTCATTTCATGGACACCGATTGGAGCAGCTAATAACGGCTATCAGGGGACTTTTGATGGAAATGGAAAGACCATCAGCGGACTCTTTTTCAATGATAGCCAAAAAAGTCATGTTGGCTTGTTTGACAATATATATGGCAACAATTCGGAATGTCGGTGTCGTTGATTCTTATTTTTTCGGAGAATATTATGTCGGAGGCGTGTGCGCATTTGGTGTAGATGGTACGATAACTGGCAGCTATAACACAGGAGTGGTAAGTGGAGAAGGATGTGTCGGAGGCGTGTGTGGAACTGGTAGCAGTGTTACGATAACTGACAGCTATAACACAGGTAGTGTAAGTGGAAATGATGATGTCGGAGGCGTGTTCGGATATGGTGAAAATTGTACGATAAACAATTGCTATTATCTGAAAGCGGAAGGCACGGATTTGGGTGGCATTAACGGCGCAGATGTCGAAGGGCAGGCTGAAGGAAAAACCGCTGCACAGTTTGCATCCGGCGAGGTTGCATACCTTTTGCAGGATGGACAGAAAGTGGGAGAAGATGGCACGATACCACAGGTCTGGGGACAGAACATTGATAATGATGGTGAGAAACAATCTTTTCCTGTTTTTAGTAATGCGAAAGTCTATAAACCTTCAGAAAGTTCTCCTTGTAAGGCTGGATACACAAATAATGCGGAAGGCTTAAAGGAACATGACTTTGGCGACGACAAGACTGGCGAAAGCTGTTCGTACTGTAATATAAAGAACATCAACTATTCTGGTATCAGTATTAGCGGTGTGGATACCCCTTACTACTATACAGGTAATGAGATTAAGCCGGATATTACCATAAAAAAAGGCGAGACATCATTAACTCTTGGTGAAGATTATAACATTACTTATGGAAACAATACAGATGTGGCAGGCAGCAATGCTGAAAACGCTCCTTATGTGAAGATTACCGGAAAGGGTAATTATACAGGAGAAATTACAAAGAACTTTACCATTGCTTACATTACTGCTCCGGATAATTATATAACAGGAACGAAAGGTGCGAATGACTGGTATACTTCAGATGTCACAATCGGCGTAGCAGACTGGCAGGTATCAACGGATGGAAGCAGTTGGAATGACAGCATTTCGGTTACCGAAGAGGGAACACATTCTTATACTCTTTATTTTAAAGACAGTAACGGATACATTACAGATAGCATAAACAAAGAGATTAAGATTGATAAAGCTGCTCCAACCGGAACCATTCAGGTAAAAGAAAGTACATGGGATAAATTTTTAGAGAAAATTTCCTTTGGCTTCTATACCAACACCAAAGAAAAAATTACGATTACATCAGAGGATACCGGCTCCGGTATAGCCTCTACAGAATATCTGGTATCTGACAAGGCATATACACAAATTTCAGATATGCAGAATCTGAGTGGCTGGAAAGATTATGATAATAGCAATAAGCCTAAAATCAAGACGAACAGGACCAACTATGTGTATGCGAGAATCACAGACAATGTCGGAAATGTAACCTATCTGTCCAGTGATGGCATTTTGCATGATGATGAGATACCGTATATTTTTGATATAACCCCGGTCATGAAGGATCGCTCCGGTAGTGTGACATTTGATATTTTTGAAGATGGAAGCGGTCTTGAGAAGGTTTATTTCTTATATAGTACGGATATAAATGAGGTAACAAGTGCTACGACAGAGAATTTGAAAGCATCTGATTATCACAATGCAACCGGAACCTTTACATTATCAGACCTGAAACCAAATACCGAGTATTACTGTGCAGTTTTTGCAGTGGATAAGGCAGGAAATGAAAGTTATCTTTTAAATAGCACATTTAAGACATTAAAGGAAGCCATCACGGGAACTGTATCCATTTCCGGAGAGGCAGTATATGGAAAAACATTGACAGCATCCTATGAGGGACTTGCGACAGATGCCGGCGAAGTTACAGTTTCATGGTATCGTGGAGAAGATACTACAGCGATTGCTACCGGAGATACATATACTTTAACAGCAGATGATGTAGGAAAAGTGATTACAGTTAAGGTTACCGCTGAAAACTGTTCCGGAGAACTGACGGATTCCACCGCCGAGGTAGCAAAGGCAGAACATCCAAATCCACCGACGAATGGAAATGTGGATGATGAAAACAATACCTTTACCTTTAACGGAACAAGCGGAGTTACTTACGAATACAGTACCGATGGTGGAGCAAGTTGGACGGATATTACGGTAGATTCCGGCACCGGTGTTGGTACTGTTACAGTTGGAAACGTGATAGTCAACACAGGAGATTTACAGGTACGGGCAAAGGAAACAGATGGATATAAGGCAAGTGATGTTATTTCCAATACATCTGCCTATACCGCAACCTTAGAAGGCAGCGTAAGCCTTTCAGGAACTGCAAAGTATGGGGAAACCTTAACGGCAACTGTAACCGGAGCACAGCAGGGAGCTGTATTAACCTATACTTTCTGTGCGGACGATACAGTGCTTCAGCAGGGAAGCAGCAATACTTATAAGATTGAACAAGAAGCAATTGGAAAACAGATTACAGTTAAGGTATCTGCGGAAGGATACAAAGGAACAGTCAATGATACTTCGGATACTGTTGCAAAAGCAGACGGAGTGCTGACACTGAAACAGGCTGAATTTACCCAGACCTTTGGGGATGAGGCATTTGAGCTTGGATGTAGCAGAACCGGAGACGGAACGATTTCCTATAAGGTTTCCGATGAAAAGGTCATTAAAGTTTCCGATACCGGAGTAGTAACGATTGTGGGAGCAGGAAGTGCCACCGTAACAGTATCTCTTTCGGAAACGAAGTGTTATACCGGTGCGGCAGAGCAGACGATTACGGTTACCGTAAATCAGGCATCTGCACCAACATTAGCTTCCGAAAACATAAGCTATGTGAATACAAAAGGCTCTGGCGGAGCTGTGACCATTGATATTGCAGATAAACTGCCGGAGAATAGAGGAGATACAACTTACACAGTAACGGATACGACAGACAGCAGTGGAATTTTGCAGAATGTGGCGGTAGATACTACCGGTAAGCTGACCTACACTGTAAAATCCGGTAAAAAAGTGGGCGATAAAGCAAGCATTATCGTAACTGCCCAGATGGCAAATTATGAATCTGCAACATTTACTGTAAATATCAGTATTACGGATAAGATAGTCGTTGCATTGCAGAATGGAAGCAGCGTAACAATTAACGGAAGCAATGCCCTTACCTATGGAGATAAGCTGTCAAAACTTAATCTTGGCAATGCGGTATTTGTAGAAGCGGGAACGAATACGGTTGTTCACGGAACACTTGAGTTTGCAGCACCTGATGATGTGCCGACAGTAGGCACAACAACTGCGGGATGGAAATTTACACCGGATGAAGCCGACACTTATGCCGAGCTGACCGGAACTGTGGAAATTTCTGTAAGCAGGGCAACACCGAATGTAACCATACCAACGGTAAGTGAAACGAATATCGTTTATGATCCGGCAAAGACATTGAAGGATTACACCTTAAATGGCACAGATGGTACATGGATAGTCGGTGGAACTGAAACTTCCGTTGCAGGTAGCTGGAGCTGGAAGACGGATACAACAGTACCAATAGTAAACAACAGAGGATATGTTGCAGTATTTACACCGGCAGACAGCAACAATTACAATCCGGTAGAAAAGACCGTTACCGTAACAGTAGCGAAGGCAACACCAGTGATTACTGAAAACCCGACAGCATCAGCGATTACTTATAAAGAGTCATTAAAAGACAGTACGTTAAGTGGAGGCAAGGTAAACACCACAGGAAGTTTTGTGTGGGTAACACCGGATACCAATCCTACCGTAGCAGACAGCGGAAAGACAATGTATGAAGTAGTGTTTACACCTTCTGATTCTGCAAACTGGAATACAGCCACTACAACCGTTACCCTTACGGTGAATAAGGCGCAGGATGCTCCGAAAATGCCGGGACTAACCATGAAGCCTGCACATAGTAAGAATAAAGTAGGCGATGTGGAACTGCCACAGGGCTGGGCATGGGCTGATTCTGATAAGGAAAAAACATTGGAAGATGGTAAGGCTGTAACAGCAACCGCTAATTATGTAGGAAGCGATGCAGGCAATTATGAGAATGAGTCGGTAGTGATTACCCTGACAAGATCAAAATGTGACCATCTCAAGACAGAACTTAAAAATGCCAAACCTGCTACCTGTAAGGAAACCGGATATACCGGAGATACCTACTGCGTAGAATGTGGAGAACTGGTTGTATCAGGAACGGTAATCCCTCTTGCAAAGCATCAGGGTGGCAAGGCAACCTGTATACATCAGGCAGTCTGCACCGTATGTGGAACTTCCTATGGCGATTTGGACAGCAGCAACCATGAGCATACAGAAGTGCGTGGCAAAGTAGCAGAAGGATGTACCACAGAAGGATATACCGGAGATACCTATTGCTCTGATTGTAAAGCAAAAATCAGAACCGGTTCGGTTATTGCAGCAAAAGGACACAGCTATACAAGCACAGTAACCAAAGAGGCAACCACAAACGAAGAAGGTGTGCGTACTTATACCTGTAAAAATTGTGGACACAGCTATACGGAATCTATTCCAAAGCTGCCGGAAGAGAAGCATACCCATTCCTACAAAGAGACTGTAACAAAACAGCCAACCTGTACGGAAAACGGAACAAAGACATATACCTGCTCCTGTGGTGACAGCTATACGGAGAGCATCCCGGCAATCGGACATAATTATGTGAGCCGGGTAACAAAAGAACCTACAAAATCGCAGGAAGGTGTGATGACTTACACCTGCAAGAACTGTGGACACAGCTACACCACCGTAATCGAGAAGCTAAAGGATGATAATAAGCCGGGAGATAATAAACCGGGAGAAGGCGGCGATAAGAAGCCGATGGAAACACCGGATACCGGAAAGCCTTTTATCAAGGATGAAACCGGAAAAGAAGGCTGGGATGTTATCAAAACCGAAACTTCTGGTGCAAAAGATGGCGATGTGGTAAAGGTTGATATGAACGGTGCTACCGTAGTACCGGGAGATGTTCTTGACACTATCGCAGGCAAAGATGTAACCATTGTGTTTGACATGGGTAATGGAATTACCTGGAGTGTAAACGGAAAGAGCATAACTACTGACAAGGTAAGCGACATCGACTTCAGCGTAAAGGTTGGAGAAGAATCTGGCAACACCATACCTGTGGATGTTATCAATAATGTGACCGGAGAAAGATATTCTATCCAGATCAGCCTTGCCTATGACGGCGAGTTCGGATTTACTGCAGTCCTTTCCATCAACATGGAAGCAAAGAACGCAGGACTTTATGCGAACCTGTTCTACTACAATGAAACCACAGGAGAGCTTGAGTTTATCTGTGCGGATGAGATTGCAGAGGATGGAACTGCTGACCTGACTTTCACTCATGCTTCTGATTACACTATCGTGGTTGATGAAGCACCGATGGACGGAAGCGAGGCAGACGACAGTACAGAAATCGGCAGTGAAGATAGCAGTGCTGACAGCACGGAAGCCGGAAGCGGAGATGTGGTGACAAAAGAAGATGCTTGGAATCCTCTCTGGATCATTATCATCGGAATCATCGTCATCGTGGCAGGACTTGGAGTGTTCTTTGTAGTAAAGAAAAAAGAAGAAGAATAAGCACCAAATAATTTAGAAAAAGTGAGTAATGGATACCCAAAACGTCATCCATTGCTCCTTTTTCATATTATGGAGAAGTGCGTAATACGCCTTTATTATGGTTGTGTTGCGAACTGTTTGAGGGCGTTCTACGTTGCTATGATTAGCATGAGAGGTAGGTGCTAATCATGAAAGAAGAACAAACAGAGATTAATGTACAAATTGGGAAAAGGCTGCAGGAAATAAGGGAAAATCTGGGCTATACGCAGGAGAATTTTGCAGAGATATTGGATGTGGATACGGCACATTACCGCAAGCTGGAACGAGGCAGGCATAGTCTCAGTTCGGATAAGATGCTGGTTTTATATAAGAAGTATAAGATTGATCCGACTTATCTGATTACCGGGGATAAGAACCGGAAGTTTGATCTGGAACTGTTTCTTGCGAATTGTGACAGAGAAGAGAGAGACAAGTTTATTGAGAGGGTACTGGCATATATGAAGCAGCTCATGATACAGCCCAAATAGTCTCCCATATTTGTACAGAAATGTACGGGAGGTGTGTTCTATGAGAATTGCAGTATGTGACGATAATAAGACAGAGTTGGAAAAGATAAAGAGCTGTTTCTGCCGTCTGCATGAGCATTGTACAGAGTGCAGATATTTTGTGTCGGCAAAAGATCTGCTGTCCACGGAAATGCCGACACAGGATATGTACATTCTTGACATTGAGATGCCGGATATGAATGGCTTGGAGCTTGCCAAGAAGATTAGAGAAAAAGACAGCAGAGCATTATTTGTATTTCTTACCAGCTACACCAAGTACATGAAGGATGTGTTTGATGTAGTCACGTTTGACTTTCTGGAAAAACCCATATCCGATGAGAAGTTAAGGCAGGTGCTGGAAAGGGCAGCATCTTATCTGAATATGACCAATCGACATTTTTCCTTTGGATACCGTGCAAACCGATACAGCATAGATTATGACCGGATTCTCTATATTGAGAAGAAGGGCAGACAGGCACTGATACATGCAGAAAAGGAAATATAT
>ERZ827524.2567-NODE-2567-length-12608-cov-8.247909_pt1 | contig 12608 bp, 16 predicted proteins | sample MGYA00519702_ERZ827524 | MGnify/ENA primary metagenome ERZ827524 (study PRJEB31778, sample SAMEA3449341) | human gut metagenome | biome: human gut; feature: human-associated habitat; material: faeces | place: United Kingdom | collected 2010/2012 ...
GCTTGAATAACGGTACATGCCATATGCCGTTCCGCCTGCGCCGAGAAGCAGAATTGCGATGATCAGAATCGTCAATAGTTTTTTTCTGTTTTTCTTTTTCATTTTTATCATCTCCTTATAGCAGTGTTGCTTTGTTTCTATATATAATATATCACATTTTACGTAAAATGTCAATATGTTATCTTTGGCAGATAATTTTACGCAGAATTTTGACGTTCTCTTTGCGTCTTTGTAAAAGCATAAGGTTCCAAACCTTTGTTACTTTCATTGCGATTACCGTACCTCCTTTGCACCTTTGTAAAACAATAAGGTTCCAAAACCTATTTTCTGATGAATTATAAAGTAATAATACCTTTACACCTTTGTAAAAACATAAGGTTCCAAAACTGACTTTTTCTTCAAACATTTTGTGACAATCCTTTGCACCTTTGTAAAAACATAAGGTTCCAAAACCTCAAATCACAAAGTCTGCATGGTATTCCGGCTTCTTCCGCACCGTACTTAGTTCTGATGCAGCCACTCCCCGTTTTTCCATGCAGTATTTACCCGTTAAGGGAAGGACGGCAACTCGCCCCGTTATTATATAATTGCGATTTTTCGCAATTTGCATATGGATTATTTAGTTTTTGAGCCTTTTCAAAAACATAAGATTCCAAACCATACAGATGAGCAAACCGACAATGCTGAATCCTTTGCACCTTTGCAAAAGCGTAAGGTTCCAAACCTTCAAATCACAAAGCCCGCATGGTATTCCGGCTTCTTCTGTACCATACTTAATTCTGGTACAACCACTCCCCGTTTTCCCATGCAGTATTTACCCTTATGGGAAGGACGGCAACACGCCCTTGTAGCTTATTTTAACACATTTCTTTCGGCGTTCCAATATTTTGCCGGTAAATATATTTGTTTTTATTGTTGTTTTTATGGTATCTTTCATAACTGATGCCCTTTTTGTTTTCTGTATGCGCAATATATCACATATTATGCGAAATGTAAATTAACATGGTAAAGCAACACAAAAACATGGTACAGTTTGATTACATGAAAAAATAGCGTCATTCTATAACGCTATTTTCCTAAAGTATGCAACTCCGTCTTCGAGATCTTTTGTGTTGTGAGCATCGAGTCCATATACAATATTATTATGAGATTTGCGACTCCAAAAGTGTTTACTGCACTCAGGCAGGCTTTTTCTTGACGAATAATTATATTCTATAGGAAGTGGGATGTCCCATAGACAATCGGCAGATTCTATCTGTTCATTATCCCATTTGTCACAATTTCGATAAATCCGTTCCGGGTGAAGAAGTACAGAAAAAATATCCTGATTACAGGCTTCGATGATTGAGTCTGTCATCCACTTATATTCTTCCCTTTTGTCTGAATACTCGAAATTGTATTTCCCGTTATATTTACATATATGCTGTCCCAAAAATAAGGCAAAACCGTATTTGCCGATCAGCCACTTATAATAATCCGAAAACTCAGGAATGTATTCGATTTCAAGCCCGATATTGATTGTAAGTATTCCTTTATACTCTTTTTGAAGCAGACATAATGAATCATAATATTCCTCAAGCTCTGCCATTTTCATCCTGTTTCCGAATATATCATTTGGAAACGGTGCGTGATCGGTAAAAAATATAGAATCTGCCTTGAGAAATACAGCTTTCTTTACATATTCTTCGTCTGGTTCGTCTCCGGCATGACAACAGCGTAATGTATGAACATGAAATAAATGATTATAATCCACGACTTTTTATCTCCTGTTGAATTATTTTGATTTTATCTTTCAGGTACTCTCTCTCATATTGTTTTTTGCTATTATTCCATTTGTCTATATTTATGATATCCTTTAGTACCTCTTCTGGGTTTTTTCCATTTAGGTCAATCGGATTTCCGTCTCTTGTCACAATGGAAATAGAATCGAAACAATTTAATCTGCAAATTTCTCCTAGATTTTCTGCAATATGCTGCACATTATAGTCATACTTATCTATTGGCACAAGTCTTGGCTTTTGATGGTTTGCAATCATTTCATCTGCCCGCCGTATAGTTGATTCCCACGCGTTACAGGCATCGCAGGCAACCACAACAAGATTGACCTCATGACCGTTTTCTTTCAGTTTGCTACAGGTATTTACCGGGACGTGAACAGTTCTCATCGTTCCTTCAATTACAAGATTATAATTTTCTTTTGATAATTCATCAACGAGTTTTTCTGTGATTCTGCTGGCAAATTCCTGTGTTCGTTCTGCATAGTTTTCTGCGTCTAATTTTTTGATTGAATCAATTCTTGGATGAAATCGTCTGAATTCATCTGTATCAATGATCACATTACTCTTAGATAAGTTTCGCTCATAGTTCGACTTTCCTGATCCGGGCTGTCCATTTACTAATACAGTGATCCGATTGTTTTGCGTTAATTTTCCTGAAGTGATATATTTTTTGATGGTATTGTATGCTTCAAGAAATTCGCGATCGGAATAATCTTTTTCACCCATGATTGAAAATCCTCCTTTTTGTAAGATATACCTTTGCAGTTCGTAGAACGGTTTTGTAATCTTCAACATCTTCCGGCTGCATTGATAGTGCAGTTTCTCGATATTTCCATAATTTTTTTTCAATTTTCTCGAAATCTATATCCGTTTTATTATTTAGGCGATAATGAAAAAAGTCAGCACAGATTTCATTAAAAAGTTCTCTGTACACAGATCGTTGCGTAAAGATATCAGACATTTACTCAATCACTCCTTTATACGTTTTCGGTTTGCTTTTTTATTCTGTATTCCTTTATCGAAATATAGAAAAGATGGAAAGCTTCCGCATCTTATTATGATTTTGCATTCTTTTTCTGCTTTGTGACTATTATGTTTTTTCCTTTTACGAGGGATAACGTCTTTACCCATCAGCAAAACAGTTCCAACATAATGTTCTATTGTGCTCGCATCTAAACGTTTTGCAAATTCTATGAAACAATCTAAGGATCTTGCAAGTAAAGATACATTCATATTACATTTTGCTGGCATGAAGTGTGCATTTTTCAAAAATGTGATGTTTTCCGGATTGCAGGCAGAACAGTCGTAAATTATATGTATTGGTATTTCATATGGTTTATAATCTTCAACGGTCATACTCATAAGACAACTGGCAATTACATTCAAAACAAATTCACAGTTTTCGCTACTGCCCTTTTTAGGAATAATAAATAACGCACATTTTCCTGTTTTGAAACTTTCCAAAGTTATGTTTCCTTTTGTAAATGCGTTTTCATTTGCTTTTAATTGGTGCAAGCAAGAAATTCCTTCTGTATTTAATGTCTTCACCATCTTTTCAGGGAAGTTGGATTTCATGTTTTCCCATGCAAGTAATATTTCTTCATTTCCACAATTTTTTACCTTTTCCTCAAATTTATCATAATTTGAAATGAGGTATTTTTCAAGACTGCAAATGGATGGATTTTCATGTTCCTGCAGCATAAGAAAAATACCAATTTGGAACATGATTTTAAGCCCTTCTTTATAAAAATTGCTATTTTTATGATAATAATCTTTCAAATATGATGAGATCTGATCTATTCTGAAAATATCAATTCCATCGGTATCTATATCATTATTCAAGTCGATTTTCCATACCTTGTATCCTTTTTCTCTTAATATATCAGATGTTTTTTCATACATTTCATTTGATGTATCCACGCACACAAATGAGACGTCAGTGTGAAGAAGATTTGCTTCTTCAAATGTATCTGTTCCGTTTGCATTTTCCGTATCTATAATACATGTATTGATCGAATCTGTTTCGGTAAATGGAATTCCATACCTCTTACTTAGAATTTTTTTATATGAAGCAATTTTCTTCAACTTATATGAATTGTTATAATAATAATTTATACCTCTCATCATAAATAAAACATACCTCTATCTACGTGTGCAACCCGGAAACAGAAAAATTTCCGCTGGTTCACTGATTTTGCATAAATACTTCTTAGTTCTAAACCACACTGTCCGTTGATCATTGTCAAAGCGATCCTTTGCGCCTTTGCAAAAACATAAGGTTTCAAAACAGAATCAATGCTGATTCTACGACCTTTGTTCCTTTGCACCTTTGCAAAAACATAAGGTTCCAAAACTTTGGTTCCAAGTTTTGGAAATTCCCTAAACCTTTGCACCTTTGTAAAAACATAAGATTTCAAGCCCTCAAATCACAAAGTCCGCATGGTATTCCGGCTTCTTCCGCACCGTACTTAATTCTGGTACAGCCACTCCCCGTTTTCCCATGCAGTATTTACCCGTTAAAGGAAGGACGGCAACACGCCCTGTTATTGTATAATTGCGATTTTTCGCAATTATTGTATATAAATTACTCGTTCCTTGCACTTTTGTAAAAGTATAAGGTCCTAAACCGCATCCGGATATATATTATCATCCAATAATCTTTTGCACCTTTGCAAAAGTATAAGGTTCCAAACCCCAAAATCACAAAGTCCACATGGTATTCCGGCTTCTTCTGTACCGTACTTAGTTCTGGTACAGCCACTCCCCGTTTTTCCATGCAGTATTTACCCTTTACGGGAAGGACGGCAACTCGCCCTTGTTATTATATAATTGCGATTTTTCGCAATTTTTGTATATAAATTACTCGTTCCTTGCACTTTTGTGAAAGCATAAGGTTTCAAAACTTGACAGCAACGCCATTATCTTTGCATCTTTGTGAAAGTATAAGGCTTCAAAGCAGGAATTACAGCAATAATAATGGGATGTATTAACCTTTGCACCTTTGCAAAAGCATAAGGTTCCAAAACTCATAAATTGTATCAATTACAATTTGTTCACTTTTGCACCTTTGTAAAAACATAAGGTTCCAAACCCTCAAATTACAAAGTCCGCATGGTATTCCGGCTTCTTCTGTACCGTACTTAGTTCTGGTACGGTCACTCCCCGTTTTTCCATACAGTATTTACCCGTTAAGGGAAGGACGACAACACGCCCTGTTATTGTATAATTGCGATTTTTCGCAATATGAACGCCTAATAAATATATAGGCACGATCTTACGCCTTCGTTACTCCCATGTTTATTACCTTTGCGCCTTTGTAACAATGTAAGGTTTCAAAAAGCCATCTCGTAAAACGCAAGCATAGCACCAACCTTTGCACCTTTGTAAAAACATAAGGTTCCAAACCTTCTCTTAAATCCGCAATTTCCACCTTCACCTTTGCACCTTTGTAAAAACATAAGGTCCCAAATTACAAAGTCCGCACGGTATTCCGGCTTCTTCCGCACCGTACTTAGTTCTGATGCAGTCACTCCCCGTTTTTCCATGCAGTATTTACCCGTTAAGGGAAGGACGGCAACACGCCCCCCGTATTTTTCATTGTTTTACCCAGATCACTGCGCCCGGTTTATGGATATAGGGAACAGCGCTTTCATATTGAACAGCGTTCGAAAACACCCATGCGTAAGGCTTTTTATAATGTTTAAGTAAGTCTTCCCATGAGATCAAAACTTGGTGTTTTTCCTTATTTTCTTCCCATAACTGCTTTGTTAAAGGAATCGAATCTGTTATGGTGACTTCTCCGTATATTTTTTGTGTTTTGCTCTTTGCAATCCCGATACGACCTCTTTTTGTTGTGTTGCATCCGCGTATTTCCCACGTTTTTCGTTTTGGTGCATCTAGCAAAATAAGATCTGCCCATTTAGGTTTTACGATTAGAATATCCACGTTAATTTACTCCTGTTGATCCAAATCCGCCTCTTACCTTTCCATCCAAATGATCTACTTCTACGAAGTTAATTTCCGGCTGGTGTTTAAAAATCCGAAACTGACAGATTCTATCATACTTGTGAATAATGGTATCTCTTGTTGCATATACCGGCAGCATCAAAATATCTGCGCTTGAGCAATACGATTCGTCGATTACACCAATGGAGTTTGTCTGTAACAACCCATAATTTTTAAACGTACTGCTTCTCGGAGCAATGATCATCTCATACCCTTCCGGAAGTTCCACGGATACACCAAGATTTACCAAGTGAAAGTCACCTTTACTTAGTTCGACATCCTCCGCCGCCCGCAAGTCAATCCAGTCACTTTTCCCATCAACATATACAAGTTTCTCCATGTTCTTGTCGTGATACATAATTTTAATTTTTTCTGCCATCTCTTATTTATCCTCCTGTATTCGCACTGCAAAAGTTTGTATAAACCGTTCAATAAATGACAGTTCTTCCACTGTCGGCTCATACATTTTTCCGTTTCTGATATCTCCTACAAAGAATACAACCGTGCCACGGATCACATCATAAAAATGCTTTTCTGCGATGACGATGTTTTCCGGCAGTTTATTTTCAATACCATATTTGTTCAATACAGCATAAATACGCCGGTCGCCCGTTTTCTTTATATCCATATATGCACAGTCGCCACCGGTAATTTCAGATAATTTAAAAACAGCACTTTTTGTTTCATCTGACACTTCCGTTACGCAGAATTTTTTTCCGGGTTCTTTAACCACAACATGCATTTTATACCACCTCTGTCTGTTTATAGCCGCGTCTTTCATATTCTTCCTGTTTATTTGCATACAGCAGGAAGTTTATATATGAAGGTGTGCGGAATCTTTCCAAAACCCGTTCGATAATCTGCCGTGTCCATTCTCTGGTCTTGCCTTCTTCTTTTCCTATCTTCTCGTAGCTTAACCCTTCGTAATAGCGCATTTTCATCACACGCTGTTCCCGTTCGTTAAGATAATTCAGCAGAATCGGCATAGTATCTTTCAGATCCGGCGGGATATACGTAGATGGCTTCAAGTTTACAATTTCAAGCCCGGTATTTTCGTCCTTCCGCTTTTTGCATTTGATAATATCCGCGTAAATATATTCTTCTGGTGAAAAAAGAATGTGTTCTCTGTCCTCAAGCTTTGGAAGATCAGGCATACGGAATCCCATATTTTCACTAAACAAAAATCTTCTATATGCACTTAATTCGATATTTGCAGTCCGGCACGCCTGTGCTTCAGGCATTCCATTCAAAATATTTTCAGATACTTCTTTCAGCTTATCAGCAACATTCAGAGACTTCTTTAATGCTTCCGTCTTTGCAGAATTTGTCTTTCCCATATCTAATCAACTCCTTATCGTTGCATTGTTTATTATAATGCGATACATTTATGTTTTAATCTTTTACATTTTCAATATATCACATATTACGTATAATGTCAACAACGCTTAAGCTTATATTTTTGGTAATTATCGCCAATAAGACAAATTATCTGGCAGCATAAGTTTGGTTATATATTCTTCAGTTTTTACATTTTTCGTATAATGTAAAAAGAGCCCATGAATAATTCATAGGCTCTTTTTTTACAACCGGAACATTGGCAAAATTTTTGCCGGTGTTTCGGACCCTTGTTCCTGAAGAAACGCCTGCACTATCTTGTATCGGCTTTTCCACTCCATTTTTAGGAGTTCGTTGTTTTCAACCGATAAAAGATTTTTGTATTTTGAAAGCATCTCTTTTGCTTTCTCAATTAGGTACAAAAGGCATTCTTCTTTTTCTTCCCTGTAATAATCCTCCAATGATGGAAATCCATCCTTTTTCGGATTTTTCAGATTCAACGCCGCTACAAGATCTTCTGTAAACGGCAGCGCTTCCTTTTTTGCTTTGGAAACTCTTTTTTTATCTTCATACAGAGAAATCTCTGTTCCTGCAGCCTCCGCTATTTTTTCACAGACTTCAGGAAATGTAAGATCTGGGAAATATTTTTTCACCATCTCTATAGTGGAAAAACTTTCACCGCAGGAAAAGCATTTACACCCCCCTGCGTAAACCGCACAGTGGTTTAATTTTGTTTCACTGTGCCCCGCCGGGCAGCGCACAAACATTGTTGTCCCGCTTTTTGTGAAATCATCCCGTGAAAAAAGATTTTCCACTACGGTCCTTGCATCTATATCGGATGCAAGCTTTTTCGTATTTATCATGTTCCGGTTCCTCCTTTCCATAATGTACTATTTTATAGTTATTTATGGGGGAAATTTTAAATCTCAAAATTTGTATCCTTTGAAAAACGTGATTTTCTCACCGGCATCTTTTGTATATCATGTATTGTTACTTTTGCTTTGCTTGTTTTTATCAGGTACGTTTTTTGATCTACAGACAGATCTGCATTCATGATTATTTTTAGCTGTTCTTTTGAATATCCTTTCTGCGCTGCATCTAACAGCACGCTTTTCTCCGATACCGGCATATGATGAGATGCAGCGTATTCTTTAATCCAGTTTATCAAATCGACTTGCTCATTTTCGTATGTAAGTCTTACACTGTGCATAATTTCTGGTGCATAAGATTTATCCGCGTAAGAACAAACCTGTTCTAAAGGAAGGCTGCGCAGCCCGTGTTCGATTTCTGACATCTGTTCTGCTGAAAAACATTTATTGGCGAAAACACGAATCTGATCTTCGTCCAAAAAGTGTGTAATTCCCAAACTTATTACATCTATTTGATCACTGGTAAATCGTTTTTTAATCATTTCCTGAAGAAATTCAGTCATTGGATAATCTAAATCTTTACATGTTTTAATTTTGTTCCATGCGTGCATTTCTGCATCATTGATAGCTGGATCTGCAAGGGATCTCGCTACCGGCTCAGGAAATTTCCGAAGTGCACGTCTTATTTCTCTCATTTGGATTGGAGAAAATTCCGGTTTTGCATATACCTTAACTTTTTCTAAAAATCGAAATTCTTCTATTCCTTGTCTTATTTCTGCCATTTGCTCCCACGAGAATTTAGGATCTGCATATAACGACAGTTCCTGTTTAGAAAAATTCGCCTTTTTCCCGCGGAGTATTTCCTGTTTTTGGTTAAATGTATATATGTTATCTTGCTCCATCATCATCGCCTTTTTCTCTATCGTGCTGATTGATCTTATTTCTTTTCCCATCTGCGAGAATATCTAATTTTTCCGTTACCAAAATATGAATATCCATTTCTTCTTTTTTTTTGACATGTTCTTGCCTTCTTTCTTTTTATATAGTTTTATATGAGAGAAAAAGTGCAAACAAAAAAGCACCTATTTTATTTAGGTGCTTTTTACCCGACACACTCGGTATGTAACAGGAATCCTCTGTCTTTATACACGGTGGCATCAATATGTATCGCTTGGCGCGTACAGTTTTTCCATATAAGTATCTTTATAATCCGTGATGAATTCATTATCCGGCGTGTATTCGATCGAAAGTACGCGCAGCTGATTGTCATTTTGGGTTTTGAATAAATACATGTCGAGAATCTTTGTTGTATCTTTAACCGCGACTCTGAACCATACTGCATTATAACCGCTTATGGTTGTGTTTTGCTTTGTAACCGTGCCCTGATCCTGAAGCGATGTTTCAAAAGCTGCAGTCATTGTGTCCATGTCGCTATATTCTTCGTTATATAACATAAGCGTTATGATATTTGATTCGGCATCATCGTAAATATTGACGTTTGGATCATAAGCCTGAACTGCCTCTTCTACTCCGTTTGATAAATTCGGTACGTCCAGAGTCTCATAATAAGACGGTTTACCAACATATCCGATTGAATCCGAACCTATATAATCGTCATAATCAGCCGGCTCTGCAGATTCTGTAGTTTCTGTCGATTCTGTGGTTTCTGTTAATTCCGAAGTATTTTCCGTTGTCGTTGCTGCTGTAACCGGATTTATATTTTCCGTTACTGTCTCTGTCGTTATTTCTGTAGTAGATTCTGTTGTTGGTGTGTCTTTTTTGAATTTTCCTGTTACAAATAAACAGATTACTACAATACAGGCAATTAAAAGGATGCTCAAAATAATAATTCCAATGATTGGTCCTTTTCCACCTTTGTTATTTCCGCCATTTCCTTGATTATAATATGTTGGTGTTTGTGGCGGATAGTTTTGTGGCGGTGTCCCCGGAGTAATACCCTGATTTATTTGTTGGTTCCTGTAAGGGTCCACGTATTCATGAAACTTCAGGTTTTCTGCCCTTCCTGTCTGGTTGTCCATCTTGCTTTTCCTCCTTAAAATATTGTATATAATTATATGTGTATATTTTTGTCAATTTTTTGTTTTCTGGCTGTTTTTTCTTTTGTCATTTCGTATTTCTTTGCATTATTTACTAAAAATTCCATCTGTTCCATCGAAAATTTTGGATTTATGATTATCCTTATCTGTTCTTCATTAAGCCCCAAAAATTTTGCCTGTGATATTATATGAATTTGGTCTTTTGTAAATTCTTCAGACAGGCATCTTTTTGCCAATTTGGGATCTGTAATTCCCTCGCTCAATAATCTGAAAAAAAGTTCCACCCCACGTTCTGTTATTTTTTCTACATCAAATATATTTGTCGGAATTTTATTTTCTAAGCACAGCCGGAAATACCGCATCTGAAATTCGTTATACTTTACATTTGCATATATCATAACCTGTTCTGTTGTGAGGTGTCCCAACCCTCTTCTTATTTGATACATTTGTTCTCTGTTATATTCCGGTTTTGCAAAAACCTTCAACTGATCATCAGAAAGGTGTCTATAAATTCCATTTGCAACTGCACTCATTTGACCACTATCCAACCCGTTGTTTGCAACCAACATGATTGATTCTTCTGGTACATATTCCTCTATCAGATCTTCTACTATATTGAACATATCATCTGTAAAATTATCTTTTACAAGTAGCTCCATCAATTCTTCTGATATATGGTGAGTTTCAAGCAGACCTGCGATTTTACCGGCACGTTCGGTGTCTACGTGTGGATCTGCTAATAATACGATCTGTTCGGTGTTCAAGTTTTCATTCCAATTTTTCAAATGATATATTTTTGACATTAGAATGTTTTCCTGACGCTTGGTTAATTTATATTTTTTCTTTATAATTTCCACTTCCTGCTCGTACATCATTTCATTTTCCTCCTTTATTTTTTATGTGAAAAAAATGGCAAATAAAAAAACGTCCCAATAACAGGACGTTCTGATGTTTTTCTATTTTCCCCGTCAATATGAAAAGGTCTTTCGTATCTTTCGATTGTGTCAATTACTGTGAGATCGTTTGCACTGTATAAGCTGCTGGAAGTACATACCGGTCCTTTGCACATTTGTAAAAACATAAGGCTCCAAACCCATTATTTTTCTCTATCTCTTATTTTCTCTCCTTTGCATCTTTGTAAAAACATAAGGTTCCAAACCTAAGTATGCATGCAATAGTTGTAAAAAGCGCCTTTGCACCTTTGTAAAAACATCAGGTTCAAAAACCCCAAATCACAAAGTCCGCATGGTATTCCGGCTTCTTCCGCACCGTACTTAGTTCTGATGCAGCTACTCCCCGTTTTTCCGTGCAGTATTTACCCGTTAAAGGAAGGACGTCAACACGCCCTGTTATTCTTATAGAAAAATCCCCATCATAAGATACCGAGAATTTCAAATGTCTTATCTGGGGATTTTTCAAATCTCAATAAGAGATTTTTTTTGAACGCAACTTTATTATATAATGGTTCACATAATTTGTCTAGTTTTTTTTAATATATACGAAGAACCCTCGGATTGGAAATTGAAAAAGGAGTTTTTTCAATAAACGTCACGTCGCAGGCTTTACCTGCGTCGTAACATTTTGCTAGTTTTGTCATCTGCGTAGATGGAACTCCGTGAATACTTCTGAAATTATATGTTTCATATTCGTAAGTGTTTCCATTTTCATCAGAAAAATACAGTTTCACAAGCTGCTTATTATACTGATTTCCCATAGTTTCATTTTTTGTATCTGGAAAAAGTGTTTTTTTTACTCTTTTCAACATGACATCCGTTCGCCTTTCTTATTTACAACACTGAAGTCTCAATCGCCTGATACATAATATTGTATCCATTGAAATCCAAAACCGCACGAAAGATTGCTTCTGCATCTTCGTAAATATAAGCTTTTTGATAAGCATCATGATCTGCGTTAATATCAGATTCCGACTTCTCTTTTAACAAATTTACAATCTCTGCCTTACTTCCTGAGAACATTTCGATTGAAATATTCTCTTCTTTACTATCGTGACGTGCAATAATCCATTTTTCCAATTTTAATTACCTCTCTTTTCATATTCTTTATTTAATCACATATTACGTACAATGTCAATAATGCGTATTAGCAAACGAATGATGCCGGATACATAATGCCCACCCTCCCGGTTGACACTCCCACCACTAAAGTGATGGGATTCTTGCTTCCACAACCGCTACATTGCCACAGGGCTTTAGATTTACATAGTCTCCACAAGCGTATATTATACTGTTCGGCTGTGCCCCAGCCTACAGTTTTTTATTCTCAGGCGGCAGAAAGCCCCTTTTTTAAGATATTTACCGCAGCGTTTTTGTCTCGTTGGTGAATGGTGTGGCACGCCGGGCATTCCCATTTCCGGACGGCAAGATTTTTCACTAACGGGTTTTTATACCCGCAGCAGCTGCACGTCTGGCTGCTTGGATACATCGTCGGTACTTTTATCACAGATGAGCCGTACCACTCTGCCTTGTATTCAAGCATTGAGAAGAACTTCGACCACGAAACGCTTGCGATGGATTTTGCGAGCCTGTGGTTTTTAATCATACCCT
>ERZ827524.2579-NODE-2579-length-12550-cov-3.065066_pt1 | contig 12550 bp, 10 predicted proteins | sample MGYA00519702_ERZ827524 | MGnify/ENA primary metagenome ERZ827524 (study PRJEB31778, sample SAMEA3449341) | human gut metagenome | biome: human gut; feature: human-associated habitat; material: faeces | place: United Kingdom | collected 2010/2012 ...
CGCATATATCCCCGGTTACCGTGTAGGGGGCAAGACGGGTACCGCTCAGAAATACCGCGACGGCGTAATTGTGCGGGATAAGCATATAGCTTCCTTCTTAGGCTTTGCTCCGGCGGATGATCCGCAGATAGCGGTGCTGGTGGTTGTGGATGAGCCGGATGTGGCCATAGATTTCGGAAGCGTGGTAGCCGCGCCATATGCCAAGATGATTTTGGAAAATGCGCTTAAATATATGAATATGCAGCCTGAGAACACTGAGGAGGACAGCGAGCTGCTGGTGGCCAATATCGAGGTGCCTGACGTAAGGGGCATGGATACGGTTGAGGCTGAAAAAGTGTTGAAGGAGGCGGGCCTCAGGATGCTCGTCCAGGGGGAAGGCAAGGTTGTGGCCCAGGTGCCGGCCGCGGGAGCCATGGTTTATTCCAATACTGAAATTATGGTAACGGGCGAGGAGCCTTTGGACGCTTATACCGATATTTATGAGGAAGAGGAATAGCGGGGGTTGTTTATGAAGCTTGAAGCGCTCATTCATGGGCTGGACGGCCTGGAGGAATATGAGATCCGGGGAGATGCGGATAAAGAAATAGGGCATCTGACTTTGGATAACCGCGAATGCGTAAAGGGCTCACTGTTTTTTGCCATAAGAGGGCTGGAGACGGACGGGCATAAATATATTGCGGGCGCGCTGGCTAACGGAGCGGCGGCTGCTGTAGTGGAGGAATTTACGTCCGAGCGTATAACTCAGATAAAGGTGAAGGATTCACGCAGGGCCATGAGCCTCATGGCGGCGGCGTTTTACGGCAATCCGGCCCAGGGCATGAGCTTTGTGGGCGTAACGGGTACCAACGGCAAAACCAGTATTACCTTTATGCTGCGCCACGCGCTTAATAAAAAAGGCCTTTCGGTAGGGCTGATAGGCACTTCAGGCATATTTATAAACGGCGAGAAGCAGAATATAAGCATAAAGACTTCTACTACGCCCGACCCTATAGAATTGCAGTATATCCTGCGCAGAATGCGGGACAGAGGGGTAAAGAGCGTGGTTATGGAGGTAACGGCCCAGGCGCTTTATCTGCGGAAAGTAGAAGGTATTATTTTTGACGTAGGGATATTTACTAATCTGACCCAGGACCATCTGGAATTTTTCGGGGATATGCAGACCTATGCGGAGGCGAAATTAAGGCTGTTTGAACCGGGCCGCTGCAAAAAGACGGTCGTTAATATTGACGACGAGACAGGGCGCAGGGCCTCAGCCGGCGCAATGACCTACGCGCTTGACCGGGATGCGGATATAAAGGCGGAAAATATAGTATATTCGGGCCAGGGCAGCAGCTTTGATTTAATATATAAGGGAGAAATATACCAGGCAAAACTTAAAATATCCGGGCGCTTCAGCGTGTATAACGCGCTGGCGGCCTTTGGAGCGCTCACGGCTCTGGGCCTGGAGGCACAGTTTGCACTTAAATGCCTGGGCGAGTTTCCGGGCGTGCCGGGCAGGTTTGAAACCCCTGATATGCAGGGCCGGCCGTACAGCGTGGTTATAGATTATGCCCATACTCCGGACGGACTGGAAAATATACTTAAGGCGGTAAAAAACTATCATAAGGGGCGGATAATTACCGTGTTTGGCTGCGGCGGCAACCGGGATACGGGAAAGCGGCCCATAATGGGAGAAATAGCCGCCCGTTACAGTGATTTCTGCGTTATAACCTCGGATAACCCGCGGTATGAGGAACCGATGGAGATAATGCGCCAGATAGAAAAGGGGCTGCCTGCCGGTTATACTGATTATAAAATGCTGGAAAACAGGCGCTCGGCTATACTCTTTGCAATGGAAAACGCCCATGCGGGGGATATAATTATAATAGCGGGCAAGGGAGACGAGGATTATCAGGAAATAGGCGGGGTCAAGCATCATTTCAGCGACCGGGAGACCGTTGCCAGCCTGCTTAATGAAAACGCCCATTTATGAACGGGGGAAGGAACAAATGGAGGAATTTAGGGATATAATACTGCCGGTGCTGGCGGCGTTTATAATATGTCTTTTTGCCGGGCCTTTTATAATAAAAGCCATGCAGAAGCTGAAATTCGGCCAGCAGGTAAGGGACGACGGGCCTAAGAGCCATTTAAGCAAGCAGAATACGCCCACTATGGGAGGGCTTATTATGCTGGTGGGAATATTGGTGCCCGCCTTAATATTCAGGCTCAGCGGAATGGCCATGATAGCGTGCCTGGTAGCCTTTGCCTATGGGATAGTAGGCTTTTTGGATGATTTTATAAAGATAGTTAAAAAGCGTTCCCTGGGGCTTAAGGCATATCAAAAAATAATAGGGCAGTTCGGCATAGCGCTTATAACCGCCCTTTACGCCTATTACAGCCCTGAAATAGGGAGCAGCATATATCTGCCCTTTTCGGGCGGGGAGCTGGATCTGGGCTGGGCATATATCCCTGTGGCCATATTTGTTATAATAGCGATAGTAAACGCTTCCAATCTTACTGACGGCTTAGACGGCCTGGATTCGGGAGTCAGCCTCATTATAATGGGCACCTTTACGGTAATTATTACTTATCTTTCGGCGGGCGCGTTTGCGGAGGGAGATTCAGTCTACGGCGAGCAGATGAAACTGCTGGCTACCTTCTGCGCTATAGCTGCGGGAGCGGCTTTAGGCTTCCTGCGCTTTAATATATATCCGGCGCGCATATTTATGGGGGATACCGGTTCCTTTATCCTGGGCGGAGCCATCGCCGCGGCTACTTTGTTTTCCCGGCTGATGCTGCTCATACCCATAATGGGCGGAGTGCTGGTGGCCTCGTGCGTTTCGGTAATATTGCAGGTGGGCTCCTATAAGCTGCGCAAAAAGCGGGTGTTTTTAATGGCGCCCCTGCATCATCATTTTGAGCTTAAGGGATATCCCGAAACTAAGGTTACGGGAATGTACATGATTGTTACTTTTGTGCTCTGCATGATATCCCTTTTAATGCTGGGCTAAAAAGCACGCCTGCCGGCAGCGGCTGGCGGAAAGGAGAATAGATGGAGCTGAAAAATAAAAAAGCGCTGGTAATAGGTATGGCGCGCAGCGGGGTAGCGGCGGCTAAGCTGCTTAAAACCTTAGGCGCGCAGGTAATTTTAAATGATTCCAAGCAGATGGATAATATAGAGGGACTGCCTGCCGGCGAATATATCTATAAAACGGGCATTAGCCCGGACAGCCTTGTCGGGCAGGCGGATTTGATAGTAATCAGTCCCAGCGTTCCCCCAAATATCCCTGCCCTTAAGAAGGCGCGTGAAAAGGGGATAGAGGTGCTGACTGAAATAGAGCTGGGCTATAGAGTGTGCAAGGGCCAGACCGTAGCCATTTCGGGCACCAACGGCAAGACTACCACTACAACTCTGACCGGCCGGATATTTTCCGAGGCTAACAGGGGCAATTTTGTAGTGGGCAATATAGGCATACCTTACAGCGCGCACGCGCTTGAGGCCTCGCCGAGGGATATTATGGTGACTGAGATAAGCAGCTATCAGCTTGAATGCATTGACACCTTTAAAGCACATGTGGCGGCCTTACTGAATATCACACCCGACCATCTTAACCGGCACGGGGATATGAATGGCTATATTGCCGCTAAAAAAAGGCTTTTTCTTAATCAGACCGCCAGGGATTTTGCGGTGCTTAATTATGACGATGAAATTGTGCGCGGGATGGCCGAGGATATAGATGCACGGGTGCTGTTTTTTTCCTATGAAAAGGAACTGGGCGAGGGCGTATTTATAGAGGACGGCATTATTACCTTTTGCCTGGGCGCCCTTAAGCAGCCTATATGCAAATGCGAGGATGTGCGCATCAAGGGAAGGCATAATATAGAGAACGCTATGGCGGCCTCGGCAATAGCCATGCTTATGGGAGTTTCGGCGGCTAATGTTGCCCAGACTCTTATGACCTTTGAAGGAGTGGAGCACAGGATTGAAACGGTGCGCACGGTAAAAGGGGTTACCTTTATAAACGATTCCAAAGGCACTAATCCCGATTCCACCATTAAAGCCATTCAGACTATGGATAAGCCCACTGTGCTTATATTGGGCGGCTATGACAAGGGCGGCGAATTTGACGGACTGATAAAAGAATATACGGACAACATACGGCATACAGTTGTTTTAGGGGATACCTCCCAAAAGATTATTGAAGCTTTGGAGCGTGCGGGCATTAAGGAATATACGCGCGCCGGCAGCTTTAAAGAGGGGGTGCTTCAGGCGTTCAGCGCGGCCCAGCCGGGCTGGAACGTCCTGCTCTCGCCTGCGTGCGCCAGCTTTGATATGTTTGCGGATTTTGAGGAGCGGGGCCGGGTATTTAAGGAGATTGTCCATTCTCTGACAGAATAGACAATGCCGGCGCTGCGGGGAGGAACGTCAAAAGCAGATAAAACAGGCAGGTGCATTGGGGGGCTTGCTGGTATCGGTTTCTTTAAAAGAAGGAACAATTTAAGGTATTAATAATTAATAAGCGCTCTGGGGGTCAGGGCGGAATTTTAAGAAAGAGGCGGCCTATGACGCGGGAAAACACAAAACAGAAGAAAAAGGCCAGGCGGGTAAGGCGAAGCGCTATCAGCTTCCCTCTCTTCTATGTTGCAATAGTGCTTTTATGCATTGGCTGCATAATGGTGCTTTCCAGTACCTATGCCAGCCAGATACTGGACGGCCAAAGCTCCATGAGCCTGTTCATCCAGCATGCTGCGGCGTCGGTAGTCTGCGTGATTATGATGTTCCTGATATCCCGCTTTGACTACCGTAATTTTAATAAAAAGCCGCTGGTTATAATAGCGCTGGTTGTATCCACGGTACTGCTCTGCGCGGTATTCCTGTTTGAGGACAGGGGAGGCGCGCACCGGTGGATTGACTTGGGCTCGTTTACTCTTCAGCCCTCTGAAATAGCTAAATTTATCCTGGTATATTTCCTGGCCTGGTACCTGGCGGGAAACGTTAACTGGTACAAGAGCTTTAAAACATGGGCCATACCCTTTGGGCCGATAATTGTATTTGCCGCGCTTATACTGCTTGAGCCTAACCTTTCAACAACCGCCATATGCATACTCATACCCAGCATAATGCTGCTTTTTATAGCGGGCATGCAGAAGTGGCTGGTAGCGCTGGGAGGCGTGGTGGTTACGGCCGGGGCCGTATGCATGATGACCCTGGTAGGCTGGCGGAGCGACCGCGTTCATGCCTGGCTGGATCCGTTTTTTGACCCGCAGGACAAATCCTATCAGATAGTGCAGTCCCTCTATGCATTGGGAAGCGGCAACCTCTGGGGAGTGGGCCTGGGCAACAGCCGGCAGAAAATAAGCAATCTCCCTATGGCGGATACCGATTACATATTTGCAATAATCGCTGAGGAATTTGGCTTTATAGGCGCGGTAGCTGTGATTCTGCTTTATGCGGCCTTTATTTTCATGGGTATGCGCATTGCCATGAACGCGCCCGACCGCTTTGGCAGCTATCTGGCCAGCGGCATAACCATAATAGTAGCCATGCAGGTTATAGTCAATATAGGGGTTGTTACTAATCTCATCCCCTCTACAGGCGTAACCTTGCCCTTTATAAGCAGGGGCACTTCTTCCTTGCTGGCCTTTTCGGCAGCAACGGGGGTACTTCTGAGTATAAGCGCTTATTCTGCGCGACGATCCCCCCGGCAAAAGGCAAAGGATGAAAACGGAGAGGACGTGATACGGCGCATAAGCTGAAAAATTTTCGGATTAAGGCGTGCTTGGCGCGGCGTATGAGCCGGAAATCTTTTCAGTTTAAAAGCTGCTTAGAAAACGCAAGAAATACAGCCTTAGTGCTTTTAACAGCAAATGGAACGTCTGGCGCAATTAAAAATAATAATTAATTTTATAAGCTTTTTAAAGCAGGCCGGTTAAAGGCGGAAAACGCGGACGCGCAATATAGCAAAAGCCGCCTTCAAGGCATATATTGCAGTATACAGAAAAAAACTCATCCGGTTAATTCCGGATTAACAAGACCTCGTTTTGAGATTCTTTTGTTTTTGCTGCAATGTATGACCTGGAGGTGCGTAAATGAAAAACATACTGCTGAGGGGAGGCAGGCGTTTAACAGGCACACTTGGCATTCACGGGGCCAAAAACGCCATTCTTCCCATTTTATCAGCCTCGCTCCTGGCGGAGGAGCCGGTAATTTTAAATAATTGCCCGCGGCTTTTGGATATAGACAACATGCTGGAGATACTAAGGAGGCTGGGCTGCCGCGCCGAGCAGGAGGGGGACAGGATTTATATTGACTCTTCCGACGCGGACGGCTACAGGATAGACGAACAGCTTTCCCGCAGACTGCGGGCCTCATTATTTATACTAGGCCCTTTAATAGGGCGTTTCGGTAAGGCGCTTCTGAGCTATCCGGGCGGCTGTGATATCGGAATGCGGCCCATTGACCTGCATCTTAAAGGACTCAGGGCTATGGGAGCGCGGATAGACGAACAGTTTGGTTACATAAGCTGCGAGGCGGTGCGTCTCAGGGGCTGTGAAATATATCTGGATTACCCCAGCGTGGGCGCTACTGAAAATTTAATGATGGCCGCGGCTGCGGCTGAGGGCGAGACGGTCATAAATAATCCTGCTAAAGAGCCTGAAATAGGAGAGCTTGCCCGCTTTATTGAAGAACTGGGCGGGCAGGTTAGCTTTTTGGGAGGCAACAGCCTCGTGATAAAGGGCGCGCGCCTTTCGGGCGGAGAATTTACTCCTATGGCTGACCGGATTGCGGCGGGCACTTATATGATAGCGGCCGCCATAACGGGCGGGGACGTTGCCGTTACAGGGATCAGTCCCGAATACCTGCGTTCTTTAATCAATAAGCTGTCTGAATGCGGCTGCGAGGTGGAATGCGCTTCAGATAGAATAAGAGTTTCTGCTCCCTGGCGCCTGAAAAGCCCGCGCATTATTGAAACCATGCCCTATCCCGGCTTCCCGACCGATTTACAGGCCCAGATGATGGCTTTGCAGACGGTAAGCGAGGGGACGTGCATATTAGTGGAAAATGTCTTTGAAAACCGCCTTAAGCATGCGGGTGAGCTGATTAAAATGGGGGCGGATATAACCGTTAAAGGCAGGACGGCGGTTATAAAGGGAGTTTATGAGCTTTATGGAGCTAATGTGAACGCTTACGACTTAAGAGGAGGGGCGGCTATGGTGCTTGCCGGCCTGAGGGCGCGGGGAGTAACAAGAGTTATGGACGCCGGATATATTGACAGAGGATATTACCGCCTTGAGGAGAATTTATCTAAATTAGGCGCTGATATAAAAACTGCGGAGGACTAATCTTGAAAGAGAAGAGAGCGGAAAAGCGGAAAAAGGTGTATGTCAAAAGCTACGGGCGGCTGAGTATTTTTCTGCTGCTTCTGCTCGTGCTGGCTGTTGTGCTTTTAGTCAACAGCAGTATATTTGAAATTTCCTCCATTAACGTTATGGGCAATTCCCGCTTTTCTGTTCAGGAGATAATAGAAAGTTCTGGCGTTGCTGTAGGAGATAATATATTCAAGCTTTCGGAAGCGGATATAAAGGAGCGCCTGGAGAATAATCCATATATCTCGGTGACAGATATAGTGCGCGAATTTCCTGATAAAATTACCATTTATATAAGCGAAAGGGAAGCGGCTGTTCAGTTTGAATATGCAGGAGTTTACTGCAATGCCGATTATGACGGGGTTGTGCTGGCGGCAACCCAAACGCACGACCCCGCCCTTATGCTTGTAAAACGCCTGAACCTTGCCGGTTATAAGCTGGGAGACCGGATAGCGGTGCATGACGAGACTCTGTTTTCAGATTATCTTGAGCTTATAAAGCAGCTTAAAGGCTATTCGCTGATAGACCAGGTGAGCCAGGCGGATTTTTCGGATAATATGGATTTAAAGCTTACTATGGATAACGGGCTTACGGTAAAATTGGGCTCCATCGTTCAATTAGCGGACAAGCTTGCCTATTATTCCCCGGCTGTGGACAGCCTTGAAAAAAACGGCTATGCTGACGCAATGGGGCAGATTAAGGGAGTTTTGGATTTATCAGTTATGGATAATTTCGCCTTCATGCCTAGTCAGGAAGAGAACGCAAATGGGGATGCAAGCCAGGGCGCGGGCGAAAATACCGGTGAGGATGCGGACGGGAACGCAGGTGAGAGCGGAAGCGGAGATGCTGGCGGAACCACCGGCGGGAATGCAGATGAAAGCGGAGATGGAGATACTGGCGGAACTGCCGGCGGGAGCACCGGAGGCTGAAAAAAGCATTGGCGCTGTTTTCTTTAGGGAGGCTTATAATGCGGAACCAAGCGCACGGCGTCTGCTTTTGGGCATGTGAATAATGCTTAAAGATGCTTGCTTTTATGCTTAGAGGGTAAAAATGCCGGTTTGAATAAGGTTTTTTGCCTCATTTAAAGAAAATATATAAAAAACGCTTTTAAAATGAATGAAAATCTGTTATTATATATAGAAGGATGTTCTATTTTGGAGGCGTGTATCCGATTTCAGGCGTCCTGCCCTTGAAACGGGGCATTTGAGGATTTTGTTTGCCTGGGAGGCAGAAAAGCGATGAGGCAGACCGCTGCTGCGATTGATATAGGGACAAGCAAGGTTGTCTGCATGATTGCCGAAAAGGGCGTTTACGACGGTTTCAACCTGCTTGGAATATCTGTAAATGAATATGCCGGATATAACCGTTCGGGCTGGATAGAGCCGCGCGAGCTTAAGTATACTATAAGCTCTGTTTTAAGGGAAGCCGAAAAACAGGCCGGGCGCAGGCTGCGCCGCGTACATGTGGGCGTGCCGGGCGATTTTACCGAAGTGATTCTGAAGAAGGCCAGTCTTTCCTTTGGTAAAGCGCGGCGTATTACTCAGGATGATGTAGAACTGCTTTTTAAGCGGGGAGAAAATTTTTCCGCCATGCATGACTATTCTGTTGCGCACCGCTGTCCGATACATTTTATGATTAACGGAGAGCGCAAGACTATGGACCCGCTTAATATGATGGCCAGTGAATTAAGCGCGATGGTGTCTTATGTTTTGGTCAATAAGGGGTTTGTCCGTTCGGTAGGCGCGCTCCTTGATAGCGAGGGCTATATTATGGATTCGGCAATAGCCTCGCCGCTGGCCCAGGCGCTGGCTTTTATTCCCGCTGAGATGCGGGACCGCACAGCAATACTTGTGGATATAGGCAACCGTTCCACTTCTGTAAGCGTGCTTAAAGGAGACGGGGTGCTTTATCATAATTCAGTCCGCATCGGTGGGCTGCATATAACCAGGGATTTGGCCATGCTCCTGCATGTGGACGACGATATAGCCGACCAGCTTAAGCGCAGAGCCGTATACGGCCTTTCGGTCAGCCGGGACGACGTATACGAGATACTGCCTAAGGGAAGCAGCCGCATTCAGAGCTTTCCGGCTGTCAGGGTGCAGGAAATAATTAATGCGCGCGTAGATGAAATTTGTGATATAATTAAAAGGGAATTGGATAAATCGGGCTGTATTCTGCCCGAATATGTGGAGATATGGCTTACGGGCGGCACGTCAGGCATGCGCGGCATACGCGAATTTATGCAGAAACGCCTTAACCGCGGAGTGAGTCTTATTCAGCCTAAATCAACCCGTCTAAACAAACCGGAATTTTCTTCTGCGCTGGGCGTTATAGATTTGGCGCTGGATAACATTACTCAGGAAGAAGTATCTCTCCTGGAGCAAATAAAACAAATTTTTAAGAAATAGCGGTGAGGAGGACATAAGTATGATGGATTTCAATCTGGACGTCGGAGCCTTTGCTCAAATTCGAGTAGTGGGAGTGGGCGGCGCCGGTAATAACGCTGTGGACCGCATGATAACCAGCGGCCTCACGGGCGTGGAATACATTGCCGTAAATACGGACAAGCAGGCCTTAAAGGTTTCTAAGGCCAATAAAAAAGTGCAGATAGGCGAAAAGATTACTAAAGGTCTGGGAGCCGGAGCCAATCCTGATATAGGCAAAAAAGCGGCTGAAGAGAGCCGGGACGAGATAGCCGAGCAGATAAGAGGCTCGGATATGGTATTTGTAACCGCCGGCATGGGAGGCGGCACAGGTACAGGCGGCGCTTCGGTTGTGGCCGAGGTAGCCAAAGATATGGGCATCCTTACCGTAGGCGTAGTGACTAAGCCGTTTATGTTTGAAGGCCGGATACGCGCGCTCAATGCCGATAAGGGCATAGCTGAACTTAAAACTAAAGTGGACAGCCTTATTGTAATTCCCAATGACAAGCTGCTTCAGGTGGTGGGTAAGGGTACGTCCATAGTAGAAGCCTTCCGTCAGGCTGACGATGTGCTCCGTCAGGGCGTTTCGGGCATAAGTGACCTTATAACCCGTCACAGCATGATTAATCTGGACTTTGCAGACGTTAAGGCAGTAATGAAGGATAAGGGCGTCGCGCATATGGGCATAGGCGTAGGCACAGGGGAGAACCGTGCTGTAGATGCGGCTAAGAAGGCTATAGCTTCGCCCCTTTTGGATACTACCATTGAGGGCGCCCGCAGCGTTATATTGAATGTTACCGGCGGACCAAGCCTCTCCTTAACTGAAGTGAACGAGGCGGCCTTCCTCATTCAGGAGGCGGTAGATCCCGACTGCAACATCATATTCGGCGCAGGTATAGATGATGAACTGGATGACGAGATACGCATAACCATAATAGCTACGGGATTTGAGAGAAATAATCCTCATTCTGCACGCCGCGGCGAGCGCCGGGACAGCAGCGAAAGCCGTATTGAATACGACGAGGATGATGACGGCCTGGAGATGACGCCCTTTAATGGCAGAACGGCTCAGAGCCAGACGCGCGCGGCAAATTACGAAGAAGAGGAAGAATATATAGAGCCTGTTAAGCCGGAGCCCAGGTATCAGGAGCCTCCGCAGACCATGCGGGTAAGCCGTTATGAAGAGCCGGAAGAGCAGCCTCAGGAGGAGGTGCGTCCCCGCCGCCAGCAGAAGAGCAGCTTCTTCTCATTTAAGAGTGAGGAGGACGATGACATAGATTTTGATATGCCTGCAATTTCGCGCCGCCAGAGCAGAAATAACAATAAATAATATGCGATGCGCATTGCAGTTCAGGATAGTTTTTAAAAGCAATGAATTAAAGCAATAAATATTTTAGAGGAGCCTTGTTCTATTTTGGGACAGGCTCTTTTATTAATTCCTGCGAAGTTAATTCCTACGAAGACGATATGCCGGGAGGGACGCTATATAATTTTGCTGTTTGCAGAGGGTATGGAGGGTATTTTGATGCGGGGAGGGGAACTTATCCAACCTTGCTTACCCCCTAACCCTTTTTCCCTGCTCTAACTCAAAAGCGGCTTAAATTGGGAACGTATTCAGGGAAGCAGGAAACCATGATGGGCATAATGGAAAAATTTGATATCCTGTATTTTGATAGGAAAAATTTGTCGAATACATTACTGCTTGAGGTTGGTTTAACGGAAAATGAGTAGAGTGATTTATAATAAGTATGGAAGTATATTTTGATGAAAAATAGTATAAATAGGTTTATCAATATATACATAACTATTTTATGCATGATAAAATAAACTTTGTATAAGACAACCGGTCGGGGCGCCCCGCCCTTTTAATGTGGGCGCATCCAAGCCAGGCATTTTTACCAGCCTGAACCAGTTCCGTATGCACCTTATTTCTAGCCTCTTTAAGCCTGCGCCCGCCCCGCGCCCTTTGGGCGCGGGGCAATATTAACCCGCCGCCTTAACGGCGGCCTGCCCGCGCCCCGGTTCCCAGTGCTAGAGTGTATGAGACACCAATTTGGTTATAAAGCTTAATAGAACATTTGCCTTTCATTTGAATATTAAATTGTTTGTGGATTAGAACCTGGAAAATAAATGCCTTAATCTCCGTTTATAGTTATTATATTGTCGTCATAATCTATTTTTATCTCAATGTCTGCTTTCATTAGTTGAAATGCCCCCGTCATTGTGCAATAATCCAATATAAATTCATTTCCTTCCATTTTGTAATGCCGGATTCCGCCTGGCGGAGCAGAAAGGAAGTTTGTTTTTCCTCCCGTTTCAACAAGAGTGCAGTCAGAGGTTTTTAAGATGTAGCTTTTATTTCTGAATATTATTATTGCGGTTGTTTGATTCAGCCACGTTACTCTGCTTCCCAGCGCTTCCATTATAGCGGTAAAGGGAAGCGCTGTTTGCTCTTTATCAATCCAGACATAATTGCCGTTAGTTATATCTTTTCCGTTCACAATTAACATACAGTTGCTTCTAAGAGTGCTTACAGAAAATGTGCCTTGAGATAACGGAGCGGTTTGCATAATATTTGCCGCCGTATTGTTTTGGGCTGTATTATTCGAGCAGCTTATAAATAAGCATGAGAGGATAATGAGCAGCAGGCAAACGCATAATTTATTTTTCATTCTTGGATCCCTCTTTAATGATTTAGTTTGCATACCCTAAATTGACAAGGGCGTATACGGTCAGGACAGGGCTGTTTCCGTGTCCTGCTGTGTTGCTTTTCGCTCCGT
>ERZ827524.2585-NODE-2585-length-12512-cov-7.289315_pt1 | contig 12512 bp, 9 predicted proteins | sample MGYA00519702_ERZ827524 | MGnify/ENA primary metagenome ERZ827524 (study PRJEB31778, sample SAMEA3449341) | human gut metagenome | biome: human gut; feature: human-associated habitat; material: faeces | place: United Kingdom | collected 2010/2012 ...
CGTCGACGGTGAGCTTGTAGTCCACGCCGACCATTTTGTTCTGTTCTACTTTCATGTTGTAATATTATGAGTTGATAAATAATCGTTTGCAACGCGATTCCTTCTTTCGCGGAGAATTGGACAAAGATACGCACTTCGGGACGAGTTGCCAAATAATCGTATGAAATAATTGTGCCGCAAGGCTGGAAAACGGATCTGAAAAGGGATAAATCCGCCTCTTCGGGCCAGAAACCGGGTTCCGGGAAAGGGGCCGAAAAGAGGGGAAGGCTTACCCCCCCCCTCGAATGCGGATCTGTCAGTAGCGATATTCTTCCGGTGCTGTGCTGTTCCATCCGGCCCGGAACCCCTTTTGGAAATCGGGGTCTCTGTACAAGGCCGAGATGCTTCCGCACGACGTCATAAGTGCGGCCAGCACCGCCAGCAGGACGGCGATCCGTGCCGTCTTCGAAATTTTCAGGTTCATATCGGCTTCGGCTGGTTTCTATTGACAGGTCGCGCTGGAAATAGCCAGTTGGTAGGTCTTGTTGGGCTCTATACCGTTATTGTCACGGGTCATGGAAAAACCGGCGTATGATGCTCCGGCGGGGATTGTTACTGTCGTTCGTCCTATGTCCCGGTTTCCGTCCCAGACTTCCACGATGATCGTGATGTCCTCGGACTCTGTTTTTGTCAGCTGGACTTGTCCGCCGAGGACGGCGCGCGAGTCGGAAGTGACATTTGTCCGTGTCAATGTGGCGACCGTATTGTTTTTGCTGCCGTAAACGCGGCATGCGGGATTTCCTGCCAATACCGAGAACGAACCGAACAGCAGCAGGAGGAATAAGAATTTTTTCATGGGTTTCTTTTTTTAATTTGGTTGATTTGTCCTCGTTTCCGGATCGTACGTACATAAAAAAAGCGCGGACAAAACTGTGTTATCGGTTCATGAGGTCTTCGACTACCTAACCACCAAATAAACAAGTAAAGCCCACGCCGTGAAACGTGAGCGTTTATTGCTTTACTCTGGGTGGTTTGTGAAAGTGTCGAAGTTTCATGAACCAGATGCAAGCTAAACGCTTTTTCCGAATATGTCTAAAATGTGCGCACTCGATTCGTGCTTTTAATTCATAGGCAGACGATTAAACGATATGGAACAAAGATATAATATTTTTTTGAAAAAACGATGCCGGGTTTACATACGCCATCCCTCCGGGGCTTGTGCCGGTATGAAACAGGCAGGGCGGAGCACCTTACTCCGCCCTGTTTTGTCTCTTATTCGCAGTTGCGGCAGCAGAGGTTGCGGTCGCCGTAGCCGTTGTCGATCTTGGTCACGTAGGGGAAGAACTTCGCTTCGCGCACCCATGCGAGCGGGAATGCCGCCTCGGCGCGGGTGTAGGGATGCGTCCATTCGCCGGCGATCTCGACGGCGGTGTGCGGCGCGTTGGCGACCACGTTGTCGGCCTGCCCCGCGGCGGCTTCGCATTCGCGCTTGATGCTCACCAGCGCTTCGATGAAGCGATCCATCTCGGCCTTCGGTTCCGATTCGGTCGGTTCGACCATCAGCGTCTCGTGCACGGGGAACGAGAGCGTCGGAGCATGGAAGCCGTAGTCCATCAGGCGGTGGGCGATGTCGCCGCAGTCGATGTTGTAGTCCTTCTTGAAAGAGGTCAGGTCGAGGATCATCTCGTGCCCCACGCGGCCGGTCTCGCCCGAATAATAGGTGCGGTATTCCGGTGCCAGCGCCGAGGACATGTAGTTGGCATTGACGATCGCCATTTCGGTGGCGCGGCGCAGCCCGTTTCCACCCAGCATCTTGATATAACCGTAGGTTATGGGCAGCAGCATGGCGGAGCCCCAGGGGGCCGACGCCACGGCCGTGATGCCCTCGTCGCCGCCCGTCGGCATAACCGGATGCGAGGGAAGGAACGCCCTGAGGTGCTCGGCGACGCAGATCGGGCCCACGCCCGGGCCGCCGCCCCCGTGGGGCATGGCGAAGGTCTTGTGCAGGTTGAGGTGGCAGACGTCGGCGCCGATGTAGCCGGGGTTGGTCAGCCCCACCTGTGCGTTCATGTTGGCGCCGTCCATGTAGACCTGCCCGCCTGCGTCGTGCACGGCGTCCACGATCTCGCGGATGCGGCTCTCGAACACGCCGTGCGTCGAGGGGTAGGTGACCATCAGCCCGCACAGCTCCGAACTGTATTCCCCGGCCTTGGCCTTGAGGTCTTCGACGTCGATGTTGCCCTTGTCGTCACAGGCCACCGTGACGATCTTCATGCCGGCCATGGCGGCCGACGCGGGGTTGGTGCCGTGGGCCGAGGCCGGGATCAGCACCACGTTGCGGTAGCCCTGTCCGCGGCTCTGGTGGTAGGCGCGGATCACCATCAGCCCGGCGTATTCGCCCGCAGCGCCCGAGTTGGGTTGTAGGGAGCAGGCCGCGAAGCCCGTGATCGTCGCCAGGTCGTTTTCCAACTCCGTGATTAACTGCATGTAACCTTCGGCCTGGTCGGCCGGGGCGAAGGGGTGCATCATCTGGAAGCCCGCCAGCGAGAGCGGCTGCATGAGCGCCGCGGCGTTGAGCTTCATGGTGCACGAACCTAAAGAGATCATCGAATTGGCGAGCGAGATGTCCCTCAGTTCGAGCTTCTTGATGTAGCGCATCAGGTCGCTTTCCGAGCGGTAGGTGTTGAAGACCGCCTCCGAGAGATAGGCCGTGCGGCGGCGCAGGGCGGCCGGCACGCGGCTTTCGGTGACGGGCTTTACGGCCTTGGCTTTCCTGCCTTTGGCGGCGGCGAAGATGCGTATTACCTCGGCGACCTCTTCGGGGGTGGTCACCTCGTCGAACGACATGCGCACGGAGCCTTCGGTGGGGTAGTAGAAGTTGATGCCGTTTTCGAGTGCCAGCGACTGCACGACGGCGGCTTCGGCCGAGACTTCGAGCGTGTCGAAGAAGTCTGCGGCGGCGAGTTTGTAATCCATCGCCTGGAGTGCGTCGGCGACCGTTGCGGCGGCCAGGTGGGCCGTGTCGGCAGCGCGTTTCAGCCCCTCGGGGCCGTTGTAGACGCAGTAGAAGCCTGCCATCGAGGCCATCAGCGCCGAGGCGGTGCAGATGTTCGACGTGGCGCGTTCGCGCTTGATATGCTGTTCGCGCATCTGGAGCGCCATGCGCAGCGCCTTGTTGCCGAGGCGGTCGACCGAGACGCCGATGATGCGGCCGGGCATGTTGCGCTTGTAGGCCTCGCGCGTGGCCATGTAGCCTGCGCCGGGGCCGCCGAAGCCCATCGGGGTGCCCAGGCGTTGCGTCGAGCCGACGGCGATGTCGGCGCCCCACTCGCCGGGGGATTTGAGCAGCGCCAGCGAAAGCAGGTCGGCGGCAGCCGTGACCAGCACGCCCTTGGCATGTGCTGCGGCCGTGAAGTCCGTATAGTCGCGCACGGCGCCGTTGGCGGCCGGGTACTGGACGATGGCGCCGAACTCCTTGCCCGTGAAGCTGTATTCGTCGTATTCGTCGACGATCAGTTCGATGCCGAACGGTTCGCTGCGCGTGAGCAGCACGTCGAGCGTCTGCGGGAAGATGTTGCGGTCGACGAAGAGCTGGTTGCGACCTTCCCTGACCGCTTCGCGCGAGCGCAGCGCGAACATCATCAGCATGGCTTCGGCGGTGGCCGTGCCCTCGTCCAGGAGCGAGCAGTTGCCGATCTCCATGCCCGTGAGCGAGATCACGGCGGTCTGGAAGTTCAGCAGCGCCTCGAGGCGGCCCTGCGAGATCTCGGCCTGGTAGGGCGTGTAGGAGGTGTACCAGGCGGGGTTCTCGAAGACGTTGCGCACGATGGCGGCCGGGACGGCACAGGGGTAGTAGCCCATGCCGATGAACGATCTGAGGCAACGGTTGCGGTCGGCCAGCGAGCGGATGTGGGCGGCGAATTCGTATTCGCTCATCCCTTCGGCCGGCAGTGCGAGCGGCTTCTTGAGCCGGATGGACTGGGGAATGACCTGCGAGATCAGTTCGTCGACCGACTTTGCGCCGATCACTTCGAGCATGGCTTTGAGGTCTTTTTCGTTGCTGACGCCGATGTGGCGTTCGGAAAACTTGTCGAACATAGTTATCATCAATTGGTTATTGTCGTCGGATGCGCCGGGCGGCGCGTAATTCCCATGCAAAAATACTATTTTTACGAAGACCGCAAGCGCCTGCCGGGCTTATATTTTCCGCCGCATGCGGCCTGCGGCGCCGCATCCTGCCGGGCGGTGTCCCGGCATCGGCGGGGTACGGGGCGGGGAGCCCGGCGGGGCTTTCCGGGGTCAGTACTTGAAACTGCTGCCGCCGATGAACTCCCGGATGATCGACGTGGGCGGGATCTCGTCGGGCGGGATGGGGGTGAAGTTTTTCAGGAACTTCAGCATGCGCCGCGCCTCGTCGTACTCGGGTACCGTGTCGGGAACTTCGCGGAGGATCTTTTCGGCATAGGGGCGCAACACCGAGATTTCGTAGAAAAGCGACGAGTTGAGCATGACGTCGGCGTTTTCCTGGTAGGGGAAGATGTGCTTCTCCTCGCCGCGGCGGACGGAGCCCCAGCGCGAAAGCGTCGCCACGGCATCGGCGCCGCGTTGCGTATAGTCGCGCGTGAGGCGGCGCAGCAGGCGATTGTCGGTCGTGGCGATGCGCGAGAGGTTGTCCATCGCCACCGACGTGAAGCACGAGATGTAGATGCGGAATTTCTGCGCTTCGGGGACGCTCGGGGTGAGGCGCGGGTTGAGCCCGTGGATGCCCTCGACGATCAGGATCGAACGCTCGTCGAGCGTCAGCGGGTTGTTGTGCCACGTGCGGCGGCCCGTGATGAAGTCGTAGCGCGGGATGTCGACGCTTTCGCCGCGCATCAGGCGGCAGAGATGGTCGTTGAACAGGTCGAGGTCGATGGCTTCGAGCGCCTCGTAGTCGTAATCGCCGTCGGCGTCGCGCGGGGTCTTTTCGCGGTCGACGAAATAGTCGTCGAGCGAGATCAGCACCGGCTGCAGCCCCAGTACGCCGAGCTGGATGCCCAGCCGTTTGGCCGAGGTGGTCTTGCCGCTCGACGAGGGGCCCGAGATCAGCACCATGCGTACGCCGCGCGAGATGTTGGCGTCGTAGATCGTGTCGGCGACCCATGCGAACTTGCGTTCGTGGAACGCTTCGGCCAGTTTGATCATGCCGCCCGCGTCGCCCGCGAGCACCTTGGAGTTGACGGCGCCCACGGTGGGCACGCCCATGATCCGCACCCAGGACTGGTATTCCTGGAAGATGCCGAACATCTTTTCCTGTTCGACGTTGGTGTTGAGCCGGTCGGGCGCCGTGCGCAGCGGCAGGGCGAGGTAGAACCCGTTGTAGTAGGGTTCGATGCCGAACAGGTCGACGAACCCTGTCGAGGGCGCCAGCGCGCCGTAGAAATAACCGTCGGTGTCGCCGAGCGTATAGAGGTCGCTGTAAAGCCGCGGGCGGGTGTCCAGCAGGGCGATCTTGTCGGTGAGGCCCTGGGCCGCATAGCGGGCGCGGACTTCGCTCGTGAGGATCTTCATGCGGCTGATCGGCAGGTCTTGCGCCACCAGGTCGCGCATGCGCCCTTCGAGTGCCTCGGCCAGCCCGGGCGTGAATTCGTCGATGCCCTCGATCTCGCAGTAAAAGCCGTTCTGCCCCATCGAATGGCGGATATGGAGCGTCTTGCCCGGAAAGAGATCGCGGGCGGCTTTCTGCAGGATGAACCACGACGTGCGCTGGTAGACGCGGATGCCGGCGAAGGAGGTGATGTCCACGAAACGGACGGTCACCGGGGTATATATTTTGTAATACAGTTCCTTGATGCGGTTGTTGACCAGGGCGGCAAGGAACGGGTAGGGCCCCGGCGCGACCCGCTTTGCGACCTCGGAAAGCGGGGTGCCCATCGGCACCTCGACCGTGCCGCCGAGGTTTTCGCATATGATTTCGATGATATTTGTCATAAGATTTTCAGGCTTGAAAACATGTAAAGATATGAATAATTTATAACTTTGACAAACTAAAACCTGTGTTATGAAAGGAATACTGAGGATGGGGCTGGTCGCCGTTGCGGCGCTCGCCGCGGCCTGCGCACCCCGCGAAAGGACGCTCGTGTTGCTGTCGACGAACGACATGCATGCAAAGATACAGAATTTCCCGCGGCTGGCGTCGGCCGTCGAGGCGTGCCGCGATACGGCCCAACTCGTGGTGCTGGTCGATGCCGGCGACCGCTGGACGGGGAATGCCTATGTGGACATGGCGCCGACGCCCGGTATGCCGATGATTGCCCTGATGAACGAACTGGGGTATGACGTGGCGACGCTGGGCAACCATGAATTCGACCACGAGCAGGCGTTCCTGGGGCGGATGATCGACAGCATGGACTTCGAGGTGGTCTGCGCCAACGTGGTGAGCGACACCTGCACCTTCCCGCAGTTGCCGCCCTACACGATCGTCGACCGGGACGGGATCCGGATCGGGTTTGTCGGCGTGGTGACCAACTACGAGGGCCCGGGGCATCCGGCGGGCAATGAATCGAGTTTCGCGGGGCTGGAGTTTCCCGACCCGCAGGCGATGGCCCTGAAATATGCCGCGGAGCTGCGGCCCGAGTGCGACGTGCTGGTACTCGTGTCGCACATGGGCGACGACCGCGATGCGGAACTGCTCGCCAAGGGGCAGTCGCAGTACGACGTGGTGATCGGCGGGCATACGCACGAAGAGGTCGATACGCTCATCGGCGGCACGCTGCTGACGCAGACGGGCAAAGACCTGCGGAACATCGGCGTGACGACCGTACGGATGAAGGGGAATAAGGTCGCAGGGGTCGATTACCGGATCGTCCCGCTCGCCGATTACGAGCCGGATATCCTCTACCAGAAACAGGTCGAGGCTTACTATGCCGACCCGGAGCTGAACAAACCCGTCGGGCGTTTTGGCAATGCCGCCGACAAGTGGGGACTTGCCAACTGGATGGCCGCGGCGGTCGCCGACGAGGCCGATGCCGACGTCGGTTTCTACCACATCGGCGGCGTGCGCCTCGACTCGATTCCGGCGGGCGGGGTCGGTGCGGCGAAGGTGTACGACCTGGAGCCGTTCGGAACCGAGATCGCCACGATGCGGATGACTCCGGCCGACATGCGCCGGATGATCCTCTCGAAGTACAACGACGAGGAGAACCGCAAGGAGGGGCACCGGATCGACCTGATCTCGACGACGCCCTACGTCATCGTGACCGACGCCGCGGACAACGCCCTCGACGTGCGTTTCCCGAAGTTGCGCGAAGGCAAGGTGTACGAAGTTGCGGTCAGCGACTATGTTTACAGGAATTACAAGGACCTGAACTACACCGACGGGAAACTCACGGGAACGGCGGTCGCGGGCGTGCTGCTCGAAGAGTTGCAGGATGACGGTCCGCTGACTCCGGACAACAGGCCGCGGCAGAAAATAATTCGGAATTCATAATTCACAATTTGGGATTTTGCAGAGCCGGGTTTTGTCTGTAAACTGAATAATTCTGAATTCCGGATTTTGAATTCTGAATTATAAGAATTACCTTTGTAGCCCTCGCGCGCGTGCAATGATGCCGTAAGCGAGGGCTATAACTTTTAATATTAACCAATTAACGAGCGATTGTATCGCAAAAATTTCCACAATGGAAGAAGTAAAGAATGTAGTTGCAAACGAAAATTTCGACTGGAACGCCTTTGAAAACGACCTGGGCGTGTACGACCAGGACAAAGCCCAGATCACCGAGGCTTACGACAAGACGCTTTCGAACGTCAACGTCGGCGAAGTGGTCGAGGGAACCGTAACGGGCGTCAACAAGCGCGAGGTTATCGTCAATGTCGGCTATAAGAGCGAGGGTATCATCCCCGTATCGGAGTTCCGCTACAACCCCGACCTGAAGGTAGGCGACAAGATCGAAGTCTACGTGGAGTCGGCCGAGGACAAGAACGGCCAGCTGGCCCTTTCGCACAAGAAAGCCCGGCAGCTCAAGTCGTGGGACCGTGTCAACGAAGCGCTGGAGAAGGACGAAATCATCAAGGGTTACATCAAGTGCCGCACGAAGGGCGGTATGATCGTCGACGTGTTCGGCATCGAGGCGTTCCTGCCCGGATCGCAGATCGACGTGAAACCCATTCGCGACTACGACGTATACGTGGACAAGACCATGGAGTTCAAGGTCGTGAAGATCAATCAGGAGTTCCGCAACGTGGTCGTGTCGCACAAGGCGCTCATCGAGGCCGAACTCGAAGCCCAGAAGCAGGTCATCATGTCCAAGCTGGAGAAGGGCCAGATCCTCGAGGGAACCGTCAAGAACATCACCTCCTACGGCGTATTCGTCGACCTGGGCGGCGTGGACGGCCTGATCCACATCACCGACCTCTCGTGGGGCCGCGTAAACCACCCCGAGGAGATCGTGGCGCTCGATCAGAAGATCAACGTCGTGATCCTCGACTTCGACGAGGCCAAGAAGCGCATCGCCCTGGGTCTGAAGCAGCTCACCCCGCATCCGTGGGAGGCGCTCGATCAGACGCTCAAGGTCGGAGACAAGGTGAAGGGCCGCGTGGTTGTTATGGCCGACTACGGCGCGTTCGTCGAGATCGCTCCCGGTGTGGAGGGTCTGATCCATGTTTCGGAAATGTCGTGGAGCCAGCACCTGCGTTCGGCACAGGAGTTTATGAAGGTCGGCGACGAAGTCGAGGCCGTTATCCTGACCCTCGACCGCGAGGAGCGCAAGATGTCGCTCGGCATCAAGCAGCTTACGCCCGATCCTTGGGAGAATATCGAAGTCAAGTATCCCGTCGGCACGAAGACCACGGCCAAGGTGCGTAACTTCACGAACTTCGGCGTATTCGTCGAGATCGAGGAGGGCATCGACGGTCTGATCCACATTTCGGACCTGAGTTGGACCAAGAAGGTGAAGCATCCCGGCGAATTCACGTCGGTAGGCGCCGACATCGAGGTCGTGGTGCTGGAGATCGACAAGGAAAACCGCCGTCTGTCGCTGGGACACAAGCAGCTGGAGGAGAATCCCTGGAATGAGTTCGAGAACCAGTACTCGGTGGACAGCATCCACGAGGGTACGATCACCGAGATGACCGACAAGGGCGCAGTGGTTGCCCTGGGCGAGAACATCGAGGGCTTCTGCCCCGCGCGTCAGCTCGTCAAAGAGGACGGCACGACCCCGAAGACGGGCGACAAGCTCAACTTCAAGATCCTGGAGTTCTCGAAGGCCACCAAGCGCATCACCCTTTCGCACCTGCGTACGTACGAGGAGGCGAAGCGTGCCGAAATCGCTGCCGAGAAGGCCGAGAAGCGCGCTGCTGCCGACGCTACGAAGTCGACCGTGAAGAAGATCAACGCTTCGGTCGAGAAGACGACGCTCGGCGACATCGCCGGACTGGCCGCTCTGAAGAGCGCCATGGAGGCTGCCGAGGCCAAGTCGGCCAAGAAGGCTGCCGCCAAGAAAGAGGACGAAGAGTAATCTCCGCTGAAAAGAGGACGGGGGGGGGAAGATGCCCCTCCGTATCCGATAACCGGATGCCCGCACAGGAAACTGTGCGGGCGTCTTTTTTTTGTGCCGGGACGGCGGCGCGCGGCGGGGGCTGTTTGCGGGGCGGTTTGTTTATGGGATGGTCTGTCTGCGGGACTGTCTGCGGGATTGTCTGCGGGGCGGTCTGCCTGCGGGACGGACAGTTTGCGGCTCCGGAATCTTTTCAAGGACGAGGTCAGGGCCGGAACCGGGGAACCGGACAGGGAAACAGGGAAACAGGGAATCGGGGAATCGGGGAATCGGGGAATCGGGGAATCGGGGGCGGAAGTCCGGTCGGTTAGTGGTCAGTGGTCAGTGGTCAGTGGTTAGTGGTCAGTGGTCAGTGGTCAGTGGTCGGATCGGTCGGCCAGTCGGCGGCCGGTTTGCAGGCCGGATGTTTCCGGGGCGGGGCGAATGGCCTTTTTTGCGTTCGCCGAAATATTTACGGCGGATTTCTTGCACCGTGCGCAATAACCCGGTATATTTACAAGTCAGAACTGAAGAAGCAAACCGATAGATGATGAAAAAGTTGATTTTAGGCTTGTTGTCCGCGCTGGCGCTCCTTCCGGGCGGCATGCTGCGGAGCGGGGATGTCCGCGCCGCCGAAACCTTCGCCGTGCAGTCTCCTCGCAGGGATCACCGCGCGAACCCTCACGCGAATTGTCATGGGGAGCGTTACGAAGATCGGCGCGGGAGATATACCAAAGACAGCTGGTCGGTATATTACCGCGGCCGGAAGGTCGAGGGGGCTTCGGTATCCTCGTTCGCCGATCTGGGAGGCGGGTACGGCAAGGATAATTGGACGGTGTTTTACGAAGGCCGGAAGCTGGAAGGGGCCTCGGCCATGTCGTTCGAGTATAAGGGACGGGGTTACGGCAAGGACAACTGGAACACCTATTTCCGCGGGGAGCAGCTCCGGCCCGGGCAGTCGCCGGACGGGATGCTCGGCGGCGGTTATGCGAAAGACAGCTGGTCGGTATATTATCGGGGGCGAAAGGTGGAAGGCGTTTCGGCTTCGTCGTTCGAATATCTGGGCGGCGGTTACGGCAAGGACCCCTGGAAGGTGGTCTATCAGGGACGCGAAGTGCCGGGCGCATCGTCGTCGTCGTTTGAAGAGCTTGGGTGGGGTTACGCCAGGGACGCGTGGAAGGTTTACTACTGCGGCGAGGTGATTCCGGGTGCTTCCCCGGCGACGTTCCGTATTCCGGACCGGCGGTAACGGGTGATTTGCGTTATATATGGGGCTTTCTTTGCAGGAAGCCCTTTTTTTGCGCCGTGCCGTGCGGGGATTCGGGCACTGTTTTTGTCTTTGCGGGGTAAACGACGAAACGAATGAACAGACTGAAACCCCATCTGGCCCTGTTTGTGGGGAACGTCCCCTGGGGGATGGATTACCCTTTTTACAACATAGTCCTGCCGCATTACGTGCATCCGATGGCGATGGTCTCGGCGTCGCTCGTCGCCACGGCGCTCTTTTCGCTCGTGCCGCTGCTGTGGCAGAAGGCCGAGAAGGTCGAGCGGGCGGATATTCGCAAACTGATCGGCGCTGCGCTGCTGATCGGCGTATTGCGCAAGGTCTTCATCATGTACGGTTTGTCGATGACCTCGCCGATCGACGGTTCGATCATCGACACCATCGTGCCGCTGCTGGTGCTGGCGCTCTCCGTGCTGCTGGGAATGGACCGTTTCACCCGGCTCAAGATCACGGGACTCGTGCTCGGCATGGCGGGAGCTGTGGCGGTGGTGCTGGCCGGGGCCTCGTCGTCGCACGCGCATTCGCATCTCTGGGGAAACGTGATGATCTTTCTATGCGCCTGCGTCACGTCGGTGTATATGGTGTGGTTCAAGCGGCTGATCGCCAAGTACCGCATTACGACCGTGCTGCGCTGGCTCTACTGCGCGGCGGCGGTCATGGCCCTGCCGTTCGGTATCGGTCCGATCGTTCACACCGATTTCACGGCCATTGCCCGTCACGCCCTGTTTCCGACGCTTTTCGTGCTGACGGTTCCGACCTATGTCCCCAACCTGATGCTCAACTATGCCCTCAAAACGGTACAGCCCACCGTGTCAAGCATCTACACCTATTTGCAGCCCGTGCTGGCGATCGCCATTTCGGTGGGCATGGGACTTGACAAACTGCACGCCGACACGGTGATTTTCGCCTTGGTGATCTTCGTCGGGGTGGGGCTGGTGCTCCGCTCCTACTCGGTGCCGCCGCGGCATGTAGATCCGCCGACGGCCGCGCCGCATTAGGGCGCAGACGGTTACGGTGTGGCCGGGGCTCCGGATGGCGCCCGAAGTGAAATTCGGTGGAAGGTGAAGGGGAATTTGGGGAGTGTAGAGAGACGGATGCGGAAAGAGATGCGAAATGCCGGGGCGGAGCCGGGAACTGCCCGAAATGGAAAAGGAGCGCCGGCGAAAATGAAAAAGGAGAGCCTGAAGCTCTCCTTTTTACTGTCTTGCCGGACTCGGACCCCGTTGCCGGGATTGTCGTCGCACCCGGTGGCAGGTCCTCCGTCCCCGGATTATTCGGCGGCGGTAACCGAGAATTTGATGACTGCCTTGACCTCCTTGTGGAGTTTGGCGACAGCCTCGTATTCGCCGACGGTCTTGATGGCGTCAACGACGATCACCTTGCGGTCGAGCTCGATGCCTTTGGCGGCAAGCGCCTCGGCCAGATCGGCGGCGGTAACCGTACCGAAGAGTTTGCCCTCCTCGGCCTTCACGGCCAGCGACAGCGGCAGGTTGGCGATGGTCTCGGCCAGAGCCTGTGCGTCGGCCAGGATCTTGGCGTCCTTGTGGGCGCGCTGCTTGAGGTTCTCGGCGAGGACCTTCTTGGCGGCGGCGGTAGCCGACTTGGCGTAGCCCTGGGGGATCAGGTAGTTGTTGGCGTAGCCGGGCTTCACGTTCACGATGTCGTTGGCGTAGCCCAGGTTTTCGATATCTTTGATCAGAATTACTTCCATGGTCTTGTCCTCCTTTTAATTATTT
>ERZ827524.2590-NODE-2590-length-12499-cov-3.310672_pt1 | contig 12499 bp, 10 predicted proteins | sample MGYA00519702_ERZ827524 | MGnify/ENA primary metagenome ERZ827524 (study PRJEB31778, sample SAMEA3449341) | human gut metagenome | biome: human gut; feature: human-associated habitat; material: faeces | place: United Kingdom | collected 2010/2012 ...
CTGACCGTCACCGAAATTTTGCACCAGATCGGCGTGCCTGCCCACATCAAGGGCTACCAGTTCCTGCGGGATGCCATCCTGCTCACCATGAACGAGCCGGAGTACATCAACGCCGTGACCAAGCGCCTGTACCCGGAGATCGCCAAAAAGAACGGTACCACCGCCAGCCGGGTGGAGCGCCGTGCCCGGAACGCAAGGCCATAGCCCGCGCCTTCGCCGGGCGGCACGCGGCGCACACTGACGACTCGCGCCCGCAGCGCCAGCGCCGGAGCCAGCACCGGGTGCAGCCGCGCCGCGCAGCCCGCCGTACTGAGCGCGCCGTAAAGCGCGATGCCCGGCCTGGCATATCCGCAGTCAGGCTGCGGCTGGTTCAGGATGCCGCAGCTCGCCTGCGCGTGCAGCGGCGGCAGCGTATACCCCGCGCCCCGCAGCTTCCGCGCCAGCGCTTCAAACGCATCCAGCTGCGTGCGGGTAAAGGCCGCGTCCTCCGGCGCAGGGCTGTCCGCCACTGCCAGATGTGTGAACAGCCCCCGCACCTCCAGCCCCGGCAGACGCAGCATCTCGGCCACCGCCGGAGCCGCGCCCGCATCCGTGCCCAGGCGATGCATGCCCGTGTCCACCGCAATGTGCACGGGCAGCGGCCTGCGGCCTGCGGCACGGGCCAGCGCACGGGCGTGGGCCGGGTCCGTCACCGTCTGGCACAGCCTCCAGCGCCGCAGCTCCCGTATACGGGCCGCATCTGCATAGCCCAATACCAATATTTCACCGGTGATGCCGCACCGGCGCAGCTGCGCGCCCTCCTCCGGCGTCGCCACTGCAAAGGCCCGCACACCGGCCTGCCACAGCCGGCCCGCCACGGCGGGCGCGCCGTGGCCGTAAGCGTCCGCTTTTACCACGGCCATCAACCGGCAGCCCGCTGGCATGCAGCCCTGCAGCGCGCCCGCATTGCGCGCAACCGCCTCCAGGTCTACCTCGGCCCAGGCACGCGCTCTGCGCAAGTCCGGCTTCGGTGCTGTTCCGGAACGGCCGTCCCACCTGCGCCGCTGGCTCAAACGCGCCAGCAGCCATGCCGCCGCGCAGGACGCGGCGGCTACCGCCGCAAAATGGGCCAGGCTGTTTTCCACCAGCCATTCCCGGGCATGCAGCACTCTGGCCGCACCCCGCACGCCCACGATGGCCATGGGATGCAGCACATAGACGAGCATGGAAAATTCCCGCAGGAACGGCGCGTCCCCGCCCCGGGGGACCAGCAGGCACAGGAACAGGAAGCAGGCGCAGGGCACAAGCGCCAGGTACATGCTGTCGTGCCGGGGCCAGCCCAGCGCCCGCAGACCAAAGGCCTCGGCAAACAGGAGCGCCAGCGAACAGCCCAGCCCCGCAAGGCACGCCCGCGGTCGTCGGCGGGCGGGAAAACCTGCCAGAAGCGCGCCCAGCATCAAAAACGCCGGCGCAAAGAACAGGCCGTTGCGCGTGTAGTCCATCACGCCGAACAGCGCATCATAGCCCGCTTTCAGCGCGGGCAGCTGTTTTGCAAGGCCATACCAGCTGTCTCCCAAAAGCCCCGCCAGATACAGCGCGCCGCACACGCCCGCCGCCGCGCCGGGGCGCAGGAAGCGCAGCAGCCCGCACACCACCAGCACTCCCAGCAGCGCGGCGGGCAGGTACCACAGGTGATAAAACGTGCCGTCCAGCACAGCGTCCCGCACAAGCTCCCCCAGCACGTTTTCCACAGGGAAATTCCCCGCATACAGCGTCACGGGCAGGTACAGCACGGTGCAGGCCGCATACAGAACGCCCGTCTTTTTCAAAAAGCGGCGCACGCCGGGCGAAAGCGTCCGGGGCCGCAGGCCGGGGCGCACAAGCTCCCCCAGCAGAAAAAATCCGGTTGCCGTGAAAAAGAACGGCACGGCCAGCCGCGCCAGCGTTTTCAGCGCAAAATCCGCCGCTGCGGAAAAAGACGCCAGCGGAGCGGTATGGATGCACACCACCAGCAGCGCGGCCGCCACGCGGAAGCGGTCCACGGCCGGATATCCCCGCCGCGCCGTCATACCGCGCCCCACACGGTGACGACAAGGCCGCCGCAGTTGTCTGCGGACGCCTGCCACACACGGTCCCGCGGCGCGTCGAACCGCGCGCCCTCCGGCCCCAGCGGCACACGAAAGATGTCAAAGCCGCGTCCCCCGGCCTCCGCGTGCAGCGGCTGTTCGGGCGTGTATGCCCCCAAGGCTCCGATGTATTCTTCCAGCGTTACGCCGCGCTGTGCCATCAGCCCGGCGTGGGGCCAGCCAACATAGCGAAAATGCCATGGTTCATGGCCGATGCCGGTGACGGCCTGCGCGCCTTTGGGATACCGTTCGATGAAGCCGTAGCGCGCCGCCGCGCGGCGGAAGGCCGCGCAGACTCCTGTATCGGGAAATGCGGGACGGATGAAGTCGATCACCTCCCGCGCCTCGCCCACATCAATGGCAAGGCCTGTTTCATGCTCGCTGCAGCCGGGCAGCGCCACATATTTCTGTGTGAATTCAAGGCCGTTGTCCCGCACGGAATCCGCATACAGCGCCTGCTGCTCGGCGTGGCTGCGCCAGCCGCTGACGGGCACGATGCGCCCCGCCGCGCGGATGCCGTCCAGCAGCGCTGCCAGCATGACCGCCGCCTGCCGCGCCAGCAGCACGCCGGGCGCGTCCGGCATGGCGGGGACCAACGCTTCGGGCGCGGGCCGTGCCTGCAGGGGATGTGCAGGGTTCACCAGCGCCAGCGTGCCCGCCAGCGCCTGCTCCCGGGTCACTGTCTGCATCATACGTCCGCCACCGCCTGTTCCAGCAGCCGCTCCACCAGCGGGCCGAATTCCACTCCCGCGCCGCGCATCATGCCGGGAAAGCGGCTGTGCTCGGTGAAGCCCGGGATGGTGTTCACCTCGTTGAACACGATGCGCCCGTCCGGCGTGTAGAACAGATCCACCCGCGCGAAGCCCGTGCAGCACAGCGCCCGGTACACGGTCTTGGCTGCTTCACGCACACGGTCCCGTTCAGCCAGAGACAGGCGGGCGGGCATGTGGATGCGCGCGGTCTCCAGCGTATATTTTTCCGTATAATCAAAAAAGCCATGGGCCAGCTCAATCTCATCCACCTCTCCCACGGTGAGCGCCTCTCCGGCGCCCAGCACGGCACAGCCCACCTCAAAGCCCGGCACCGCCTGCTCCACCAGCACCTTGCCGTCGTGGCGGAACGCTTCGGCCACGGCCGCGGGCAGCGCGTCCGGCGTCTCCACACGGGTCACGCCGAAGGACGAACCCGCACAGGCGGGCTTGACGAACAGCGGGTACCGCAGCCCGTGGGTGCATGCCGCCAGCACCTCGGGGCGCGGCGGAGCATGCAGCACCGCACAGGGCGGCACCTCCACCCCCGCGGCCCGTGCCAGGCGGTGCGCTGCGTCCTTATCCATACACAGGGCGCTTGCCAGCACGCCGCAGCCCACGCAGGGGATGCCCGCCAGCGCAAGCAGCCCCTGCACGGTGCCGTCCTCGCCGTTTTTTCCATGCAGCACGGGAAACGCCGCATCCAGATACAGGCTGCCCGCGCCCTGCACCAGCAGGCCGTGGACAGAAGCGTCCGGCGTCAGCGTCACAGGCGCACATTCCTCTTTTTCCCATACGCCCTCCCCTACGGCGTCCAGCGGGCCGCGGTACCAGAACCACCTGCCCTCCCGCGTGATACCCACCGGCACGGCTTCAAAGCGCGTACCCTTCATGGCGTGCAGAACGGCGCAGGCCGATTGCAGCGAGACCGCATGCTCGGTGGACTGTCCCCCGAACAGCACGGCGACTTTTATTTTTTCCATTTGGATGGCCCCTTCCCATTGTTTGTTGAGAACAGGACCATCGTACCGCACGTTCCTGACGGACGGGCTGGGGAAAGGCTTTCAAAAATCTTACGGCATTCTGAACATCCTTTGAAGCGCGGCCGCTCACAGCGTCACCTTTTTTATAATAAATTCTTAAAAAGCCATTGACACCGGGGCGGATCCGCCCTATAATTGTTAGTAGCCTAACTAAAAAGCAAGGAAGTGTCGAAGGATGAAGGGTGAACGCCACGTGGGCGGAGAGATCCGCGTGCTTTCCAACCTGATCAAACGCTGTATGGACGACGGCATGCCGCCGGAGACCACCGGCATGCAAGGGTGGATCATCGGCTTTTTGCACCGCAACGAGGACCGTGACATGTTCCAGCGGGACGTGGAGGCTGAATTCAACATCCGCCGCTCCACGGCCACCGGCATATTGCAGCTGATGGAAAAAAACGGCTTTCTTCTGCGGGAGCCTGTTGCCTATGACGCCCGGCTGAAAAAGCTGGTGCTTACGCCCAAGGCTTTGGCGGTGCACGAGGGCGTGATCTCCCGCATCCGCGCCACAGAGGCACGCATCACCAAAGACGTCACGCCCGAAGAGCTGGAGCAATTTTTCGCCATCACAGCCAAATTCCGCCGCAATCTGGAGTGAGTGTCCGCTTTGCCTTTTCCATGCCGCCGGCGCAGGCGCGGCTTTTTCCGTGCCTGCCGCCAGCGGTTTTCCTCGGCGTATATAGTTAGGGAGCTTACTGTAATGGTACTAACAAGTTAAGCGAAACAAAACCAATCTCAGGAGGACATTTTATGCTGAAAACCCTATTGGCTGAAGTAAAGCAGTACAAAAAAGCGTCCATCCTCACGCCGGCATTCATGGTGGGCGAAGTTGTCATGGAGATTCTCATCCCCATGCTGATGGCCTATCTCATCGACAGCGGCGTGGAGAAAGGGGACGTGCGCACGATCTGCATCACCGGCGGCGCAATGGCCGTGATGGCAATGCTGTCTCTGGCCTGCGGCGTGCTCTCAGGCAAATACGGCGCGCGGGCCTCCAGCGGATTCGCGCACAATCTGCGCCAGTCCATGTTCCGCAATATCCAGACATTTTCTTTTTCCAACATCGACAAATACTCCACGGCCGGGCTCGTCACCCGCATGACGACGGATGTGACAAACGTGCAGAACGCCTACCAGATGATCCTGCGCATGTGCACCCGCGCACCGGTGATGCTGCTGTGCGCAATGGCGGCCGCGTTCTCCATCAGCGCGCGGCTGTCCCTGATCTTCGTGGCGGCCATCGCGTTTCTGGGCGTGGCGCTGTTTTTCATCACGAAAAATTCTCACCCCGTATTTCGGCAGGTATTCCGCAAATACGACGACCTCAACGCCAGCGTGCAGGAGAATGTCAGCGCCATCCGCGTCGTCAAGGCCTATGTGCGCGAGGACCACGAGACGCAGAAATTCCACACCGCCAACGACAATGTTTACAGGCTGTTTGTCAAGGCTGAGACCGTGCTGGCGCTGAACAGCCCCGTGATGCAGTTCACGATGTACATGTGCATCCTGGCCATTTCCTGGCTGGGCGCGCACATGATCGCCGCCCATTCTCTCACCACGGGTCAGCTCATGAGCCTGTTTACCTACGTTATGAACATCCTGATGAGCCTGATGATGCTCTCCATGATTTTCGTGATGGTGACAATGGCCCGCGCCTCGGCGGACCGCATCGCCGAGGTGCTGGAGGAAAAGGCGGACCTCACCTCCCCGCCCGCCGCCCGCACACAGGTGGAGGACGGCCGCGTGGACTTCGACCACGTATCCTTCTCCTACAAAAAAAGCGGCAAGCCCGTACTGGATGACATTGATCTGCACATCCGCGCGGGCGAGACCATCGGCATCATCGGCGGCACGGGCAGTGCGAAATCCAGCCTGGTGCAGCTCATCCCCCGCCTGTACGACGTCGCGGAAGGCGCGGTGCGCGTGGGCGGCGTGGATGTGCGGGAATACGACGTGGAAACCCTGCGCAACGAGGTGGCCATGGTGCTGCAGAAAAACGTACTGTTCAGCGGCACCATCCGGGAAAATCTGCGCTGGGGCGACAAAAACGCCACGGACGAGGAGATGGAGCGCGCCTGCCGCCTGGCACAGGCGGACGAGTTCATCCGCGCGCTGCCGGACGGCTATGACACTTACATCGAGCAGGGCGGCACCAACGTATCCGGCGGGCAGAAACAGCGCCTGTGCATCGCGCGCGCGCTGCTGAAAAAGCCCAAGATACTGATCCTGGACGATTCCACCAGCGCCGTGGATACCCGGACGGATACCCTGATCCGCCGGGCTTTCGCAGAGGAGATCCCCGACACCACGAAATTCATCATCGCCCAGCGCATCAGCTCCGTGCAGGACGCAGACCGCATCCTCGTGCTGGACGACGGCCGCGTGGCCGCCTTCGGCACGCACGACGAGCTGCTTGCGAGCAGCGAAATTTACCGGGATGTCTATGATTCCCAGATGAAAGGAGCGGATGACGATGCGCGGCGTACCTGCTGATAAAAGCGCGGCCATGATGGCCCCAAAGCAAAAGGTTGAAAAGCCCATGCGCATCATGGGCCGGCTGTTCGGCTATATCCTGCGGCGCTACAAGCTGCACTGCCTGGGCGTGCTGCTGTTCATCTTTGGCAGCACCGCGGCCACCGTGGCGGGCAATCTGTTTATGAAAACGCTCATCGACGACTACATCGTGCCCTATATCGGCGAGGGCGGCGCGTCGGACTTCGGCCCGCTGCTGGCGGCGCTGCTGAAAATGGGCTGCGTCTTCCTGTTCGGCGTGCTGTGCACGCTGCTGTACAACCGCATCATGGTATATGTGTCCCAGGGGACGATGCGCGCCATCCGCGACGATTTATTCCGGCATATGGAGCGCCTGCCCATCCGTTATTTCGACACCCATGCCCACGGCGATATCATGAGCATTTACACCAACGACATCGACACGCTGCGCCAGATGATCAGCCAGAGCATGCCCCAGCTCGTCTCTTCGGCGGTAACGATCGTCAGCGTATTCTGCTCCATGCTTGCCCTCAGCCTGCCGCTGACAGGGTTGACGCTGGTGATGGTGTGCCTTATGCTGTTCACCACCAAAAAGCTCACGAGCAGGTCCGGCGCATATTTCGTAGCGCAGCAGCGCAATCTGGGCACGGTCAACGGCTATATCGAGGAGATGATGGAGGGCCAGAAAGTCGTCAAGGTATTCTGCCACGAGGATGAGAGCATCGCCCGGTTTGACGCGCTGAACGACGCGCTGGCCGACAGTGCCGATAACGCCAACCGCTATGCCAATATCCTCATGCCCGTCATGGCCAACATCGGCAACCTCAGCTATGTGCTCACGGCCATCCTCGGCTCGCTGCTGGCGCTCTTCGGCACGGGCGGCTTTACGCTGGGCGGGCTGGCATCCTTTCTGCAGTTCAACAAAAGCTTCAACCAGCCCATCTCACAGGTATCACAGCAGTTCAACTCCATCATCATGGCGCTGGCAGGCGCGGAGCGCGTATTCAGCCTGATGGATGAGCCTCCTGAAACCGACGAAGGCTATGTGGAGCTGGTGAATGCGGAACAAACCGCGGACGGCAGTCTGGAAGAATGCCGCGGGCGCACGGGTGTCTGGGCCTGGAAGCATTACCACAGGGCCGACGGCAGCACCACCTACCGCAGGCTGGAGGGCGAAGTGGTGTTCGACGACGTGGATTTCGGTTACGACGACGCCAAGATCATTCTGCACAACGTCAGCCTGTATGCCAGGCCCGGCCAGAAGATCGCTTTTGTGGGAGCCACCGGCGCGGGCAAAACGACCATCACAAACCTCATCAACCGCTTTTATGACATTGCGGACGGCAAGATCCGCTACGACGGCATCAACGTCAACAAGATCGCCAAGCCCGATCTGCGGCATTCCCTCGGGATCGTGCTTCAGGAGACCAATCTGTTCACCGGCACGGTCATGGATAACATTCGCTATGGCAAACTGGATGCCACCGACGAAGAGTGCATCCGGGCCGCCAGGCTCGCCAATGCGGACGATTTTATAACCCGTCTGCCCGACGGCTACAACACCATGCTGACGGCAAACGGCGGCAGCCTTTCCCAGGGGCAGCGGCAGCTGATCGCCATCGCCCGCGCAGCCGTGGCCGATCCCCCCGTCATGATCTTGGACGAGGCCACTTCCTCCATCGACACCCATACGGAAGCTCTGGTGCAGGCCGGCATGGATGCTTTGATGAAGGAGCGCACGGTGTTCGTTATCGCCCATCGGCTGTCCACGGTCCGCAACTCCGACTGCATCATGGTCCTCGACCACGGCCGCATCATCGAGCGCGGCACTCACGATGACCTGATCGCCCAGAAAGGCACCTATTATCAGCTCTATACGGGCGCCTTCGAGCTGGACTGATCTCCGAAAGGCTGTCGAAGCCGGAACAGGCGATCCGTGCGGCAGATGCAGCTAAATTTAATAGGGCTGTCACTTTACTGTGTCAGTCCTATTTTTCGATTTCCTATATCCGCCCGGCGGCGCGATTCCGGAAAGGAAAGGCCATAAGCCGAAAACAGAAAACGGAGGAAAAACCAATGGCAAATAACATGGCTGCGGTTTTCACCCGGCATTATGACTCTCCGATGGGCCGCATCCTGCTCGCGGCGGACGAGATCGGTCTGCGGGGCCTGTGGTTTGACGGTCAAAAGTACTTTGCCCGCGATCTGCCGGAAAAACGCATCGAGCAGGAAACGCACGCCCTTGCCGAGGCCAGGCGCTGGCTCGACGTATACTTTACCGGCAAAGAACCGGACTTTCTGCCGCCGCTGCACCCCATCGGCTCGGCGTTCCGCCAGGCCGTATGGACAATGCTTCTGCAGATCCCCTACGGGCATACCACGACCTACGGCGAGATCGCGCGGCAGCTGACCGGGACGGCGGGTCTTTCGCGGATGTCCGCGCAGGCCGTCGGCGGCGCCGTCGGGCATAACGAAATATCGATCATCATTCCCTGCCACCGCGTTGTCGGCACAAGCGGCAGTCTGACCGGGTACGCCGGAGGGATTGAAAGAAAAGTGAAGCTGCTGGAACTGGAACGGGCCGATATGACGCATCTCTTTGCGCCAAAGAAAGGAACGGCACTGTGATCGGGTCATAATGCAGCAGGCCTTCGCCGCAGTGACACACTCCGCCGGAAATTTGTGGTGCGCATTTTCTCTCCGTTGTGGTACAATAGGCGCATCGAAACGAAACGGAGAACACCATGACGAGGATACTTTTTATTTGCCACGGCAACATCTGCCGCAGCCCGATGGCGGAATATGTGATGAAGGATCTTGTATCAAAGGCCGGGCGGGCAGACGAATTTTTCATCGCCTCCGCGGCAACGAGCCGCGAGGAGCTCGGAAACGGCGTTTATCCCCCGGCACGGCAAAAGCTCGCCGAGCACGGCATCCCATGTGCCGGTCACGCCGCGCGGCAGATCACGCCCAAGGATTATGTTAACTTCGATCTCCTCATCGGCATGGATGAGGAGAACATCCGGAACATGCGGCGCGTCTTCTCCGGCGATCCGGAGGGCAAAGTCTCTCTCCTGCTCGACCACGCCGGGCGCGGCGGGAACGTCGCCGATCCGTGGTACACGGGCGATTTTGAAGCGACCTGGCGTGACGTGAACGACGGCTGCCGCGCACTGCTCCGCGAGCTGAGTTGAATATTATGTTTACTTAATTATGTTTATTTAATTATGGTAACCGGCTGAAAAGCGTTCTGCGCAGCAAGAGACAAGAAAGGTGCATTTTCGGTTCTTTCCATTCCCGGACAATGCGCGTCTATCCCTGGCTCAAGGAAACCGGCACGATCTTCAGCCGCCAAATCCGTGGACGCTCTGCCCCCGCTCCCTGCCGGGGCGAAGTGCCGCGTGGAAGTTGTAATAAACCGAAAGGAGTAAGATACACATGATCAAATTCGGTACCGGCGGATGGCGTGCCATCATCGCCGACGGCTTCACAAAGGAGAACATCCGCCTGCTCACCGCAGGGCTGTGCGCGCTCATGGAAAAAGAGGGCCACGCCGGGGCGGAGATCTGCGTCGGATATGACCGCCGCTTTCTCTCCAAGGAATCAGCGCACTGGGCGTGCGAGGTGCTCGTGGGCTACGGCTTCCGCCCGTACGTTATCAACCGCTCGAGCCCGACGCCGCTCATCATGTTCACCGTGAAGCGCCGGAACATGCCCTACGGCATGGCCGTGACGGCGAGCCACAACCCCGCCATTTATAACGGCATCAAGGTATTCACCGAAGGCGGACGCGATGCCGACGCGGAAGTAACGCGCCGCATTGAGGCCGAGATCGAAAAGCTCTCCCCCGCCGATGTGAAGAGTGTGGATTACGACACCGCGCTCGCCGAGGGAAAGATCGTTGAGGGTAACCCGATGAACGAGTATCTCGACAGCATCCTCTCCGCTGTGAATGTGGAGGCGATCAAGAAAGCCTCGCTGCGCATCGGCTTTGAGCTGCTGCATCAGATCGAGGGCTGGGACAAATACGACAAGGCGATGGACGCCTACCAGTACATCAACGAGATTGTGGACGAGGCCAAAAAGGAGTGTCTGCCCGCTGCCCAGGCCTGGGCGGAGAAGGAAAAGGACGAGCCGGTCTTCTATGTGCTGGCCTCCGGCTCCAACTATGGCGTCGCCTATTCGATGTGCTGTTGCCACTTCATGGAGATGCAGTGGAAGCACGCGGTCTGCCTGCACACCGGCGAATATTTCCACGGCCCGTTTGAGACCACCGACAAAAAGCTGCCGATGGTGCTGATTATGGGCGAGGGCAGAACCAGAGCGCTCGACGAAAGATGCTTAAAATTCCTGAAGACCTACGCCGAAAACTTTATTGTCATCGACTTCAAGGAGCTGAATAAGGGCAGAATCGATCCGGATGTCGTCGAGTTCTTTAACCCCGTCGTCCTCATCCCGATCGAGCGCTACTATGTCTTCCAGATGTCCCAGGTCACCGGCCACTCGATGGACGAAAGAAGATATATGTACAAGGTAGAGTACTAATTTGTTAATGGCAATTCTCTAAAATTCGCAAAGCGACAGTGAAATGCGCAGCAAGGCTCATTCTTCCACGGGATGGGATCCCTGCTGCGCATTTTCTGTCTCAAGGCTTCGCCTGATGTCAAAAATTATTTTTAGGTGTAGAATACAGGCAGAAAATAGTGCCTTTTTCTGGCTTTTTTTAGGGACTATTCCCCTTGTATTGTGTTCTTACAATGTATTATAATTAGAGTAATCTCTCTGTGAAGATGACATGACGAAATGATACCAATGATAAAGGGGGGAAATGCAGATGTTGGATCCAACCGCAATCACGCCGCTGTACGTTCAGCTGATGAATATGATTGAGGAAGATGTCAGCGCCGGCCGCTATCATACGGGAGATCGCCTGATGACCGAAAAGGAAATGGCGGAAACCTACCACATCAGCATCAACACCGTCCGCCGCGCGATCGATAAGCTGATTGAAAAAGGACTGGTCGAACGCAAACAGGGAAAAGGAACCTTTGTCACCAAGCCCAAATTTGAGCGCAACATGAAAAAGCTGCAGAGCTTCACCGAGCTGTGTCATCAGATTGGCGTGAAGCCGGGCGGCAAGATGCTGGAGAACAAGGTGGTCACCGCGGATGAGAAGACGGCCAGAAGACTGGATATTCCTGTCGGCAGCAGGGTGGTCTTTCTTTCCAGGGTGCGCTATGCCGACCAGGAACCGGTGGTTATCGAGGGAAACTATTTCCCGATGGAGTATTCCTTCCTGCTCGACAATGATTTTGACAACAATTCGCTGTTTGATTTCATCGAAGAGAAGACGGGCAAGTGCATTGCCAGCTCGGAAAAACGCATCGAGCTTTACCGCGCCACTGCCCATGAGGGAGAGCTGCTGCGGGTAAAAAAGGGTGAGTACCTGCTCTATGTCAAGAGCACAGCCTACGACGCAAATGGGATTCCGATGTATGTAGGAACACAGCTGATCAATGGAGAACGCTTTTCCCTTTATGTTTATGAATCTGCAATTTAATGGGCAGCGCCCCAAAATAAAGAGGCTCGGGTCAATTTTGATTGACCCGAGCCTCTTTTTGTGGTGAATCATAAAAGGGGTTTACAAAAGAAAGGTTACTGCAGAGGGTTGTAGACGGTGCCGACAAACAGCGGCACCTCATCCTGCGACTCGATGACAAAGAGGAATGGGCGGTCCAGCGAGAAGTCGTACTGCTCCATTGGAACCGGCATACTCATCCGCACGATGTCCATCTTGGTGTAGGCGGCAGCTTTGCAGCCGTTCTCGTCCACCTCGACGTGGCTCTCCTGCTTGACGCTGGAGAGGGCAACGCGCTCATCGGTGATGCCGGAAAGGTCCGCTTTGCCTTCCAGCAGCTCCTCCAGACCAAGCGCCTTGCAGGTCTCGTTGAGGTCAAACTCGCTGTCGAAGCTGAATTTTGGCAGCTTGAAGTTGACGTCGGCGTAACGGACGGAACTTTCCTCCTGCTCGGAGAGAATCTGCTCCAGGCTTTCCTGGTCAAGCAGCGTCTCCAGAGCGCTGCCCTCCTTTGGCAGGACAAACTTCATG
>ERZ827524.2604-NODE-2604-length-12419-cov-3.861372_pt1 | contig 12419 bp, 8 predicted proteins | sample MGYA00519702_ERZ827524 | MGnify/ENA primary metagenome ERZ827524 (study PRJEB31778, sample SAMEA3449341) | human gut metagenome | biome: human gut; feature: human-associated habitat; material: faeces | place: United Kingdom | collected 2010/2012 ...
GTCGACGGGGTTCGGCTGGGTCTTGCCGGAGAGGATCTCGTCGATCATGGCTGCGACCTGGCCGGTCACGAAACGTTCGAGCGCGGCCAGCTGCGCGGGCGTGGCAAGATCGCCGGTCAGGCCATCCTTTTTGCACTGCACGGGCAGGTACTGCGGCTCGTCATCGTAGTGCTCCATAGCCCGCAGGATCGCTTCGTCCTGCAGGACGAGGCCCTTGCGGCGCAGCTGCTTGCGGCGCTCGGTGTCGGCCTCGCCGACGTCTTCGCCGGGCTCGAGCCGGATCATATCGCAGCGGCCCGGCACGTAGAGCGCCCCGGCCGGCTGCATGGGATGGCCGGACTTTTTCTGGTTCTCCTGCAGGGCAAAGAGATACAGGAGCATCTGCAGATCCTTGCCGTACAGCAGCTCTGCATAATCAAAATCCTTATGGCCGGTCTTGTAATCGATGATACGGAAATAGCGCCGTCCGTCCGCCTCATAGGTGTCCACGCGGTCGATCTTGCCGGTGAGCAGACCGTCGCCGCGGGAGGCATGGTAGACGATGGGCGGCATCTGGCCGCCGGGGGCGAAGGTCAGCTCCTCCGCCGCGGGGGTGAACTGCGACAGACGCAGCTCGCGCGCCACATCCAGCACGACGGCGGCAGCCTCCTGCCGGTTGCGGGTGGAGAGATAGCCCTCGCGGCTGGCGCGGGCGTCACCCTGCGGGAGGTAGGTCTGCATGCACGCGTCCATGCAGCGCTCGGTGAGCGCCGCGACCTGCGCGTCGGTGAGGGCGGCAAAGCCGCCCTGCGCCTGGGCCTCGCGCACGACGTGCTCGAGAACGTCATGGACGAAGGAGCCGAACAGCGGCGCGTCAAATTCCGCCTGCTTCCAGGGAAGCGTCCGCAGGCCGTACTGCAGGAAGAAGGCGTAGCGGCAGCCGGCGAAGCAGTCGAGCTTCGAGGCGGACAGGGGGAGCGTCTTTCCGTAGAGCGCCTCCACGGCGGCGGGGGCCATATCCGCAAAATGATAGCTGCTGCGCGCCGAGAGGCTTGCAGTCTCGGCGCGGACGGCGTCCGGGAGCCAGGGCGGCAGCGAGGGCTGGCGCAGGGCGGCGCCGGCTGCGGCGGCGCAGTCCGGCAGGAAGGGTTCATCCTCCGCGCGAAGGACCTGCAGCGCGGGGAAGATCGTCTGCGTTCTGGTATAGAGGAAAGAGGGCTGCGCGGCAGTGGTGACGAGGCAGACACGGTCTTCCGCGGCGCTGAGCGCGGCGCAGACCCAGCTCATCTCGCGGTCGACAGCCGTCTCGCGGCCGGGGCTCAGGTCCACGCCGAGGCTGCGGAGCTTCTGCCGCTCCGGGTCGCCTGCGATTGCCTTGTTATAGGAGTCGAGGTCGCGCACGCCCTCCTCGGACATCAGGCGGTAGCGGCGCATCATTTCCGTTACGGTCCACTGCAGCGCGCCTGCGGCCTTCTTCGGGTCGGTGACGACCGGGATGAGCAGCTGCGGAATGCCGTTATACACGCCGAGCTCGACCATTTTCGGGTCGACCATGATGAGACGCACCTCATCCGGCTTGGCCTTATACAGCAGCGAGACGATGAGCGTGTTCATGCACACGGACTTGCCGGAGCCGGTCGTACCGGCAATGAGCATATGCGGCAGCTTGGCGATGTCGCCGACGATGCAGTTGCCGCTGATGTCCTTGCCGACGGCGAACGAAATTTTGGACTTGCTGCTGCGGAAGGCCGGAGAATCGATGACCTCACGGGCGTAGACGGTGTTGACGATCTTGTTCGGCACCTCAATGCCAACGACGGAGACCTTATCGGGAATGGCCGAAATGCGCACACCGGCTGCGCCAAGCGCCAGCGCGATGTCGTCGGCCAGATTCGTGATCTTCGAGAGCTTCACGCCGCGGTCCAGCTCCAGCTCGTAGCGCGTGACGGACGGGCCGCGGATGACGTCGACGATGTGCGGCTCGATGCCGAAGCTCTTGAGCGTGTCGGCAAGGCGCTGGGAATTCTCGCGCATCTCAGACGTGGCGTCCACGCTGCCCTCGCGTCGCGGCGTCAGCAGGGAGACCGGCGGGAAGACATACTCCGCCTGCCCGGATTGCTCCGGCTGCGGGATGACAAGTTCCTCTGCGTCCTCCTGCTTTGCAGGCGCAGGACGGACCGCCGGCTCGTCGTGCTGCGGCGCGGGCGCTTCGTCCCACGGCGCGGCAGGCTCCTGCTCCGCGGTGGGCTCCGGCCGGTCCTCCGGCTCCTCCGGAAGCTCCTGCACCGGGACCGGCTCAAAAGCAGGCTCGGGAGCAGGCTCCTCCGGGAGCGCAGCCTCCGGTACGACCGTCACGGGATGCTCTGCCGCGTGAAGCGGCTCCTCCGGGACATCGTCACAGGTCACAGAGACCGGTCTCGCAGCCGGGCGCTCCTCCTGCTGCTTTTCCAAATATTCATCCGGCGAGGGAACGCGGGACTTTTTCTTCCGCTTTTCCGCCTTTTCCAGCGGGGGATCGTCCACGGGCAGGTCAAATTCCGCCGCACGGCGCTTTTCCACGCGGGCGATATGGCGGTTGGCCACATGGTTGACGATGCGTTCGGCCGTGTCCTGCTCGGGCTCCGGCTCCTCGTCGGGCTTCTGCAGGCGCGGGCGGTTCTTGATAGCCGTGATGATGCTGTTGACCGTCATATTCATGATGGTGATGATCTGCACGAGCATCACAAGGATCAGGACGATATACGCGCCGACGACGGTGATTCCCGTCTTCAGCAGCATGGCCAGCAGACCGCCCAGCAGGCCGCCCGTCGTTCCGGCAATGCCGCCCTTGAACAGTGCGGGCACGACCTTCCACTCCCACACAAGGGCCTCGCCCTGAATGAGATGGTATACTGCCGAGACGGTCAGAATGAGCGTGAACACGCTGACGATGCGCAGGCGCACTGGCTTGCCGCGGCTCGTAAACAGGATGACGACCGTGGCGATGAGGGCCAGCGGCAGTATGTAGCGTCCCGCCTGCCCGAACAGGCCCGCGATGAGCGACGCGAACGGCCTGATCAGAAAGGCCGTGGTATTGAAGCAGCAGATGATGGAGAAGATCGCCAGAAAAATGCAGACGAGCGCCCAGATCTCGCGGCGGTTCTGCGTCTGGCGCTTCTGCGCGGCGGTCTGCTTTGCAGTCGGCTTTTTAACGGGTTGCGATTTCCTTGCCATGATTCCCCTCCGTTCAGGCATTGATAAGCGCCAGGATCAGCGCGATAACGGCTGCATCCCAACAATAATAGGAAAAAACACGCAGCTTTTCCCGGTGCAGCAGATATTTGAGATACTGCAGGGCAAAATATCCGGCCACGGTCGAGGCGACGAGCGCGACGAGCATCGGCAGCCACAGCGACGCGGAAAACGTCCCCACAATGACTGCACGCAGCAGGCGGTAGACGAATTCACACAGCGAAAAGCCGAGCGTCAGCATCGCCGTAAAGCGCAGGGCGAAATCCGTCCGCAGATCGCGCAGACGGCAGACGGACAGCGTCAGGCCGAGCGGCGACAGGCCGGGCAGCACGGCGGCCAGACGGGTCGCGCCTGCCAGCAGCGCATCCGGGAGCATGAGCGCGCGGGCATCCTTCTGTCCGCCGGGCCGTCCCGCAGCAAACAGGACAAGGCCGTTCAGGCAGAAGAACGCGGCGATGAGCGACAGGCGCGTGATGCGCTCTGCCGCTGCGCACCAGATCAGGCTCAGCAGACCGATCGGGAGAGCAAGCAGGCCCATCAGGACGGCGCGGCGGCGTGGAGACGGCTGCCGGGCGCGTTTTCCGCGCTGCGGGCGGCGCGCAAGCTCCCCGCAGGTCAGCTGCAGCTCTCCGGGGAAAGCCAGCACGAGCGCAGCGCTGAGCCCGAGCGTGATGGCCGCCCGGACGTACAGTCCCCCGCCCTGCGTGAGCGGCGAGAGCGCGAATGCGTCCTGCAGCACGGCCGCATGCCCGCTGAACGAGACCGGCAGCAGGCCGGTCAGCCCCGCAACAAGGCCATAGATCAATGCTTCCCAAATCTTCAAACCAAGAATCTCCTGTAATTTTGCTTTGAAGATTATTATAGCACAGGAATGTTAAAATTGCTATCCCTTGTTTCCCTGTTTTCGGGAGATCATCCGGTGCAGGCACTCCAGGGCGTCGTGCAGGCCGCCCAGACGGTCAATGAGGCCGCTTTCCACGGCCTCGCGCCCATAGACGATCGTACCGACGTCCGTGGCGATCTGCCCGGTCGCCATCATATAGTCCGAGAACTGCTCGCGCGTGATGCGGGAATTCGACGTGACAAAGTCCGTGATCTGCTCCTGAATGCGCTGAAAATAGTGATAGGTCGCCGGTGCGCCGACTACGACGCCGCTCATGCGCACAGGGTGGATCATCATGCTGGCCGTCGGGACGATCATGCTCTTCTTAGCCGAAACGGCCAGCGGGATGCCGATGGAGTGCCCGCCGCCCAGCACGAGCGACACGGATGGCTTCCGCATCCCGGCGATCAGCTCCGCAATGGCAAGTCCCGCCTCGATGTCGCCGCCCACGGTGTTGAGCAGGAGCAGCAGGCCGTCGATGTCCTCGCTCTCCTCGATCGTGGCCAGCAGCGGCAGCACATGCTCATATTTCGTTGTTTTGATCGTCTCTGGCTGTGCCTGATGGCCCTCGATCTGCCCGATGATCGTCAGCGTATAGATATTGCCGCGCTTTGTCTGCGTCAGCCCCGCGCCAAGCTCCTCCAGCCGCTCCTGCGGCCTGCTCTGTGTTTCGTCCATGCCGGTCCTCCCTGTTTTTTCTGCTCCTTAGTATGGTGGAACGGGAGGCAAATCATTCAAAGTGCTTGAAAAAACACGAAAAAATGTTATACTAGTCTAAAATGAAGCAAAGGAGCAATCACCATGGAATTTACTTATACGCCGCACGGCGTCTGCTCGCGCCAGATCCTGCTGGAGCTGGACGGCAATAAGGTCTCGAATGTTCGCTTTATCGGCGGCTGCAGTGGCAACACGCAGGGCGTCGCCGCGCTGGCCTACATGGATCCCGACCAGTCTCCCGACGATCTGGAGGAATCCTTCAAGGAGAGCGCCGCGCGCGTCCACACCGCGCTCGTGACCTATGCCGCGCGCGATTCGGACTACGACGGCCACATCATCCACGCGGGCGAGTATCTCGCGCTGCTCGACGGAAAGCTGCTCGGCAGCTACGCCAGTCTCCCGACGCTCCTCAAGGAGCTCAACTGGGCGTTCGGCGAGCTCGAGCCGGAATTTCTCACCGTGTACTACGGCCAGGACGTGACCGAGACCGACGCCAACGGCGTCGCCGAGAGTCTCACCTCCTGCTTCCCGGAGGCGGACGTTTCCCTTGTCAGCGGCGGTCAGCCGGTATATTATTACATGATCGCGGCGGAGTGAACGTTTTTCCCTCCCCTTCCGTCTTATAAAAAGAGACCCGCTCCCGCGGGTCTCTTTTTCCAAAGAAAGAAAAGGATAAAAAACCTATGGCAAAACGCTCTGACCATTCCGGCGGCACGGCGCTCAAGACGCGCCCGCGCGCGGGGCGAATCGTTCTCTGGGCCGTGCTCGCGGCGCTGCTTCTCGGCGCGGTGATCGGCGTCGTTTCGCTGCTCGGCCGCCCGTCCGGCGCGGAAACGCCGGAGAATACCGCCGCGCCCACCGCCGCGCCGGACACCTCCGACACGCCTTCGGAAACGCCGCTGCCCGAAGAGCTGCGCGAAGCGCCTCTCTCCCCCGAAGCGGAGATCGCGGCAAGCGCCGCGGTGCGCTCAAACGGCTTTCCGATGCTCGCCTGGGCGCCGGACGGCTTTTCGGCCGACAGCCGGGGCCGGATGCAGTATTCCGGCGGGAAATATCTCACCGGCATCGATGTTTCCGAGCACCAGTACGACATTGACTGGGAAAAGGTCGCCGCCGACGGCATCGACTTTGCGATGATCCGCGTCGGCTACCGCGGCTCGACCGCCGGCCAGATCTATACGGACGAATACTTTGAAAAGAACATCGCCGGGGCGACCGCCGCCGGGCTGAAGGTCGGCGTTTACTTCTATTCGCAGGCGATCAACGCCGAGGAAGCCGCCGAGGAAGCCGCCTTCGTGCTCAACGCGATCCGCCCGTACAGGGTCACATTCCCGGTCGTGTTTGACTGGGAAATCGTCGGCGGGAGCGACGCGCGCACATATACCGTTTCGCGCGCAGTGCTCTGCGAGAGCGCCAAAACGTTCTGCAGCGCCGTCGAGGACGCCGGGTATGACGCGATGATCTATTTCACGCAGTATCTCGGCTACCGGAAATACATACTGCGCCAGCTCTCCGACTACGAATTCTGGTACGCCGAATACGAGGCAAAGCCGCGCATCGTATTCAACTTTGATATGTGGCAGTATTCGAGCACCGGCTCGGTGAACGGCATCGACGGCGACGTCGATCTGAACATCTATTTCCGGAAAAACTGAATGTTTCCTCCCTCTGTCCGCGGAAAAGCGCGGGACGGAGGGAGTTTTTTCTTGACAGGCGGCAGCGCCGCGCTATAATAGTTGTACATACAACTATGTACCTGCAACTTTTTATTCCATTTATTCTATTCTCCGGAGGCGTCTATGGACATTACGGAACGGAAAATCACCAAGATCGCGCGTGAGGCGGAAAAGCTGGTGCTGCTCTCGCTGCGCGAGGAGGGCGTCGGCACGGCGGAGATCGATCTGATCCACGCGCTGCGCCACCATCCCGGCTGCACGCAGGCCGCGCTCGCCGAGCTTTTGCACGCGGACAAGGCCGCCATTGCGCGGCGGACGAAAAACCTTGAGGCGAAGGGGTATCTTGTCCGCCGGGACGCGCCCAACGACCGGCGCAGCCAGCTTTTGTATCCCACGGAAAAGGCGGAGAGTCTGAAGTCCTCCAAAGCGGAGATCGAAGCGGCGTTTTATGAATACCTGACAAGCGCGCTCACAAAGGACGAAGCCGCCGCGTTCGCCGCATCGCTCCATAAGCTTTACGCGGTCTCCAAGACCGAGAGCCGCGCGGGATTCCCGCATTTCCGAAGCGCTGCAAAGAAGGCGTCCGCCGATGAAGAATAAGAATAAGAGTTTCCGCGCGGACGCGATCGGCTCCTATTTCCGGCTGGAATGGCTGCCGCTGCTCTTCGTGACACTCTCGGGGCTCGTATACAACGTCGGCCTTCTGGCCGGGCCGTGGTACGAGGGCCGGCTCGCCCAGTGTCTCGCCGATATCCTCGGCGGGAATGCGAGTGCCGCGAACATGGCTGCGCTCGTGCTCGGCTATATTCTCGTCACGCTTCTCGTGCAGGCAGCGCGGTTTATCAAGCGCTTTTATGTCCGCCGCTTTGCCAACAACATCAACCGCCGGATGAAGGGCATCCTTTACGCCGGTCTGGTGCGGCAGAGCCGCGCGTCTCTCGAAAAGGAGGGCGCGGGCGAGCTGATGACCAAAGCCATCTCCGACGTGGACGACTGCGTGGAGGGCATGCGGAAATTCACCACCGAGATCTTCGATACCGGCGTGGCGCTTGTCGGCTATATGGTGATGCTGCTCGTGTACGACCGGCGGTTCGCGCTGCTCAGTTTGCTTTTTACGCCGGTATCCTATGTATGCGCCGCGCGGATGAAAAAGCCGGTGCATCGCGCGGGCGCGGCGTATAAAAAGGCCGCGGGCGCGCTCAGCGCCGCCACACTCGACCGTGCGCAGAACGCCGTGACCTACCGCATCCACGGCTGCGAGGATGCCCGCACGGAGCGGTATGAGGACACGCTGAAAAATTGTGAGACCGCCGCCGTGCGCAGCAATGTGCAGCAGTCGGCGCTGCCGCCGCTGTATCTGGCCGTGTCCAACGTGGGCGTGCTGTTCATACTGTGGCTGGGCGCAAAAAACGTTCTCGGCACCGGATGGAACACCTGGGACATTGCGGCGTTCACTACGTTCCTCTCCTGCTTTACGAAGCTGACGGTCAAATCCTCCAAGGCCGCAAAGCTCTTCAACTCCGTGCAGAAGGCGGAGGTATCCTGGAAGCGCATCAAGCCGCTGATGAAAAAGCCGGAAGAGCTCCCGGAACTGGATATCCCGGTGCCCGAAACGGTGACGCTCAAAGATCTCTCCTTTGCCTACGGAGATGGGCCGGTCTTCTCCGGCTTGAGCATCACGGCGCGCCCCGGCGACATCATCGGCGTCACCGGTCCCGTCGCCTGCGGCAAGTCCACATTCGGGCGCGTGTTTCTCTGCGAAGCGCCTTACGGCGGCTCGGCAAAATTCGGGCCGAAAGAGTTTTCCGCGCTCACGCCGCGGCAGATCGCCGCGACCGTCGGGTATCTCGGCCACGACCCGGAGCTCAGCGCCGATACGGTGCACAATAATGTCCTCTGCGGCAGCGAACAGGACGCAATGCCCTATCTCGCTGCCGTTGCTCTGAAGGACGAAGTGCTCGCCATGGAAGACGGACTCGATACCGTGATCGGCAGCGGCGGCACGCGTCTTTCCGGCGGGCAGGCGCAGCGGCTCGCGCTGGCGAGAACGCTCGCGCACCCGCGTCCCGTCCTCATTCTGGACGATCCGTTCTCCGCGCTTGACCGCAAAACCGAGGACACGGTGTTCGCCAACTTACAGGAATACGCGAAGAATAAAACCGTGTTCCTTATTTCGCACCGGCTGTACCATTTTCCGCAGATGCGGCAGGTGATTTTTATGGAGGACGGGAAAACGGCCGTCGGCACACACGCGGAGCTGATGGCGTCCGTTCCGGTGTACCGCCAGCTCTACGAAAGCCAGACAGGAGGGACAGAGCATGAAGACAAAGCAGAATAGCGGCGTGTTCGCCGCGATCCGGTCTGCTGCCGCGGCACGGCCTCTTCTCACCGCAGGTACTCTTCTCTGCGTGGCGGCGAGCGTGGGCGCGTCTCTCCTCCCGCCGCTGCTGCTCGGGCGTGTCATCGACTGGCTGACCGGCGGCTTGCCGCTCTCCGCGCTCGCGGTGCTGCTCTATTTCGGCAGTCTCGCGCTGGAGGGCCTTCTCTCCAGCGCGCAGGAGAGCCTTCTCGTGCTGTTCGGCCAGAAGATGACCCACGCGCTGCGCTCGGAAATGTCCCGGAAGCTGACGCTTCTGCCCGCCGGTACTCTCGCAGGGCAGAACCCCGGCGAGGTGGCCGCGCGCTTTTCCGGCGATGTAGACACCGTGGAGGCACTTTTCACCTCCGGCATCATCAGCATGGCGGCGGACGCCTGCCGCATTCTCTCCATTATGGCGGTCATCGCGGTGAAAAACACCGGTCTCGCACTCATCCTGCTGCTGGTGCTGCCGCTGTTCGCCGTGTTCACGCGCCATGTGCAGAAGCGGATGCTCGCAGCGCAGCTCGATAACCGCCGCGCCGTCGCCGCCGTTTCCGGGCAGGTGCCGGAAACGCTGCACAACATCCGCACGATCCGCGCGCTCGGTCTGGAGGACTACATGGAGCGCCGGTACGACCGGCGCATCGGTGAGAGCTACGCCGCCGTAGAGCGGACAAATTTCTACGACGCCGTCTATTCGCCGGTCGTGCTCCTTTTGAACGCCGCCGTGGTCGGCGTCGTCATGCTGCTCTCCGCCTCCGGCAAAGCGGAGATCCTAGCGCTGTTCGGCATGTCGGTCGGTACCTCCGTCACCGTTATCCATTATATCTCCCGCATTTTCACGCCGATCGAAAGTCTCGGCATGGAGATCCAGACCATTCAATCCGCCATGGCGGGCGTAAAGCGTATCGACGCCTTTCTCGCCCAGCCGGAGCGTACCATCCCCGAAGAGCGGGAGAGCGCCGCGCGGGGCGACATCGTGCTCTCGCATGTGACGTTCGGTTACGGGGAAAAGAGCGTTTTGACGGACTTTTCCATGACCGTGAAGCAGGGCGAGCAGGTAACGCTCGTCGGCCGGACGGGCGCGGGAAAGAGCACTGTTTTCAAGCTGCTGCTCGGGCTCTATCCGCCGGAGAGCGGCAGCATCACCATCGGCGGCGTGGACGTTTCGGATATTACCGACAGCGAGCGGCGCGCGTGCATCGGCTGCGTGGAGCAGCATTTCTCCCGCGTGCCGGGCACCGTGCTCGACCAGATCACGCTGGGCGATGCGCGCATCACGGAGGAAATGGCAAAAAGCGCCGCCCGGCTCGCCGGGATCGACGCCGCCATCGCATCGCTGCCGGAGGGCTACGATACGGTGTGCACCGATGGCATGTTCTCGCAGGGCGAGTGGCAGCTTCTCTCCATCGCCCGCGCCGCGGCGGCAGACCCCGCCGTGCTGCTGCTCGACGAGATCACCGCAAATCTTGACGCCGAGACCGAGGCGCGCGTGCTCGAGGCATTGTGCCGCGCCTCCGAGGGGCGCACCGTTCTCTCCGTTTCGCACCGCGTTTACGAAAACCTCGGCGGACGGACGATAGAGATCCGGCCGCAGCCGGTGTGACCGGGAAAAAGTCGCTGCCGTTTCTGTTGCGCGCGGCGCGGAAGAATGGTAAAATAAACCCGTATGGATATCTTTCCGGGAGGTGAAGTGCCATCGCCGACGATATTTATGAATACAGCTCGGAAAAGCCCCTGCGCTCCCCCGCCGCGCCGGAGACATACCAGACAACGCACGAATACGAACCGCCCTACGAGCCGCGGCGCAGCCGCCGGACGAAGTATGCGCCGCTCGCGGCCGCGGCGCTGCTGCTGCCGTTTCTCGCGCTGTTGAAAGCGCCCGCCAGGACGCCGGACGCTGAACCCGCGCCGGTCGTGACCGCTGCGCCCGCCCCCACCGAGACGCCCGCGGAAGAGCCCGCCTCTGCGCCGAATCCCACGCTGCGGTATTTCTCGTTCGCCTCGCTTTGCGAGGTCGAGGTGCGTTTCCCCGTGCCGGAGGACATCGTTTCCGCGGAGATCACATTCTTTGATCCCAACTTTCCGGACGAGGTGAGCACATACCCCATTCCGGAAAGCAGCATCGAGAGCGGCAAATACCATACGATGCGCGAGACGTATTCCTCCGTGCGTGAGGCGCACCCGGATTTCTATGCCGACAGCGCCGTGGAAAGCACGCTGTCGGTGCGCGTTACGATCACGCACGCCGACGGGCGCGTGGAAACGCTCGCCGCCGAGCGTCCCGCCGCGCAGCGCTTCACGATCGCCTGCGGCTACGACGCCGAGGGCGACACGGTGAGCGTTTATCTCACTCCTGCCGAGGGCGGCACGATCCCTGACGCGGCTGTCGGAACCGATCTATCCACACTCGATGCGGACACCGTTTTTGTCTGGCCGGAGGTCGAGGGCTTTGATCTCTCCGCCGCGTCCATCGAGAAAAACGACTACAGCTGCATTGTCACTCTCCCGCTGCCGGAGGAGCATGCGGAGCTTGTGACCATCCATGTATATTTTCTGCCGGACGGCGAGACCGAGCCCTTTGACTTTGCCGAGACCGTCCGCACAACGCCGTATAAGGAGGCCGCTTCATGAAACCCGTCAAAAAAATCCCCGTTCTGCTGATCGTTTCCGTTGTGCTCTGCGCGCTGGGCTATGTTCTGCGCCCGCTCACGCCGGGGCTGGCCGACATGTTCCGGCATCTGGGCTTCATCTGGATCGGCTACGGCGTGTTCGCCCTTCTCTTAAAGCTGCCGAAGGAGACGCGCGCGAGGACCGTGTGCTCGCTCACGCGGAGCATTCTCTCCTATACGGCCGTGCTGCTCTCGGTCTTCTTCGGGCTACGCGCGCTCGGCGTGGACGTAACGGCCTCGCTCGCAAGCGTCGGCGTTGTAACGCTCATTATCGGCTTCGGCGCGCAGTCGCTCATTGAGGATGTGCTCACGGGCATTTTCCTCATCGCCGAAGGGCGCTACAACGTCGGCGATATCCTCGTGCTCGACGATTTCCGCGGCAAGGTCGTAGACATCAGCGTGCGCACCACGACGCTCGAGGATTCCGGCGGCAACCACAAGATCATCAACAATTCCGAGATCCGGAATTTCCAGAACCGCTCGCAGGAAACATCTGTGGCGGTGAGCACGATCTCCATTGGCTATGACGCCGATCTCCGCGCCGTGGAGGCCGTGATCACCGACGCGCTGCCCGCCATGTATGAAGAGAACCGCGGCGTATTTCTCGACGTGCCGCAGTATATCGGCGTGGAGGAGCTCGCCGGGAGCGGCGTTGTGCTCAAGTTCATTGTCTCCGCAACGGAGGAGAACATTTTCGCCGCGCGCCGCGCGCTCAACCGCTCTCTCAAGCTGCTCTTCGATGAAAAGGGCATCGACATCCCCTATCCCCAGCTCACGGTGCATACGAAATAAGAAAAGCGCAAAATTGCCCGCCGGAACATCCATTCCGGCGGGCAATTCAATTTGTCAAAGAAGCCTCGCAGAGTTTGCGCCCGCAGGCGCAAATGGAGTTTAGATCATTT
>ERZ827524.2607-NODE-2607-length-12399-cov-3.251377_pt1 | contig 12399 bp, 11 predicted proteins | sample MGYA00519702_ERZ827524 | MGnify/ENA primary metagenome ERZ827524 (study PRJEB31778, sample SAMEA3449341) | human gut metagenome | biome: human gut; feature: human-associated habitat; material: faeces | place: United Kingdom | collected 2010/2012 ...
TGCCACTCCCAGCTCTAACGGAACAGCTGCGCCCGCCCTTACGGCCACCGCATCCATTTTGCCCTCGCCCTCTAGTGCGCCTGAGCAGAGCGCAGGCAGTACGGTGCTGATTGTCATTGTAGGGGTATTGGTTGTTGCGGCAGTGGGTGCGGCTGGCTGGGCAGTTTTCCGTAAGAAAAAAAGCAAAGAATAAGTAGGCGCTGTACAGCGGTTTCCGCAAAAGAACATTGTTTTTCTGCTTTTAATTATTTGTTTATAAGTTAAGGCGGTTATAAATCAGGAAAAAACGGCCTGATAAGCAAAAAAACCAACAGAAAATTGCTGGAGCTATTGAACGAGATATTTAGGACTGTTATAATATAATAAAGAATGCATTTTATGGGGATAGTGAAAAGTGCTCATTGCCCGCGCCGGGAGTTTTATTTTCATTGTTTGTAAAGGGGATTAATTCGCAAAAGGGGGATTTTAATGAAACGTATTAAATACATAATAATATTTACTATTTGCCTTCTGATTTTTGCGCCCGTCCTTCCGGCCAGTACCAACGCATCGGAAGAATGGGAAAAGGCGCTGTATTTATCCGAAAGGGATAGGACGCGGTTATTCGAAAATATTGAAATGTTTTACTGGCAAGATGATCTAGATAATGCTCTTTCCGAATATCAAGCTGAATTAGATTATTCCAGAGCATTTATAAGATATAGATACTCTTATTATGACTGGAGCCAGTATTACGAAAGAGAATCCGACACAGTGTCTTTTTACCCTAATTACGACGGGTTACCGGATCTTGGCATGCGATACATAGTTGTTCCCGCATATCATGGGGATAAACTTATTGGCGAAATAGAATTTACGGACTGGAATCCATATGATCGTCATGAAATCTGCACACCTAATCCTGATTATCCATGCGGTGTTGGCGGAGAAACGTATATGACGTTCGACGAGAGGTTTATTAGAATTCGCAGCGAAATTGACGAATGGCAATATATAGAAAAAGGCTATGATGTTCTTTCAGCCGCAGGGCTAAACGTCGAAGCAATATTATGTAATGTAGATAATCGAGTGTTTTTTAAGACAGACAAAGGGTACTATGTCTATCCAGCATATAATACTGCGGAGCCGGAAAAAGGCAATCAGGCGATGCCGCTTGATGAATTTATTAGAGCAGTCCATATGGAGCAGATACCATACGAGCCTGTTTTTGCAACACCCGAACCAACACCCACCCCCACGCCTACGCCTACTCCACGGCCCAGCAGAACGATGGCTACGCCCCGTTCGACTGTTGAGGCTCCGACTGCCGCTCCCAGCGTTAACGGAACAGCCGCGCCGGAGATTGCGGATACGGCTTCCATTATATCCTCAGCTTCAGCCATGCCTGAGCCGAGGGTTAATAAAACGGCGCGGATCATTATTGGAATAGTATTAATATGCGTTCTTGGAGGGGGCGCGGCAGGGACAGCTGTTTTTGTCCGGCGCAGGAAGGCCGGCAAATAGTTCTATTTAAATAATGGGACAGATAATACCTATGCAAAAAGGGGGAGCAATATGAAGGACCTGCTAAAACTGCTTGCCTGCGCCTGCTGCGCAGGGATAGTGCTTTTAACTGGCTGCAATGCCATTAACGAACAGGCGGAAGCGTCCAATACGGCGGCAAATACTGCCAATACGAATATTGCAACAGTCCAGCCTGCTTCATCCAACACTTTGGAAAACACATCAACACCTGTTAAGCCTACCGCCGCTTATACAAGCCGAGAGCCGCAGTATACCTTTAATCCGGCAACGCCTGCGCCTACGCGTCCTCTTCCGGTTATAGCGGGAGCGGAATTTGTGCGGCCCAGCGATAAGGAGATAGCCGAATTGAAAGAAGCATATGAAGCAGAGTTTCAGGAACTGGATTATGATGAACGTATGTACTTAAATAACGCAGGGGCTGTTGTATCCTATGAAAACGCTTGTGTTGGCTATGATTTTCGCAACTATGTGCTGAGAGATTATGACTGGGAGAAAGGCATGCCGTCTGTTGAAGATGTATTGAACAATGGTGAGGTGATTTTTACAAATTATACGGTGCCTATTTATTCAAGGTATTATAACTTGATTGGGCGTATGTATCAAAGTTTACGGCGCAGTAAGAAAAGTTCTTTCATTAGCCATCTTGCCAAAGATAGTTGCTGGGATGGAACAAAATTTATTTATCCTAAAAATGATTATTGGGAGGAGGCAGCTTACGATGCTGTATTACCTCTGCATATGAAAGCGCACTATGCTTATGAAGCGGTACAGGAAGCGCGGCTTGGTAATATTCAGAATATGATTTTGTTTACCGAGGATACCAATTATGCATATTGTTTAATAGAAACAAATAAGGGGTCATATGTTTATACTTTTCCATATGAAAACGGCGAAGGTATAAGAATTCATGATAAGGCACAAAGGGGAATATTGTATACTGACGCAGAGGAATTTCGCCAGCTTTATACAGAACGAATGAATAACCCCCATTTCGTTGAAGGAGGACTGGTAGTGGAGCCTATTGAACCAGAAAAATAAACTGATTGGGTGGAAACCCGCGTTTTATTAACGGTGGTGCGGAATAGTTTTTTGAAAACAAGCTTAATAGCTGCGGAAAGCAAAAATTAGAAAATTTACGGCTGGTTTTTGATTATATCAGATGCTTAAGCGTTAAAAACTTTTTTAAAGGGATATAAAAGTTTTTTGGCGGGTAATTATTGGCTGAACGGATAGCCTAATAAAATATTATTTTAAATAATATGGGAAATCATTGTAGGTGTAGTATTCTTCGCTCTGCGGCTGATAATCTGCGCACACATCGCAGTAATGCCTGGAGCGTTTATTTCGTTCAGCTTCATCTTCTGTGTAAAAATACAAGTCGCTTTTTTGAGATATTATAATATTTTTAGTGCAGAATAATTCGTCAGGCTTGTTGCCGACGGGACACATATTGCCATATCTGCAAGTTAAGCAGCATTTTAAATTTACCCCTTCGGGCAGTTGGTTCTGTATATGGGCAAAAGCATCGACCCACAAAAAATCCTCCCCATGTCCGAAAATTTCCTTGCCGGCATACATTAAAATTATATTTATATCGGGCGTGTGTTTTGTATTATTATAAGTTTCTTCATTGCAGTTTATTATAATTTTCGCATGTTCTTCTCCTTTTGGTGAAGTTAAGGTAATTTCATATTGATATCTCTTTTGTAATTCATACCAGGCTTTCTTTTTGTATTTGTCCCACTCCACAATTACATTGTCAAAGCAAAATTCCATTACAAAAAATGCTTGTATTCCGCAGCCGTCAATGAAATAACGGGAACCGTCTATACTGTCAAAATCGTATACTGTTATTTGATTTTCCAATTCTTCAAATATTTTTTCTTGGGCTTCCTGTCCGCTAATTATTTTGAAAGGAAATGAGGGAGGATTGCAGTCTGTAGTCTCCGTACTTGCGTATTTATAAGAAAGTGCACGGAAATTTGTAAAGGTTATTTGCGCACGATCTATTTCCATGTCATAATTAAAAGGATTTTGCTGGGTATTTTTATGAATATTTAAGTATTCGGCAGAAATAATCAGTTTTTCTCTGTCCAAGCTTACAGGCGAAAAAAGGGCATCATGGAATTCAAAGAGTTCTAATTGATTTTCGATGCGGTACTTCATGATTGTCTCCTTATCAGGAATATATTGCACCACTGGTAAAACGAAGTATGGCGGTTTTGGCGGGAAAAGGATAAGAGGGAGAAAAAAGAGATTTTATAAAAATCGGAACTGACAGTGCTCGTTCCTAAATGCCTAGGATTTGCAAAAGAGGTACACTTAGGACGTATGCTGTTCCGCCGAATCAGGATAAAACAAAACAGTTTATTGCAAAGTTTTATAAAATTTTATTTTTTCATCTTTCTCAAAAACCTGAAACCCGCATTTCAAGTAACAGTTTTGTGCAGGCAAATTGTCTTTGTCTGTTTGAACTGCAATAATGGTTAATCCTTTAGATTTTACATATTCCTCAGCATATTTTATGGCAAAAGAACCAATTCCCTTACGCTGAAAATTTTTAGAAACAAATAACATGGATATCCATGCTTTATCTGTGTTTTCAAGTCCGTTTATTTTCATGTATGCAATAGGCACATTGCCCATCCATACAAGAAAATGCCTTTCGTCCTCGTCCTGGGCAGAAAGCAGTTCTTTCCATTTGTCCAAACTTATGTTGCCGGTGTGCAGAGCTTCCTGGTTTTGTGCATATAATATCTCTACAAAGTGTGCTTCATTTTCTGTAGCGGGAATTATTGTAAGCTTATTTGAAATACTAGATTTGTACATTATTTTACCATCACTTATAGAGTTCTTAAAAGTCTCAAAAGACTTTTTTAAATATCCAACGGATAATTGAAGATTTCGGCTTGGAATAATAATAATTTTATATACTGCAGTGAATGATTGTCTCCATGACGGGGCAGTTGGTTCCCATTGTTTTGGAAAAACCTTTTCCGCAAGCTCATTTGTTAAAAATCTGCTTGTTGAATTGCGATAATTCCATCAATAGGATACTTCTTTCATGAAAAATGAAATGCTTTTGGCAAAGCAAGGGCGTTTGGCCCCAGGACGCAATCCATGTTTTAAGCAATGGGCAAAATGACCGTTGATTTATCAATATTAAGTCTGGTTTACCCGCCTTGCTTTCGTTGCTTAATAAAAATAGTATAGTGCAGATGTTCATAAATGTCAATATCCGCGAGAAAAAACAAATCAAAATGTTTCGATAGGTAAAAGGTTTGGGTTTGAATGCGTTGCAAAGAGACAGCGAAAAAGATACCTGCGAAAAATTTTAAAATAGACTCAAATCCGCAAAAAGGTAATCACGACAGGGAACCGCTGCGAGAGCGTACAACCGAGCAGGGGAACCAAGCGAGACTTTTTGCGGAAGAGGAGGAGCAGTGAAGCAGGTGACTAATTTTTATAAAATAAAAATCTGAACGGGCATAATTTGTTCCGACGTGTGTTAAGACGTCGACAGTGGATATCATCCCCCTTACTTTTTCATTATATTATACTTTGACATGTTTGCACCAATTTTTTCTGGGCCAAAAGAATAATTACATGCGGCTCATTTATTGTGTCATATGGATGTATAGTTCAGCAAGATAAACCGCATCATCCCGTCGTCCATCTCATTGCTTGGAGTTAAACAACGGGAAAGCGGCAGAACAACACAGAACTTCCATAACAAGTGGAAACGACGCTATCTCCTTTCAGGGGATGCCAACGCCCGTACGGGTGCGGGATCTTTGCCGGAAAATAAATGATGCTTGTTATTTGCCCCGCAATTCTTTTAAATGGCTGATTTGCCACTTCATTTCTTCTTCCATAAGTTCTATGACATTTTCTCTATTTTGGTTAAGATATTTGATAGCAGAAACAACATACATTGCTGTCCCTTCAGCGTGAGTCGGAACATGGCAGGTTGCCAAACAATGGCTCGTTGCTCTAATTATTCGGCAACACACTTTGTCTTCTTTTTCTAATTTTCTTGCTAATTCCAATATGGTCCAACAATATTTTCTGGCATCCCACATTGCTATTCTACCGTTCATCCAGTCATACAATATACTGATAGCTGTTTCTGGGACTTTTTCATCTGGATATTTTTCTTCAAAGATATAAAGTATTCTGTTCAGGCAATCTATTGCCCACTGAGCTAATATTTTCTGTTCAGTTTTCGATATTAAATCTTGTATCTCTGGATCATGTTTTGCTAAAGAGAAATTTTTCATATCTATCATAAATTTTCTCCAATTCAACTATAAACTCAGCTTTGCCGCATTAATTATACCATAGTTATTTTTGAATTCAACAGCGATTAGCAAAGGTACTGATATCTGATTATTGCCTATCTCAAAATAAAAAATAGCCGGTCAAAATGGGCGCAGCCTGTTCATCTTGTCATTTCTGCTGATAATCATGCACACAATTTTGGTGCATAGTTCGTCTCTCTGTGCGCCTCACAATAATATAAATTAGTGCAAAAAAGCGGGACACCGCTATGTTTTCCATAGTGACATCCTAATATGTGAGAGGCACATGAAAAAGATATTTTCGGCATTTCGGCGGGGGATTTGCACACTCGTAGCTCGCAGAAAGGTTGGCGACACATCCAAGCGTCCGCGGTGCGGGATACAGAGAGGATTTGTTGGCACGGCGGTCGGCGATTGGCAAGGCGGTTGGTTTATTCGCTGCAACCGGAGCCGGGCATCTCAAGAGGAAACGACTGTGAGCCGTTGTGAGAGCGTTTACAATCGAACCGGTGAGCTAAGCGTGCTCCTGTAACGAAAGACATTGCCCCTTATGATGCTTTAGTGAATTATATCATCTTCCAAAACTTTAACAAGTTTATTCATCATACCCATACGCATGCCTTTTAAAGAAGTAATATGTATAAAAACTGTATTTAGTTTTTTCTTGAGCATATGATAATACGCTGCATTGCATAAATAATGCGTAGGTTTATAAGATACGGTGTAAAAAATATTTCCGTCTCTAAACCTGTTTCTTAAAGTACATATATCGAATTTTGTATAGACCATTTCTTCATTGTAATTTGCATAGGCTTCAATTCGGATTTTGTCCATCAAGGTCTTATCAACACCAAACATATACACGATACTATCATCACTGTAAATGGAAGAAATACCTTTTTCTATACCTTGGAAGCTATTGGTTAACAAGATATAATTTGCACCCAATGGATCGACTAATTGAAAAGAAGTATTGTGTATGCCTTTAAAGGCAGTAAAAAGAGTTTTCATTTGTTTTCCTTTGCGGTATTTAGGGATACAATCAGCATTCGTTTGATCTCTTGCGCCAATGATAATAGTTCATCAAAATTATAATCCATTAGCTTTGTTCTTTTTAAGAGCGTATGCCAATAAATGCTTTTGCTCGTTTCTTTCAGTGAAATATGAAGTTTAGATATAAAATCAGCTTTGCTGTTACCGTAAACGGCTTCGTTTATATTTGCTTCGATACTCGTTGCTGAACGAAGTAATTGTTTTACGATAGTTGTATCTTTTCTTGTTTTAGAAAATTCCTCATAAAACAAAACAATCTATGTTGCAAAATCAAGAGATTTATCGAGTAACGGGCTGTTCATCAGTATCACCCCTACACGAATTATACAATAATTCTTTTTTATAATCAATGCTTTGCGTAGTAAAGCTACATTTACTTTTATCTATTATTTATTATCTTGTATCTGGAAACGGCAATTTTAGAGAAAAGAGAATAATAAAAAGTGAATAGAGCAAAGAACAAAAAGAAACGACAATCGAAAATTGCCGTTTCTTTTTGTCTAAGGACTATAAAAAAGATATTTTCGGCTTTTGGGAAATGGGATTCGAACTCTCTATCAAAAGGTTTATCGCGGGTTTCACTATTTACTTATTCTTTTTAACAGGTCTTTACATGTTTGAACATGAATGCAGTTCCTTTACAAAGGTGTATCCTTTTCGCTTTAAGCCATCACCTGTTGTGCATTCATCGTGTTCCGTAATGGTATATCCACATTTCTTATATAAATTTTGTGCTGGGGTATTGTCATCGGTCGTATGAATGCCAATTTTTAAAAAGCCTTTTGAACGGATAAAATCTTCTGCAAATTTTACAGCATATGTGCCAATACCCTGATGCTGCATTTTCGGTTCTACTGCAAGCATACTAATCCAAGCAGTATCTGTGTTTTGTAAGCCGTTGATTTTCAGCCATGCGCAAGGCATAGCTCCTTTGTGTATTAAAAAATGTGCTTCATCCGGATCATTTTTAGATAACAATTTTTCCCACTCATCAAAAATAATCGTGTTGCCATGAAGAATATCCTTATTCTTTCCGTAAATCATAGTTATAAAGCGAGCGTCATTTGCCGTTGCAGGGAACACAGAATATACTGACAACTCTTTTTCAAGCATAAGCTCTCCTTCGTTCAATAAATTATCAAATACCTCATACGGCTTTTCAGAGAACCCGAAAGAGGCTTGTAATTTCAGAGAGGCAATATTTTCAGGTTCTACATAGGTGCGTAAAACGGAGCATCCTCTGCTTATCAGAGATTCAATCGCTGCAGCAAGCATTTTACTTGCAATATGCTGCCTGCGATATTTCGGACAAACGGCTAGGTCTCCATAATACCACAGGCTAGGTTGCAACTGATTCTTTAGACAAAACATCCGACCGATTACTTCTCCGACAGCGTTAATTGCGATAACATTAAAGCAATCGCTGTGTGTTTTTCCGTCATAAATCAGATGCTTAACGGAATTTGTAAACTGCGGTTCGCTTGAATGCCATTGCATAAGTGTAATCTTTTCTACCAGTTGATTGGAAAGAAAATCACTGATTGTAATCGTAATAATTTCTTTTGGATTTTCTACTGCTTTCTCATAAATCATTAGTCTGTTTTCGGGCGAAATTTCTCCTGTGGCGACAAATCCAAGAGTTTCCCAAAACGGTTTTCCTGTTACCGGATCCGCTGTCAAATACATCTGTTTTGTCCCATGTGATGCAAACAGTTGCTCCAGCCGTTGAAACATGGCTTTTCCGTATCCCATGCGGCGGTATTCGGCCTTAACATATAATTCCATAATATAACCATATTCAGGCTTGATAAAACCTTTATGTTCTTTGTGATCCACTTTCCCATATAGAAAACCAATAAGAATATTTCCATCATAACAAAGCTCAAGATGCCGATCTGATGCTCCTTGCATATTTACCATACCGCGGGTAATTTTTTGAATAAATTCTCTTGGAGTTTGCCGGTTGTGATGACAATCAATTTCGATGTTGTAGGGAAGCATCAGACTTTCAAGCAAATGGTAATGTTCTTCGTTGTCTTTTAGCAATTGAATAAAATTAAGTTTTTTCATTTGACTACCTCTTTCATTATAATTTTGGATACAAAAATCGCCTCTGATAAAATCAGCGGCGACAATTTAATCCGTATGAAAAAAGATAGGCTGAATAAATCAGTTCTTAATTAGCGGACAAAACGGCATTTGATTTTATCAGTACAATATTTGTCATTTTGTCCACCTCACTTTCACTCCAAAGTAATTGTAGTGTACCATAAACGAGATTAATTGTAAAGATATTTTAGTAACATTGATTTATTTTTTGTATAAAAATTCTGATAGTATCTGCATAATCAGGGTATTCTAAATAAAAGGTATTGTTAATTGCTTTGCGCAGGAAGTTTAGTGAGTATTTTTAAATTAGACATGTGAGTTAGAATCTGTCTGCCGCTAGATTTTTACACTATGCGCTTCACAATAATAAAAGTAAATATTAGTGGTTTTGCAACTCTGTTCGGCTTTTTATTGATAGCCATAACCCGCAAATTAGTATATTTAAAACTTGTTATATAAACGAACAAAATAAAAAACGACCTGATTTTCATTAAAATCAAGCCGTTATCAATGCCATTATTCTATTTTTCACCTATTTAAGGATAAAAGAAGAGACAAACCTGCTCTAAAACAAGTTTGTCTCTTTTTGGTGCGAGTGGAGGGACTTGAACCCTCACGCTGTCTCCAACCCGGGATTTTCATGCTACTCTATGTTGCCATAGCCGCTTAGTTATCAAGCGTTGTAGTCTGGACTATACCTTCGCCCGGCCTTTTTCTATCAGGCTGTGGGCGCGCGCCGTCTAGTCTCTACACATTCCCTTTCCTCAAGGGCTTTGCTCGGTATTGTCCCATTGGGGAGTTCCACCGAATTTGACGCGATTCACGCTGAGGATTTCGCCTCAGGTGCTCAAATTTTAAGTCCCGTGCGTCTGCCGGTTCCGCCACACTCGCATACAGCGCTTAATTATAATAGCATGCTTCGGGTTTTTGGGCAAGCGTTTTTTAGAGTAACGGTAAAAATAAAAAGGGATGAGCTGCTTTTAGATAGCGGGGGGAGAAATTCAATTATGTTTGCCGGCTAATTTTGCAAAACATTTAAGTTACCGCAGGGGTTATGGAGATAATCTATCTTAATATAATGCTGCAACAGTGTGCAAGAGATAACATTCAGTTAAATTTTTCAGTCCTTCTGCGGCAACTTCCATCGGTATTGCGATAACCTCAATCGGTATTGCAGCAACTTATATCGGCATTGCGACAACCTCAAGAGGAATTCGTTTTTGGATGTCCTTATTGTTCCGCTTCAGAGACGGGTAAATTTAAATGAACTGAGGTTATAGAATAGAATCATGCTGATTGCGCCTGTGCAAGGCAAACTTGGGCATGCGCACCGGGCATGTGCACGGAGGGTAAGCAGTACAGTCCGTGACGCAAATTCGGCTATTTATGATTGTATTATTCTTTACGGACAAACCATTTTTTTATTCAATACGCGAAAGTGCTTATTGCGGATTGCTAAAGGGAGGGGGAGGCGGATTAAAATTGAATAAAACCGGATTTGGACAGGAAAAATGCGCGATTTCGCTTTTTTTGGTTGACAGGCGGGCGTTTATATGGTAAAGTTATAAAGCATTTGAGAAAAATGCTTTTATTTTGTGTGCTTAAAAGTCGGAGGTGTTAAAGAAATGGCTGCCGGACAGAGAAACAATGTTACTCTTGCGTGCGTTGATTGCAAGAATAGAAATTATATTACCAGCAAGAACAAGAAAAATGATCCTGACCGTCTTGAAATCAAGAAATATTGCCCCGTTTGCAAATCCCATACCGCTCATAAGGAGACTAAATAAGCGGCTGGACCTTATTATTTAAGGATGTGAAAAAAGAAAAATGGCAGACAAGATTGAAAAGGAAGCCAAGCAGAAGCCCGTTAAGGCTAAAAAAGAAAAAAAGAAGCGCTCCAATCCAATCAAGGATATGGTGCACGAACTGAAAAAGGTGACATGGCCTTCCCGCCAGGAGCTTAAGAATTACTCTATAGGCGTGTTTGTATTTGTTATTGTAATGGCTATTGTAACCGGTGTTATGGATTATGGCGTCAGCAAGCTTTTGTCGCTGCTTACTGATAATTTTGCGGCGCTGTTTCAGTAAAAAGGGAGCTTCCTAATGAGTGAAGGAACGGTAAATGAGCCGAAGTGGTATGTAATTCATACCTATTCGGGTTATGAGAATAAGGTCATGACCAGCCTGCTGAACATGGTGGAAAACATGCAGCTGCAGGATTATATTGTGGATGTAAAAATCCCTGTGGAAGAGGTCATGGAAATAAAGAATGACAAGACATTAAAAAAGTTATTACTTCAGCGTGAGCAATTAAATGGGCATTTTAAACAGTTAGGCGAAACAAGAATATCTTTAATAAACTCTCGAATTGATAGTTACATCCAAAATATAAACCGATATTTGGCAACTTTTAGCGATGATTTAAAAATAATAGATCAAAAAATTGTTTATATTAGTCAATCAAACGAATTAAGATTTATCTACGGATTAAAGATAAATAATCACGAGATTCATTTCTCAGATCGACAAGCCGAAGCTCCTTCGTTAAAATATTACTTAAGTGAAGGTGACAAAAATGCATTAGCCTTATCATTTTTTCTTGCTAAAATAGATATTGTACCAAATCCAAAAGATTATATCGTAGTTGTAGATGACCCTTTTACTAGTTTCGATCCCCATCGAAAACAAACTACAATAACTCAGTTAACTCGTATTGCAAACAAAGTCGGACAAATTATTATACTTACACATGATTTACATTTTGCAAACGATTTTTGTAATGCCTATAACGGAGAATGCCTTACATTACAAATACAAAGACGTAATGCGTCTAACACACTTGTCATACAAGATATAAAAAACGATTTATTAACTGGATTATCAAAAGATATCAATACATTGCATCAATACATATATTCCGGCGAACAAGATACGCTTTACTTACGCGAAGTTGTAAGATGTATTAGACCTTGCATAGAAGGTATTTTTAGGCTCAAATATTTCAATTTAGTTAAAGACAATCAATGGTTGGGAGATTTCATTTCCATGATAAGAGATTCTGATATTTCATCCCCGCTATATAGACTTAAAGATTACTTACCAGAAATCGAAGAACTTAACGAATATTCAAAAATATACCATCATAGTAACCCTAATTACTTAGATGTATTAATTAATCCAACAGAGTTATCAATCCATGTTAGATCTACAATTAATCTTCTTTATGTTTTGTAATTATTATATATAAAGCGACTCTACAAACACAAAGACTATTTATCAATAAATAATATTTTCCAAAATTATTGTCATCAGGCAAAAAACGAGCCAAGAAATGCCGTAAATTCGGCATTTCTTGGCTCATGTACATTATTCAAACTCAATAGTTCCAGGTGGCTTAGAAGTTAAATCATAC
>ERZ827524.2609-NODE-2609-length-12393-cov-3.907927_pt1 | contig 12393 bp, 10 predicted proteins | sample MGYA00519702_ERZ827524 | MGnify/ENA primary metagenome ERZ827524 (study PRJEB31778, sample SAMEA3449341) | human gut metagenome | biome: human gut; feature: human-associated habitat; material: faeces | place: United Kingdom | collected 2010/2012 ...
TTGATGCGAAGCATCAAATATCACAATTTGCAGAGCAAATTATTTCACCGTGAGCTTAGCGAGCGATTTCACTTGATAATTCAGAGATTTTGTAGTATTCTGAATAAAAAGGTGGTATCTGTATGGCAGAATCAAAGCTTCGCAGTTTGTCTGTGGATTTTTCGGTGAATGTTGTCAAAATGTGTGACGGCATAAAGGGTCATCATTCGTTAGTTAATCAGCTTGAACGCTCCGCAACCTCAATAGGTGCAAACATTCATGAGGCGAATTATGCGCAGAGCAAGGCCGATTTTGTTGCGAAACTTCAGATTTCGCTCAAGGAATGTTATGAGACTGAATATTGGCTTGAATTATTTATAAAATCTGGAATTTTAGAGCCCGAGACGGCAAAGGTGCTGTATGCTCAATGCGGTACCATAAGAAGACTTCTCATCTCCTCCCTCAACACCGCAAAGGGAACCGCGCAGTAAAACGAAAGGGTGATTCTATGACAACGGAATGGGAAAAATTATATGCCGCCGCGCTTGCCGTCGCAGTGCCGAAGGTTATATCGGAGCAGATGTGCTCCGGCGGGGTGGGCGCCGCCGTGCTGACAGAGAACGGAAATGTGTATACGGGCGTTTGTATCGATACCGATTGCTCGCTGGGTATGTGCGCGGAGCGAAACGCGCTGTCAACGATGATAACCAACGGGGAGTATGCCGCGAAAAAGGTCATTGCGGTAACAAAAACAGGAGAGATACTGCCTCCGTGCGGAGCCTGCCGTGAGTTTATGATGCAGCTCGGCAGCCCGGAGGATACAGAAATCCTCGTTGATTCCGATACCGCCGTGACTTTAAAGGACCTCATGCCGTACCCATATTAAAAATAATCATAAAAAGCCTCCGCAAGCCTTGTCGCTTACGGAGGTTTTCGTTACTTATCCTCTTTTGCCTTGCTCTCTTCAAGCAGCTTGTCGATATCCGAGGGCGTGAACACATATTTCTTGTCGCAGAATTGGCAGCAGACCTCGGTCTTTTCGTCCTCCTTGAGCTTTTCGAGTTCATCTCTGCCCATACTTATCAGCGCGCGGGAGACGCGCTCGCGCGAGCAGTTGCATCTGTACTCCGGCTCCGAGGTGTCGAGCACGTCGAGCTTGAAAGCGGGGAGCACGGTGCGGCAGATGGTCTCGGGGGAGAGCCCCTTGTCGAGCATTGTCGTCACAGGCTCGATGTCGCTGATGCACTTCTCGACCTTGTCTATAATTGTGTCGTCGGCGGTCGGGAGCAGCTGGATTATGAATCCTCCCGCTTTTCTTATCGTGAGATCGGGGTTGACGAGCACGCCCAGCGCGCAGACGGTCGGTATCTGCTCGCTCGTTGCGAAATAGTTCGTGATGTCTTCCGCAATTTCGCCGCTGACTATCGGCACCTGACCGACATAAGGCTCCTTGAGCCCGAGGTCTTTTATAACGGTCAGAAAGCCGTCCTTGCCGACTGCGCCGGAAACATCCAACTTGCCCTTGTCGTTGAGCGGCAGCTCAACAACGGCGTTCACAGCGTATCCTCTGACGTTGCCGTGGCTGTCCGAAGCCGCGAGCACGGTGCCCGCAGGGCCGTTTCCGTTTATCCTGAGCGTGACGGAATCGTCCGCTCCTTTGAGCGCGCTGCCCATGAGGCTCGCCGCCGTCAGCAGCCTGCCGAGAGCCGCCGAAACAACGGCGGATGTGCCGTGAATCTCCTGCGCCCTGTTTACTATATCCGTTGTGTCGACAGCCATAACGGTTAAAGTGCCGTCCTCGGAAATGCAGCGTATAAGCTTGCCCATATTTTTGTCCTCCTGTTATTTCCTGCGCCTCGCAGCAATCACCGCGCGCTCGGAATCTTCTCTGACGGGTTCATTTGTCATGCCGTCATATATGTTTTCAATGTCAAAGCCCGCGTTGCCGAGCCATTCTGAAAGCTCGTCGAGTCTATATGCGCGCTCGCTGAAATCTTCGCTCGTGCGCTCATATGTCCCGTCCTCGCGCTCCTCGAAGAAGTCGAGCATGATGTCCACCGTATTTGTCTCTTCGTCAAGGCTGTTCTGCCAGACGCAGAAAACCTCCGGGCATTCGTAGACGAACGAATTGTCCGCAAGAATCTCGCGGTGCTTGTATACCGTGTTCACATCGAATATGAACATCCCGCCCGGGCGGATAAACGTTCCGAGTCGGCGAAATGTCTCCCGCACATCCTCGGGCTCGGTCAGATGATTTATGCTGTCGAGCGTGCAGAGTGCGGCGTCGATTTTTCCGAAAAGGTCGAGATTTTGCATCTGCTGGCAGAGAAACAGAATGTTCTGCCCCTCCTCAAAAGCCCTGTTCTGCGCCTGAGCGAGCATATCGGGGCTCGAGTCAACGCCTATCATTTCATATCCGCGCGAGGCTATGAGCGAGGTTAAATTACCCGTGCCGCAAGCGAGATCGAGCACCGTTCCGCTCTCGACCCCATATGAAAGCAGAAGAGCAGAAAAATGCTCTGCTCTTCTCCCATAATCAACATTTTGCGTCAGCCCGTCATAAAAACGGGCGAAGAATGAATAGTCGCTCATGTCAGTCTTTTTTCTCTGCCTCTGCGGCATCTATGCGCTCGAAAATCTTCTCGTATCCGTCGCAGCCGTAGTTGAGAGAGCGGTTGACGCGGCTTATCGTGGCGGTGCTCGCGCCGGTCTTGCTGACTATCTCGCTGTAGACCTGCTTGTCGCTGAGCATCTTCGCAACAACTATGCGCTGTGAAAGCGCTTTGAGTTCTGTCACCGTACACAGATCCTCAAAAAAATCGTAGCATTCGTCGATGTTCTCAAGGGCGAGAACCGCCTTGAACAGAAAATCGACGTTGCTGTCCTTCAGCTTGCCGTTCATCAAAGTTTTACTCCTTTTGTTTTCTTGATTGGGTTTATCTGTCCCCGTATTCAAGTATATTTTAGCACACTAAAACTTGAAAGTAAAGAGTAAAATTAAAGAGTCTGTGTCTCTACGGAGTTTATAACAACATCCTCGAGCGGCTTGTCCGAAGCGTCGCGGCTGACCGAGGCTATCGCATCGACAACATCCATGCCCTCGAACACCTGACCGAACACCGTGTGTCTGAAATCGAGCCACGGAGTACCGCCGACCGCCTTGTAGTCCTCAACGGACTCGTCCGTGAACATATCGGGCAGACGCTCCATCTGCGGAATGAAACGCTCGTCCACAGACGGCGCCTGAACTATAAAGAACTGACTTCCGTTCGTGTTCGGGCCTGCGTTCGCCATGCACAGCGCGCCCCTGAGATTGTGGTAGTCGCGGCTGAACTCGTCCTTGAACGGCTTGCCCCAGATGCTCTCTCCGCCTATTCCCTTGCCGAGCGGGTCGCCGCCCTGAATCATGAAATCGGGGATAACGCGATGGAAGATAACGCCGTCGTAGTAGCCGTTTTCCGCGTGGGTCGTGAAGTTTTCGACCGCCTTGGGCGCGGCGTCGGGGAAGAGGACGACCTTTATGTCGCCCATGTTTGTCTTTATAGTTGCAACGGTGTCGCCCGCTGCGGGCTGTCTTAACTGCTTGCTCATTTTATTTCCTCCGTAGTTTCGTTTTTCTTTGCGGGCTTATAGAGTTTGGCGAGTCCGCCCTCGCTCGTCTCGCGGTATATTTTTGAAAGATCCTTGCCTGTCTGATACATGGTTTCTACTATCAGATCGAATGAAATCTTTCTTGTGTAGGTCAAAAAGTTTGCAAGGCTCACCGCGTTTATCGCCCTCATCGCGGCGACTGCGTTGCGCTCTATGCACGGCACCTGAACAAGCCCCATGACAGGGTCGCAGGTGAGCCCGAGGTGGTGCTCCATCGCAACCTCGGCGGCATATTCTATCTGATCCGTGTCCATGCTGTAGAGCTCCGCGAGAGCGGCGGACGCCATGGAGCAGGCCGAGCCTATCTCTGCCTGGCAGCCGCATTCCGCTCCGCTTATCGAGGCGTTGGTCTTTATGACGTTGCCGATGATTCCTGCGGTCGCCAAGGCTCTGCGTATATCCTTTTCGGAGAAGTCGCGCCTGTCCGCCGTGTAGCGCAGAACCGCGGGCAGCACTCCGCACGCGCCGCAGGTCGGCGCGGTAACTATCTCGCCGCAGGAGGCATTTTCCTCGCTGACTGCGTAGGCATAGGCGCAGACAAGCCTGTTCTCGCGCGTCTCCGGGCTCTCGTCCATGTGGTGACGGCTTATGAGCATATGTGCCTTTCTCATTATGCCAAGCCCGCCGGGCAGCTCGCCCTCGGCGGCAAGTCCGCGCTTGATGCAGCTGTTCATGACCTCCCAAACGCGGTCGAGATATTGCCAAATCTCAACGCCCTCAAATCTTTCCACGAGGTCGGGAATGCGGATGCTCTCTTTTTGGCAGTATTCTTTTATCTGCGCAAAATTTTCAAACGGGTAGACCTCGGGCGGCTCCGCGTCCTTGTGCCCCTCGACCTCTATCGCGCCGCCTCCGACGCTGAGTACCCTGCGCTTGCCTATGACGTTTCCGTTTTTGTCAAACGCCGTGAAGTCGAGCGTGTTGGGGTGGGGGATATCGGTAGTGGTCAGGTCTAACTTGATGTCGAGCGCGCGCGGCGCAAACGTCTCGCGCAGCACGCGGTCGGTGCCGTGCCCCTTGCCTGTCTTTGCGAGCGAGCCGTAGAGCACAGCCTCGTATCTCTCCGCCGACGGGAATTCGCCGATAAACATTTTTGCGGCCGCCTCGGGTCCCATGGTGTGCGAGCTGGACGGGCCACGCCCTATCCTGTAAATTTCTTTTATGGATTTCATTTGACTCTCCTGTAAGCCTTTGAAATATATTTCGCGATACCGACTAAGTATATCACATAATACCTATAAACTCAACAACAAAGGCAAAAGACATTGACAAAAAACGAACGGGTGATATAATTTTTTCATCACTGCTTTGGGGGAAATTATGGAGCAACGGGTAGAAAACAAAAAAACGCTTTCGGCGGGCGTTCTGCTTTTTGTCGCCTGCTGGACGGCATATTGCGCCTCTTATCTCGGGAGAATAAACTACACCGCCGCGCTGACCGCCATAGTCGCCGACGGGGTGTTTTCAAAGCCCCATGCCGGATTTATCGGCACGGTCTATTTCTTCTGTTACGGAGCGGGTCAGATATTCAGCGGAATACTCGGCGACCGCGTGTCTCCCTATAAAATGATAGGCGCGGGGCTCGCCGGGACGGTGTGCGCCAATATTATAATGCCGCTGTGCTCGTCGAGCTATATCACCATGAGCATTATTTGGGGACTTAACGGAATAGTTCAGTCCATGCTCTGGACGCCCGTGCTCTATATAATAGCCACCGTCCTGCCGGAGGAGCAGCGCAGCCGTGCGTGTCTGCACATAGCGTCGTCGTTCCCGATAGGCAGCCTGCTCTCCTATGTGATATCTGCGGCGGCGATAAAATTCGCGTCGTGGCATTTTGCGTTTTATATCCCCGCCGGAATAATAACCTGCGTGCTGGTCTTTTGGTGCATATGCGCGAAAAAGACCTCGAAAATCCTCGGAAAAGGGGAGAAGCTGTCGCTTCCAGTCCATGAGAATACTGGCGAAAAAATCTCGCTCGGCAAGCTCTTTATGATTTCCGGCGCGTCGGTCATATGCGTCGGCGTGCTCGTCCAGGGTATGCTAAAGGACGGAGTCAGCTCGTGGGTGCCCACGCTTATTACCGAAAAATATGACGTTTCCGCCTCGTTTTCGCTGCTGCTGTCGGCGATTATGCCGATAATCAATCTAAGCGGCGCGTGGATAGGAACGAAGCTTTACGAGAAGGTGTTCAGGCACAACGAGGCCGCAACGTCGGCGTTCGGCTTCGCCATGACGCTGATACCGCTGGCGGGCATAGTCTTTGTCGGCAAATATCCTATCGCCATTTGCGTGATACTCCTGGCGCTGTTTACTACAATAATAGCCGCCATGAACCATCTGCTTATGACGCTCATACCGGTGCACTTTGCGAAATTCGGGCGCGCATCGACGGTCGGCGGGATATTCAACTGCTGCACATATATAGGCAGCGCGATATCGACCTACGGCTTCGGCGCAGTGTCCGAAAAATTCGGTTGGACGGCGACGGTTGTTTTTTGGATTATTCTCGGCGTGATAGGCGTCGCGGCGTGTGCTCTGCCGATGCGCCGCTACGCAAGATTTGCCAACGGGAGCGATAAGGCGTAAGTCAACAGCTTTTCTTGATAAAAAATCACAATATCCTATAAAGCGTGTCAAAAAACAGCACGAAGCGCAAAAAAATTAAAATTAGGTATTGCAAAACCCGGAATCTTATGTTATTATAATGTGCGTTCGGTGAGAGCCGACAAATTGGCCCGGTAGCTCAGTTGGTTAGAGCGCTAGCCTGTCACGCTAGAGGTCGACGGTTCGAGACCGTTCCGGGTCGCCATTCGCTGCTATGGCTCAGGTGGCAGAGCACATCCTTGGTAAGGATGAGGTCACCAGTTCGAATCTGGTTAGCAGCTCCATAAAGATTCCCGAAATCAAACGGTTTCGGGGATTTTTACTTTTATGATCGCAGAAACGGCATATAAAAAGCAGCTCCGAGGCAACGGCTTCGGAGCTTATTTGCTTTTGTCGGGCTCGTCCGGAACATGGTGCATTATTCCGTCGACATCGCAGTTCAAAATATTGCACAGGTCATCAAGCGTCACGGTGCTTATCGGCTTGTTATGCTTGAGACGGTCTATGAGACTGCGGCTGATGTTGAAATCCCTTATCAGCTTGTATGTCGTCATCCCTCTGTCTTTCATGGTTTTGTAAAACGGCTCATAAGTAATCACAAAATCACCTCAACGCCATTTTAATTTATGCTCAATATGTTGACAATTGTCGATGCACAGAGTATAAATATATACGACACCGAAAGCACTTGAAACGCCGATCGACAGCGAATAATATTGAAATAAAGAATTTAAGACGGTTATTTATCCTCAAAACCCGTCAATTATACTAAGTATATTGTGTTTTTCTGACAGAGTGCTAATATATGATTGAGAGAATTCTGCCAAAGAGGCGTAAAGCACAACCGAGGCATAAAACGGCACTGCCGTAAAAAATAATGCGTAAAAACAAAACGGAGGTAAAAAACAATGAAAACAAAGCGAAAAAATATTTTCAAATCGCTTTTGGCGCTGACCCTTGCACTCATCATGGTGCTCGGAGTCGCGCCATTGAACGAGCTCGCCGGCGTTGATTTCGCAAGCCTTTTTGCGCCCAAAGCCGAGGCGGCAACATATGGCATTTATACTTATGAGGTCAGCTCGGACAACAAGGTCACAATAACCGGCTGTGACAAATCGGCAAAGGGCGCAATAACAATACCGTCCAAAATTGACGGAAAGTCAGTCACAAGCATCGGATACTGGGCTTTCGGCGGTTGCACCGGCCTCACAAGCATAACGATTCCCAACAGCGTAACAAGCATCGGAGATTGGGCTTTCCGGAATTGCACCGGCCTCACAAGCATAACGATCCCCAACAGCGTAACAAGCATCGGAGGAGGGGCTTTCGCCGGTTGCACCGGTCTCACAAGCATTAATGTTGCAAGTGGAAATAATTATTATTCCGACAATAACGGGGTTCTGTTTAACAAGAAAAAGACCGAATTAATAAGATATCCCGAAGGAAAATCTCAGACTTCATATACAATTCCCAACAGCGTAACAAGCATCGGAAAGGGGGCTTTCGGATATTGCACCGGCCTCACAAGCATAACACTCGGCAACAGCGTAACAAGCATCGGAGGCTATGCTTTCGAATATTGCATCGGCCTCACAAGCATAACGATTCCCAACAGCGTAACAAGCATCGGAGACTCGGCTTTCTCCGGTTGCACCGGTCTCACAAGCATAACACTCGGCAACAGCGTAACAAGCATCGGAAACGAGGCTTTCTCTGGTTGCAGCAGCCTTATAAGTGTGAGCATCGGCAACAGTGTAACAAATATTCCGAATAATGCTTTCGCCCGTTGCGGCAAGCTCACAAATGTAACACTCGGCAACAGCGTAACAAGTATTGGTATTGAGGCTTTTTATGATTGCAATAGCCTCACAAGCATAATAATTCCCGACAGCGTAGTAAGTATCGAGAGAGGCGCTTTCATCTATTGTGAAAATCTTAAGAGTGTAACAATCGGCAGTGGTGTAACAAAGATTGATGACAACGCATTTTTAGATTGCAACAACTTGAAAGATGTTTACTACCCCGGTACAGAGGCTCAGTGGAAAAAAATCGCAATTGGCAATAGCAATACACCTCTTACCAACGCAACAATACATTTTAATTGGAAGCCCTGTACCCATAAATGGAGTGCATGGAAAACCGTTACCGCCCCCACCGTTGACTCCGAGGGGCTCGAAAAGCGCGTCTGCTCAAAGTGCGGAGCGGAGGAAACAAGAGTTGTTCCAAAGCTTGTACCTGTTAAAGTAACGGGTGTCAAGCTCAACAAGAGCAGCAAATCTCTTACTATCGGCGATACATTCACCCTTACCGCTACTGTTAAGCCCAACAATGCGACGGATAAGTCCGTCACTTGGAGTTCGTCAAATACTTCCGTTGCGACAGTTGATGAGAACGGCGTTGTGACTGCCGTCGCCGAGGGCACGGCAACCATAACCGCAACCGCCTCGAACGGAGTGAAGGCGGATTGCACCGTGACGGTCAAACAGAAAGGCGACAGCATCTTTAAGAAGATTTTCAATGTCATCCTCGCTCCCTTCCGCGCGATAATCAACCTCTTCAAAAAGCTTTTCGGTAAATAAGCTTACTCCCTTTCGCCGCCGAACAGACTCAACCCTTCAAATAATATCTTCCCGGCGGAGTTCGCGGGGCGGCGTTTGGTCTGTGCGCCGTCCCTTTTGATGCCGAAAAACGCACATTTCTTATAGCTGCCGTCGGACTCCCGTCCGGCGGTTCGCTTTTTGTCTGCATTTATGACCTAACTCGCCGCCGCATTTCTGCAATTTTTGAGCACCTTGCCCTTTTTTTAAAATCTATGGATTTAACTGCCGCTTTGTGCTAAAATGCCTTTTGTGTGCAATTCTCATTTGGGGGAACAGGGATGAAAAAGATAGGCTATAAACATACGGTTGCGGCGAGCTTTACGGCGTTCGTCGTTCAGGCGGTCGTCAACAATTTCGCGCCGCTGCTGTTTTTGACCTTTCAGGCGCAGTACGGCATAGAGCTCTCGAAAATAACCGTTTTAATCACCGCGAACTTCTTTATTCAGATATTTGTTGATTTGACGGCGGTGCTGTTCGTTGACCGCATCGGCTACCGCGCCTCGACCGTGCTCGCCCATGCGATGTGCGCGACGGGTCTTATTTTCATGACGATTCTGCCGGAGATACTGCCATCGGCCTTTGCGGGGCTGCTCATCTCCGTGTTCTGCTACGCAGTCGGAGCGGGTCTTTTGGATATCACGATAAATCCGATAGTCAACTCCTGCCCGTCAACAAATTCCAATCAGCTGCTCTGCCTGCTCCATTCGTTCTATTGCTGGGGCAGCGTCGCGGCGGTCGGCATATCCACCCTGTTCTTCGCCCTGTTCTCGACGGATAATTGGAAGATAATGTCGCTTGTCTGGGCGATACTCCCGATAGTCAACGCCGTTATGTTCGCCCGCGTGCCCATAGCGCCCGTTGTCGGCGAGGATGAGGAAAAGCTGTCAATAAAGGATATGCTCAAGACCAAGGCGTTTTGGATATTCATGGTGCTCATACTCTGCGCAGGCTCGAGCGAGCAGGCTGTCAGCCAGTGGGCTTCGACCTTCGCCGAAAAGGCGCTCGGGCTCACAAAGACCGTCGGCGACCTTGCGGGCCCGATGCTCTTCTCGATTCTTATGGGCGTTTCGCGCTTCATGTACGGCAAGTTCGGCAGCAGGATAAATCTCGATTCAATGATGCTCCTGAGCGGCTGCGTCTGCACAGCTTCTTATTTTCTCATTTCGCTGACCTCGTCGCCTGTGCTCGGGCTCGTCGGCGTTGCCGTGTGCGGACTTTCCGCCGGTATCCTCTGGCCGGGCACGATAGGCAAAATGTCCTCGGCGCTCCACGGCGGCGGAACGGCGATGTACGCAATACTCTGCCTGGGCGGTGATATCGGCTGCTCGGCGGGGCCGACCTTTGCCGGAATGATGGCGAGCGCATTCGGCGACGACCTCAAAAAAGGCATACTCTGCGCCGTCATATTCCCGCTGACCCTGTCCGTGATAATGTTAGTGCGTGAGTTCATTATCCCGCGCCGCAGAAGGAAGGCGGCTTCATGAAGAAAAACTATAAATCGACCGTCAACGCCTGCTTTGCGGGCTATGTCGTCCAGTCGATTGTCAACAATTTCGTGCCCCTGCTGTTTTTGACGTTCAACAAGAGCTACGGCATAGAGCTTTCGAAGATAACCGCACTGATAACAGTCAATTTTATTCTTCAGCTCATAATCGACCTGCTCTCCGCGTTCTTTATAGATAAGATAGGCTACCGCGCGGCGGCTGTTGCGGCTCATGTGTTCGCGGCGGCTGGGCTTGTTTCTCTGACCGTCCTGCCGGATATCCTGCCGTCTCCGTTTGTCGGTCTGCTTATCTCCGTCATGCTCTATGCGGTCGGAGGCGGGCTGCTCGAGGTGATAGTCAGCCCGATAGTCGAGGCGTGCCCGACTGATAACAAAGAGAAGATGATGAGCCTGCTCCACTCGTTCTATTGCTGGGGCAGCGTCGCCGTCGTCGGTCTTTCGACGCTATATTTCTCGGTGTTCACAACGGCGAATTGGAAGTATCTTGCTCTGCTCTGGGCGGTTGTCCCGGCTGTAAACGCCCTGAATTTCGTCCGCGTCCCGATAGCTCCGCTCATTGAAGAAGGGGAGAAGGGACTTTCATTCAAAGAGCTGCTCGGCAACAGGATGTTCTGGGTGTTCATGCTGCTCATTCTCTGCTCCGGCGCGAGCGAGCAGGCGGTCAGCCAGTGGGCTTCAACCTTTGCGGAAAAAGGGCTCGGCGTCTCAAAGACCGTAGGCGATCTCGCTGGGCCGATGCTTTTCTCCGTGCTCATGGGCACCTCGCGTGCGATATACGGTAAGTTCGGCGACAAAATCGACCTCGACGGCATGATGATTTTCAGCGGGATACTTTGCATGGCGTCTTATCTGCTCATTGCGCTCAGCCCCTCGCCCGTGCTCGGGCTTGTCGGAGTCGCCGTATGCGGCTTCTCCGTCGGCATTATGTGGCCGGGTACCTTCAGCAAGGCGTCCGCGGGGATAAAGGGCGGCGGAACGGCGATGTTCGCCCTGCTCGCTTTAGGCGGCGATTTGGGCTGCTCGTCCGGGCCGACCTTTGCCGGAATTATTGCGAGCGCGTTCGGAGACGACCTAAAAAAGGGCATACTCTGCGCTCTTTTCTTCCCGGCGCTTCTGACGCTGCTTGCAGTTCTTACAAAACGCAAAAAAGCGAAAAGTTGATTTTCAAATGCGGCAAAATACGGATGATAACTCCGTGCTTTGCCGCATTATTTTTATTTTTACGGTTTACATTTGCAAGGATAACTGATAAGATATATTTGTGAGATTTCGGCTTTCTTCCAATCTCGCACAATGAAAGCTAAAATAAACGGGAAACTAAAACAAGGGGATTGAAAAATGAGTATAGCTAATATTCTGTCGATGGCGGGCGGACTCGGTCTGTTCCTCTTCGGTATCAGAACGATGGGCGACGGACTCGAAAACGCAGCCGGCGCCAAGCTCAAACGAATGCTCGAGGTGCTTACCGGAAACCGCTTTTTGGCGGTGCTCGTCGGCTTCGTTGTCACGGCTATAATCCAGTCGTCGACCGCGACTACGGTCATGGTCGTCGGCTTTGTCAACGCGGGCATGATGACGCTCGCGCAGGCAGTCGGCGTTATAATGGGCGCCAACATCGGAACCACCGTCACCTCGCTGCTTATCGCGCTGAACTTTTCGAGCGTAGCGGCGGCGTCGGTGCTTGTCGGCGTTATTCTGATGCTCGCGTCGAAAAAGACGCTTGTTAAAAACCTCGGCTCCATCTTTACCGGCTTCGGTCTGCTCTTCCTCGGCATCGACTTGATGTCCGATTCCATGGCTCCGCTCAGAGAGAGCGCAGGCTTCATGAACTTTATCGTCGCAGTTTCCGACTCGCCTCTGCGTCCGCTGTTCGGTATACTTTTAGGTATAGTTATGACCGCCGTGCTCCAGAGCTCGTCGGCCTCCGTCGGTGTGCTTCAGACCCTCGCCATGCAGGGCCTTGTGCCGCTCAAGTTCTCCGTGTTCGTCCTCTTCGGTCAGAATATAGGAACCTGCCTCACGGCGCTGTTTTCGACCGTCGGCGCAAAGAAAAAT
>ERZ827524.2624-NODE-2624-length-12335-cov-4.029642_pt1 | contig 12335 bp, 14 predicted proteins | sample MGYA00519702_ERZ827524 | MGnify/ENA primary metagenome ERZ827524 (study PRJEB31778, sample SAMEA3449341) | human gut metagenome | biome: human gut; feature: human-associated habitat; material: faeces | place: United Kingdom | collected 2010/2012 ...
CTATAACAAACATACAATGAACCTTAAACAATTAAGTCGTGATCTTGAGAAAACAGGTTTTACATGTAAATTATCAGAAGATGGTGACTATTTATGTGTATACTATCTCTGTTTCTTAGATTATGTTGAAATATCTCTAACAGGCTATAAGGAATGGTCTGTTACTTATTATAAGCCAATTAAAGAGATAACATTCTATAAAGCGTCTACAAACTGGGGCAGTAATCAAGCTACTCAATAAACTCTTGATAGAAGTATAAAATAGGAAAGGTAAGAATGTGCAATGAAAAGAAGTAAAACACAACTTAATGCAATTTACAAATACTACGCAAAGAAGAGAGCGGATGCAGTTACAGAGTTTATGGATTATAACGGACTCTGGGGGGAATTCAAAGTTTCAGGATACAAGCGTCCGACTATGTTTCTGAAATGGGTAAAAGGTATTGAGGTTTATCCGGACGGAACTTTTGAGCAGTGTGATGATTGGATTGCCCCAAGATTCAGAAAGGAGTAGTAATGGCTTTAAAGTGTAGTGAAAGAATCACAACCAAGGGGCAGGATGTTAACCCTTATAAAATTAATGAAAAAGAATTAGCCAGACTTTATACAAGTCTGGCTAAACGTCTTAATCAGCGTATGGTTCGTTTAGAGAGAGCAGGATTCATTTCTGAATCCGGCGGTGCATACGCTGATTACAATGTAATTCTTAAAAAGTTTGGTTATAATAAAAGAATACGAGAAAAAATAAAGTTGGATTACAGCGATCGGAACGTCCTTTATATGCAGATTTCTTCCATGCGTAAGCAGGTACAAATGATGCAGAATGTCTTAAAAGAAAAAAGTTCTACGATCCCCGGATGGAAATCCATCATAAAAAAGAGACGTGAGAAGTTGTCTGAATATGGTCTTGAATTCAAAGATACAAGCGAAATGAGTGCATTTTTTCAGTCATATGCTTTTGAACTTATAAGTCTTTTATACTCTTCTGAACAGGCTGTAGAGTTCGTTGGAAAAGCTTTGCGAGACGGTGATACAATGAGTGAAATAATCAGCAAATTAGAAGAGTTCAGAGACCGCACGGACATAGATAGAGCGGATGACGTAGCAAAAGAGCTAGGTTTCTCTGGAGAAGCAGAAGCACTGAAATATAAATACAAGGGGTAAAAAAATGCTTATAGCAGGATATCAAGTGGTATCATATAAAGACTACGATTACATACGTCTTTTTGACGGTAATTTCATTCGCAAAAGTAATGCAGGTCACTTCCAGTCTTTTTATGAAAAAATCATAACGATTGATACTGAAACGTATGTTTCAGATACAGAAGACATTGGATGGATAACTGATTGGACTATAACTATAGAAAATGATAGCTGTTTGTACGGTAATCATGTACGTGATCTTATCAATACGATTGACCGGATCTGTGACACGCTTCATGCTGATAAAGAACATACAGTGCGTTTCTATATTCATAACTTATCATATGACTATATGTTTTTGCGTAATCATCTATTAGATAAGTTTGGTATTCCGGATCGTAAATTAGCTGTTAAAACTCACAGGTATGTATTTATGCAATGGGAGTCTTTTGGTATTGAAATCCGTGATAGTGCTATACTTACACAACGTACTCTTGAACGTCTCTGTAAGGACATGGAGACGCTTGAAAAAGCTACTGGTACATGGGACTATAAAAAGAAAAGAACCCCTGAATCTGGGCGTACTGTAAAGGAATTAGTTTATGTCTGTGTTGATACTATTTGCCTGTGTAAAGCTTTACGGCTCTATTTATCTCAAAGAAACGTAACTGTTGCTACTGCCCCATTGACAAATACAGGCTTTATCCGTAACCAAGCAAGATCAAGATCACGCAAGGATAAGAAATGGCATAAGAAATTTATGTCAATGCAACTTAGTTTAGCTCAGTACGAGTTACTCACAGCCTCCTATCACGGTGGCTATACTCATGCGAACCGGTACTATGTCAATCAGTTAATTACTGAACCGGTGGAGTGCTACGATTTTACAAGTTCTTATCCCGCCAGAATCGTATATGAAAAGTTTCCTATGACAAACTTTGTTTCTACAAAGTTATCGTTGCAGGATATCATGGAACTTAAAGAAAATTATGCTTTTGCAGGCTATATAAGATTGAAAAAGCTACGCTTGAAAAAAGACCATCCTATGCCACCGCTTGCTTTTCACAAAGCAAAAGTTTGCATGTTTCCAGATGCAGATAAGATAAGTAAAAAGAAAGCTATGGAATTGAATCTTGATAATGGTAAAATCGTTAATGCAGATCTTGTAATCTATCCGTTTACTGATCCGGATTTACAGGTCATTTTTGAAGCCTATGACTTTGAATGGGCTGACGTTGCAAACGTCATACGTGCAAAGAAAGACTACTTGCCTGATTGGATTATTAATTATGTGATAGAACTTTTCGAACATAAGAACACGTTGAAACATGCAGACCCGGTGCTTTATATGATTTCAAAAGGAGAACTTAACGGCATCTATGGCATGATGGTACAAAAGATGATTCAATCCATGTTTGAAGAAGATTACGAAACCGGACTATGGAATGATGTTTTGAGTGAGTCTGAATATGAGGAAAAGTTACAAAAGTATTACAAAAGTAGAAATTCTTTTCTACCTTATCAATGGGGTGTATGGGTCACTGCTTATGCTCAGGCAGAGTTATTTGAGCTTGGGAAGTGTTGCAAAAGGTGGTTATATTCTGACACTGATTCCGTTAAGGGTACGGAATGGGATAGGAAAAAACTTGCTGAGTATAACGAAAAAATCATGAAAAAATCAGAGCAACGAGGAATTGGAACGGTACTCTTTAATGGAGAATCACACACGCTAGGAATTGCTGAGTTTGACGGTATTTATAGCGAATTTAAAACTATGGGTAGCAAGCGTTACTGTTACCGTGAAAAAGGAAAACTTAAACAGACCGTTGCAGGAGTTCCAAAAGACGGCGTATACTGTCTTGATGACAATATAAATAATTTTGAAAAGGGATTCATTTATAGAAATAGTCTCACTTATCGCAGAAATTACCGTCGTGCGAACAACTGGAAAAAAGACCCAAGTTGGAAACTTAAAACGAAATACATCTATAACAAAGGAATTAACACGATAACTGTTGACGGTTGCAGAATAGAGTATGGTTGTGCAATCCGGTTATCCGATACAGAGTATGAATTGGATCACACCATTCCGTATGATAAGGATACAGGGTTGCCATTGCCATTTGAAACAAAAGATGTTTTATATAGTTAAAAGGGATGCAAATTTGCATCCCTTTATTTTTTGTTTCACGTGAAACATTACATTGTAATGGATCCTCTGTGAATTTGTACCTGTGTTACGGCTGTAAGAGTTCTGTAGTAATGTTTGTCATCACTAATGTCATACAAAGCAAGATAAATTTGCCTAGCTCGGAAATTCAACTGTGCCGGAATGTGATAAAAATCGGATCCAGATTTTACGATCACAGTCGTAGGATAGCAAGTATATCCGTTTCCATTTCCAATAAAACTGGTAGAATAGATACGTCCGAGATAGTATTCTGTACCATTACAAACAAGTTCACCGCTGTTTGGAAAACAAACATAATCACTCCAGATGATATTACTAGCATTTTCGCTGTAGTTTGTAATGAACGTCCAACTACTCCCCAGAGTTTGTGTAAAATCTCCTGGCTCAAAGTTAGCGATTACTTCATAAAAGGATGGATGACAAGACCCGGTTTTTACTGCTTCCGCAAGGTAGGTAGCGAGTCGTTCCTGTCCGGCCGTGTTTGGATGAAAACCGTCCGACCCCATGAATCCGTCAGCGTGTAAAATATATTCGCTTCCATTAAGATAGTTCCAATTTTTCCGCTGTGTGTTATACACACTTTTTGCAATCTTGAATCTGTTCCATTGTGTGCTGTCCGCTGACCATGCAACCATTGCTACAAAAATTTTAGCGTTTGGAAAACGTGTTTGCGCTACTCCATAGAAAGCGTTGATTGCAGTTTCAATTTCTGAATAAGAACCGAACTCATTATAACCCCCAACTACTAAGATCTGCTTTACAGATGGATCAGCGTCAATCTGATTTAAAAGCATAAGAAATGAGTTATTAGACGTTGAAAAAGAAGCGCCGCCATTGCTTTTAATAGTTACATTGTCTATAGAACAGTAATACAAAAAGTGTTCTGTCCAAGGAGTGATATTTCCTTCCGGAGTATAGCCTACTGTGTAGCTGTCTCCGATAATGATAGTTTTACCGCTTAAATCAAATAAACCGTCTCTTTTTTCGAGATTAGAAATCAGTTTGCCTTGTTCGGTTACTGTGTTCTTTAATGGTTCAATTTCATCCGTCAAGATTTTTTTCGTTGCATCATCAACTACTTTTCCAATCTCTCCGGAATCTAGTGAATCTTTAATTGCTTCATCAATCTGTTTTTGTGCAGTCCCTTTTATGTCTGACCATTCTTTGTGATCCTCTTCTGCGTGCTTTGCCACTTTTAAGAGGTAATCTAAGTTCATGTCATGTGTGGAGCTGTGAGGGTACGTATTAATCATTTTTTCTCTCCTTTTCTTAATAAACAAGAATCAGTAAGTCACTTGCAAATAATACTGTGCAATAATCTATAAATGATTGCTTTCTCAGTTGGAGTTCCGATTCTAACATTTGTTGTGAAGTAGTCACGCCTATGTTTCCGTGAATCTGTCCAGTGTGAGTTGTAGTCCCTTTTTCCGTGTTTTTTTCAGTTCGCCCATATTCAATGTCGTTTACATCCTGCCCAGATGTTTCCATTTTTGTACTATTTCCGTAAGTTGTTGTATCTTCCTTTGACGGCTGATAACTACTTGAATCAAAAGCACTTACTTTTTCTTCCATAGTGTCGGCTCCTGTGTTTGACGTAACGGAACCTCTGCCTGCCTGTAAGGTGTTTTTGTCTTTACCACCTGTTACACTGTTTCGTTCAATATCTGGAGAATCCGTCCAGGACTCCTGTCTGTCATAGTTCTCAATAGGGTTATATTCTTTCTTTAATGCAAGGAAAACCCGTTCAATGGAATCCTGCCATTTTTTCGACCATGCCGGAATAGCTGACTGTTTCATGAAATCGCCATCCGGATAGAGTGGTTCGCAATCCCCATAGCTTAAAAGTAAACTGTCAATAAAGTTCTGTTTGTCAGCTTCTGCCGGAAAAGTCATGTTCTCAAATAAGTTCTTATCATATTCATAAAGTCCGGCTATTGTAATCCTATACATCCCCATTTTTTACACCTGCCTTTTTGTAGTCTCTGATCTTTATATTCAGATTTAAAGTGGGATAAAGACTGTTTGCCATGTCAACCCCTGTCTGCATTGTTTCTAGCCATGTAGTAAGTCGTGTCACAGATTCTATGTCGTTTTTTTCAGTTTCCATAACATTTAAACGCTCTTTTTTATCAGAACCGACAGACGGAATCCCAACTTCTGTATCAAACTGGTCAAGAAGTTTTTCGAATACATCAATTAACTCTTTTGAAATAAAGTTGTTTTTCAAATCTTTATTGAAAAACTCAAAAGGATCTGAACTTTTCCCCCTCATGTTTGCGTTCTCATTCTCTTTGATTGAAGCATTATACGCAACTGCCGGATTACCTGCTTGCACTTCATCATAGATTTTTTCCAATGTTTTCGCAGCAGCCTTGTTTTTTGCAGCTATCATAAAAGCTAACTTGCTGTTGAATATATTCATATCAAAAGCAGAAGCTACCAGAGCCAGTTTATAACTATAATAACCGATAATGTCAAAAATTCCACATCTTGACGGACGTAAATAGATCACGCTACAATCTGTACCAATCTTTAAATCCTGTAAGCTTATGTTTGCATTGGTAGCATATGTGTTAATGCTTGCAAGAGTTGGCTTGCAATACATATCATATCCACTGATTGCAGGATACTGAGCGATCAGTCCATATGCAGGAGTGTATGTGATTGCGATAAATCCCCCACCAAGCAGGCAAAACTTAAAATAGTCAATGTCAAATTTTGCATTGTATGTTATATCGAAAATAGAACAAACTCTCTCATACAGCATACGATCAAACGTGTCAGTATATAGACTGTCTGCCTTGATTCCTGACGGTTGGAAGTAATTTGAAATAATATTGATTTTATCGAATCCAATGGGAATCCACATATTTTCACCTCTTTCTATATTTCACGTGAAACATTATTCATAATAAAAACCACTATTCAAGTAGTTATTCACTGCTTCTTGATCTCCGGTAAATCCACTTATTTCTATGGATGCATTTCTGCACTTTATATATCCACTCAAGCCAGAAATAGAACGAACATTACCATCTGCATACCCCTCACTTGCGCCATCAGGATTTATACTTGTACAGGCATATGAATTAAACTCTAAAATCTGGTTATTGAGTATGTTTGATATGTTACCAATCGTTCCAAGCATTGATACTTCCGGTGCTGTAATGCTTCTTCCTGCTTCTATTCCTGAATATATACCCTGTGCAATGTTTCCCTGCAATCCTGCACCAACAAGACTTACAGCCGAGGTAGTTAGTTGAGCTATGTTTGTGCTTGCATAACCGATTTGCACTGGAACTGACAACTGGAATTGATAAGATGCAAAAACAACTTTCTTTGACTGTAGAAACACGTTGCATAATCAACTTGTTGCATCAAATTGATAAAGTGCATTTACACTTTCATCTATTTTATAGGGATTAAGAGCAACTACTCCGATAAAAGGAAGTTTTATAAAATAGTTTGAAAATGACGGACTATAATACCTAAAATCCGTGATAGCATAAAGTGGATTATCAAAATAAAATGAATAAGAAAAATTAACAACCGTGTCTTCATCAATTCTTTTTGCCGTCACGCCACTATCCCAGAATCCTAGCTGTATTGCTTCATCATTACTATTATTAAAAGCACTATCAACAAAAGGAATCCATTTCAAGTCAACTATATATTTAAAGGGGTCAAACATTAGCTTTGTAATTGCATCTGTTATTACGTCGGTAAAATTTGATTCTGTGTACATATAGTCAAGCAAATTGTTTAATTGATCACCGTTTATATAGTAGGATGCTACGCCAGTCCTTGAAACTACCCTTATAATATATTGCTGTGAATAAGTGCTTGTCATTATTTTCTCTTTATGCATTACATTTCTTGTTGATAAGACCCAGTCATTTGTAGGAATATACATAGTGTCGTTGGCAAGCGTAGTCTGATTGCTTGATCTTTCAATGAAACAGGTATAATTACTGATTTCATTTTTATAAGTTGCCAAAACATCCTCAGTACAACTAATTTCAGTTTGTCCCGCATTGATTGAAGTAGTTGAATCAATAAAATAATAATGATCCGCCCACTTTGCATAGTTAAATTGTAGCATGTCGTTCATTGGTTTTTGTAAAATAAACGTAGGTTTCTGAAATGTAGTTGCAGATTTTAAAAGGCAGGGAACTTCTGTCCCCTGCCCTGTAGGACGTTTTGTAGAATTTTTTCTTTTTGAAAAATGAAACAAAACTATTTCTGTCATGATAGGTATATATCTCCTTTTGAAGTGATGGCACAAATCCAACCGGATGGAATCCTAACCCACGTTGCTCCGGTCTCATCCTTTTTTATTTCTTTTACCGTGACTGACGTTCCTTTTTTCAAGCATCCATCAGAATAAGCATGTTTCATGCCATCCCTTGTCAGCTGTGAATACTTTTTGATCTGACCCCACACGCTGTATCGTACATGTAAGTGATCCACCATAGTAGTATAGGTTCTACCTATTTCATAAGATGGGCTTTTTTCATCCCATACTCTGCGGATGCAGGATAAATCACTTCTCCGACTTACAAGACTTTTGACAACTCCAATACCGGGATTGTCAGCAGTGTTTTTTCTACCGCCTCTACTCTCGATCATATAGTCATTTCCAATAAAAATTGCACAGTGAGTAACTGGAAATCCAAAAAAGAGAAAATCACCTACTTTTTGTTCTCCAATCGGAATATTTTTTCCAAGCTTGGAATAACCGGAAGCTGTCATATCTCCTACCTCTGAGCCTGCTTTCTTCTGAATATAGTAAAGCAATCCGGAGCAGTCAAGCCCTGACTGTGGGGTATTACCACCCCACACATATTTTACACCAAGTAATTCCTTTGCATTTTCAACAATTTCGTTAGCTGTCATGTTATACCTGCTTTCCTAAGTGTTCGATTAACGAGTTCATTTTTTCAACCGCAAGTGTGTTGTTTTTGATGACCTCCGACAATGTATCAACTTCGTTTTTGTGTTCCTCGTTGAGTTTGTCAACTCTCTGATTGGTCTGATCGTACATGTATTTTACAAAGTATGCCATTGTACAGCAACATACGATCGGAAACGCATAGTTGCCTAAAATGGTTAAGAATGTATCTATCATATTGTGCATACCTCAAAATAATTTTCATTAATAGGTGAACCTGGTACTGTGTCAATTAATATTTTGACATATGAATCATTTTTCGTGTTATTTACAAGTTTAAAATTAGAAGCATCTGGATATCCATAATATGACTCAAACTTTATTTCATATAATGAATTGTATAAACTTGTATCTAATAGTGGAATGATATTATAATACAAGACAATCCCTGTTGCCGCCACATTCATTATTAATCTCCTTACGCCAATAGAATCAAATGGAAGGCTTACAATGATAGAACCTCCAGCAGGTACTTTTACATTTGTTACTAACATATTTATACCCCCTCCCCGATCACATACAGGATTCCGTTATGCGTGAAGTTGTTCCAGTAGTTTTTTCTGGAATGTACAAACATGTTATAGTAGCCCCCTCGGCTGTTGAATGGAGTTGTCGAACTGTAATCAAACTGCCAGTTGACCCCCATAGCACGACGGTCATACAGTACTCCCAGAACATAAGGTAAGTTGACCTCTGTTTCTGCCTGTTTTGCATGTCCATCTGTTCCAATGATGGACGGAGTAATCTGGATAGCTGATTCATTATCAGCTGACTGCCACCAGTTTACAAGTTCTTTGTTCTCGATCTGTAAATTTTTATCATCAAACACATACGGTAACGTCTGTGTTTCAGAGTCGATCCAGAAACTTGAAAGCATCATAAGTCGCTGATTTTCTTTCCGTGTGAATCTCAAAAGGTCTTCAAAGCCTGTGATAGTAAATCTGTACTTAGTTGATCTCTCTGTCATCTTTTCAGAATCAAGTTTGATTCGAGCAACAACGAACGGCATAAACTTATCACGGTGCTCGGAAAGTAACTGCTTTCTTGTGTACTGTGTTCCATTCTCTGTGTTAAACTCATGTGCAAGGTCAACTTCCATACCAAGAGATGATAACCCCGCCATATAGTTTAGCATGGTTGCACGACGTTCACTCTCACGATCCATCTCAATATCATTACGAAACTCAATCATAACAGCTTCGTAAAATCTAAGAAATTCTTCCTCGCTAGAAAAAGCAAGTGCCAGCTGGTCACGGAATCTTGTGATTGATCTCTGTAATAACTTTGTTCCGTAGAACTTGAGTTCAAGCACTTTCGGCTTGTGAATCTTATACATGTCAATAGAATTGCCATCATCCAAAGTGTTTGGATTCTGTTCTGTGTTCCAATCATCAGACTGTTCTGCATCCATTGACAGGGACGTAATCTCTCTGACGATAGCACCCCAACGAACATTTGTCTGTTCGACTGTCCTTAATTTACCAGTATAATATTCGTTTGCAAAATACGTTTCCGCAAATACTGTAGACATAGTTTTCAGTGTGTTTTCTACTCCTGTACGTAACAGTGTTCCCCCAACGGAAACAAAAGAACTTGTGTCAGTCGCCACAAGGTCAGAACGACCTGTAGCCTGTTTAGCAATGGAACTGATAAGAGTATAGGCATCCTGCGGAGTTAAACTATTTACAGCCAATTTAATACACTTCCTTTCTAATTCATGATCTTCAACATTTCATTGATAATGTCTTTTTCTGTTCTTGGTGAATTTACCCCACCGTTTCCGGTGTTCTGAATATTTGAAGCCTGAATAGTGGCTGTCAATTTATTGATAGCATCAATTACCATATCATACTGGTTCTGATTCTGGTTCTGATTCTGGTTCTGATTCTGGTTCTGGTTCTGGTTCTGGTTCTGGTTCTGGTTCTGGTTCTGGTTCTGGTTCTGCCCTGCGAATCCAAGGATTTCATTTTTTGAAAAACCTGCATTGGCAAGTACAACTAAATCTTCAATTTTCATTTTTTTTTTTGTTTTTTCTCCTTTCTTGAAAAAAGAAACGAATACTAATGAATAAAATAATAAGGGAAAACTTACGGGTAATCATCCCATTATAGCATCCGTTTCCGACGGTTGATGTAGCCGTTTTCCCTTAATTTATATATATCATATATTGAAAATTTTATCAAGATAAAATTTTACAGTCAGGTTCTGGTAAGAAATTCTATTACTAATAATATAGTTGTATACCCATGAATAGTAAAACTTAAATTGTGATTTACCAAGTTCACTATCTGGAAAGCTATCTTTGCACGTTCCTGAAATATGAACGCTTATGTATAGTTTAGCTTCATTTTTGTGTTCATAAATCCCGAGTGGACCAACTATGCATATCAATCTGTACTTTCTCAAATCTTCTGACTTTATAGAACTCATGTCATCATATGCAAATTCATTATCGAGAGCCATTTTTTCAAAATCTGTACTTCCGGTAAGAGCTTTATAAAGAGCTGTCTTTCTTTTCTTTTCTGAAATGGGGCTTTTGTTAATCAAAATAATGATTATTCCGCGATCTTTTAACATGGAAAACTCCTGTCCAGACTTCTTCATTTTTTCCAAGTTCGAAAGCAACCCAAAAGACTGAATAAGCGGGGAATCAAGAGTGTTACTATTTGAAACAATCCACCAACGAAAAGGTTTTTCACCAATCAGCTCACGGTTTGCGGAAATAGTTTCTACTCCGTTCAGAAAAGCATCCTCTTCACCTTTAATTCTTTTATCAAGTTTCTCCGGGATAAATTCATCATAGATTCCTTCTGAAAATCCAGAACCTGAGAATCCACGATTATTCATTAAACTAGTAAGACTAAATGCTTCACCATGATAAATCTCCTCTCCGGCTTCGTTGATTTCTTGCAACGAAACCCGGCTTTTTTCCCCCTTTACCTTTTTAAAATAGAAATTCCTATGAAGATCATGATTAATGTCAATCCAAGGATTCATAGTATCAACTAACACGGAATCTATTTGAGTTGTTTTTCTTCTCATATATATTACTTTTTCATCCTTTGAAAAAACATCCTCAATGAAATGTTTAAAGATCCCATATGTTTTTCCGGTACGACGAGCACCGATAATAAAGATGAAATTTATCTCGTTTTTTTCACAAGTATTTACAATTTTTGGAATGTCTAACCATCCGTTTTTATCATATATATTCATTTGATACTCCTTTACTGAAAAAAAGGTGTACTAAAATAGTACACCTTATGATTTTATGTAAACGGTTTTTCGTCTGAATCGTCAGATTTATTAACTGCCTCATTGTATTTTTTAATACAAGCGTCTTCTAACTGACCTGTGAATTTCTTATCCATTGAGTAGATTGAGTTATAGTATTTTCCGTCTTTTCCCTTTGATGATGGAAAAGAAAGAAATAACCCTTGTGAACCCTCAACAAGCGTCAAGCCTTTAATGACAAGCGTTTTATCGAGACATAATTCAATAAAAGCTTTTATTTTACTGTTTCCATCATAAGGACGGCAAGTAATATTGGTAGATGATTTTAACATTATTTACTCTCCTTTTTTACTAATAAATTATATTCACTTGGTGCTGTGAGTGACTGTGTTACTTCATAAACAAACAACCCATTTCTTTTCAAGAATGAATAAACATAGTTTATATCATTCAAGCATAAACGTCTTTTATATAAAGTGCCGTTTATGTACAGATCGAAATATTTTGAATTTATCATATTGCAAATTTCAATAAATGTTATACGTTTCTTATGAATAGGGATTAACGTATCTTTAATAAAAAATACGCTAATTGTATCATTTAAGCAATCAACTAATGATGGAACTTTATTAACACAAATAAGTTCACTCGAATAAACGTACTCTTCTTTATTTTCATCATCAACAAAAGTTGATTCATAAGATGCAATATGGACAGTAAACATATTGCTTACATCACCTCTTTTTTCTCTCCCGGTGATTTTACAAGATTGTAATTCAAACATGATTTTTTTCTCCTTTACATATTTGCTAATTG
>ERZ827524.2630-NODE-2630-length-12310-cov-2.785802_pt1 | contig 12310 bp, 9 predicted proteins | sample MGYA00519702_ERZ827524 | MGnify/ENA primary metagenome ERZ827524 (study PRJEB31778, sample SAMEA3449341) | human gut metagenome | biome: human gut; feature: human-associated habitat; material: faeces | place: United Kingdom | collected 2010/2012 ...
AACCGCCTGCTCTTGACATGCCATTCAACAACTGTTATATATAAAACAAGGGTGAGAAGCCTGATTTTCAGGCTTGCCACCCTTGCATATCATAGAAGAATCTTATTTACAGACTTTTTCTCATAGTCTCGGATTAGCCATCAACACGTTTTGTCCTATAACCCTATAATCAAAAAGCCGGAGGCATAAGCTTCTTTTCATTGCAGAAGAATCTTATACATCCGGCTTTTTTAATTACCATCGCCTTCTCAGCATTCTGACCAGCAGTATGATCACCAGAAGAGGAATCAGTACCGGTGCGATCAGGCTTACAATCCCACTTATCACCGCAAAGATCACAACGATCACAGCCACAACCACAAGAATCAGCAGAAGTCTCTTCCACCAGCTGTCCAGGCTCCACACATGGATATTGCTGCTTTCTTCTGTGCTGCTGTTGCCTCTGTAGGTCCTTCCATCCGAATCATAGATCACATCTTCTACACTTTCTTCTCTCTGCGCATCCACGATCGTCTTCGCAAGAATCCACGGATCTCCAAGTTCCGCCAGTACTTCACTCTCCGTTCTTCCTTTTCGGATCTCATCATCAATATACTGGCCGTAGTAGTTCAGATTCTCCTGCAGCACCTGTGGTGTCACACCGGAAGAAAGTTCAATTCTCAGTTTTTCAAGGAACTCTGCTTTCGTCATCTTTCTTTCTCCTCTATTCTCATCATTTCATTGTTTATAATTATATTCTGATGATACCAGGGTCAAAAGGTCAGAAATCCAATGCAAACTTGCTTGCAAGAGGATTTTTGACCCCAACATCATTCTGATACAAAAATGTGCCTTGGTCCATTCCCGCGCCTGTGATCATTACCCGCAACATCTTCCCTGTATCACAGTGCACATCCCGCCGGAGGCTTTCTATATCCGGAAATAAATTTCCGGATATAGAAAAGAACCTCAGACTTAGAGTAGCATAATTTCTGCTTCTTTCCAAGTCTAAGGTCCTTAAATTTCTATAAGAATTTTATATGTATTTTCTAAACTTCAAATAAAAGATCTCCGTAAGAAGGCATTGGCCATACTTCTTTATCCACGATCATTTCCAGTTCATCTACCGGTGTACGGAGTCCTTCCATAGCCGGAACTACGCTGAAGTGATAGAATTCAGACTGTACTTTTCCTTCTTCTTTTCCTGCTGCTTCTTCTGTGACTGCTTCCAGTTTCTTAAGGGCAGACTTTGTTTCTGTCAGAAGTCCTGAGATGTCAGCAAGCATTTCAGCCTGTACAGATGCATCTGCTCCGGCTTCTTTTACTGCAAGAACCGTATCTGCAAGCTCTTTTGTATATTTTACAACTGCAGGAATGATCTGTTTTGCAGCAATATCGATCATGGCCTTTGCTTCGATATTGATTGCCTTTGCATAGTTCTCGTATTTGATCTCTGCACGGGATTCCAGTTCTGCCTTGGTAAATACACTAAATTTTCCGAACAGTTCTACCGCTTTGTCAGTTGTCAGTGCCGGGATTGCTTCTACCATGGACTTGATATTCGGAAGTCCTCTCTTTTCTGCTTCAGCTACCCATTCGTCAGAATATCCGTTACCATTAAAGATAACTCTCTGATGCTGTGTTAATAATTCTTTTGTGATCTCGTGAGCTTCCATAGCTACTGCTTCAACTCCGCCTTCTACTTTCTCTAATCTGTCACATACATCTGCAAAGACATCTGCTACGATTGTATTTAATACAACGTTTGGATCAGAGATAGACTGTGTAGAACCTACCATACGGAATTCGAATTTGTTTCCTGTAAATGCGAATGGTGATGTTCTGTTACGGTCTGTTGCATCTTTCTCAAATGCTGGTAATGAATGAACACCAGATGCTAATTTGTCTCCATGTTTGGATTCTGTCGCCTCACCTCTTGTTACAAGCTGTTTTACAACATCTTCTAACTGATCTCCAAGGAAGATAGAGATGATTGCTGGAGGTGCCTCATTAGCTCCTAGTCTGTGGTCATTTCCTGGTGTGGAAGCTGACATACGAAGTAAATCTGCATGTTTATCCACTGCTGCGATAATAGATGCTAAGATCAGTAAGAACTGCTGGTTTTCATGAGGAGTTTTTCCTGGATCTAACAGGTTCTTTCCTTCATTTGTTACCATAGACCAGTTGTTATGTTTTCCTGATCCATTGATTCCTGCAAATGGTTTCTCATGAAGTAAGCATTTTAATCCATGACGTCTTGCTACACGTCTCATTGTTTCCATTAATAACTGGTTGTGGTCTGTTGCCACGTTGTTTGAGTTATAGATTGGTGCTAATTCGTGCTGTGCTGGAGCTACTTCATTATGTTCTGTCTTCGCACTGATTCCAAGTTTCCATGCTTCGATATTTAAATCTTTCATGAATCCTTCGATTCTTGGTTTGATGATTCCAAAGTAATGGTCATCCATTTCCTGACCTTTTGGAGGCATTGCTCCGAATAATGTACGTCCAGTGAAGATCAAGTCTTTTCTCTGTTTATATTTTTCTTCATCAACTAAGAAATATTCCTGTTCTGGTCCAACGGATGTGCTAACACGTTTCACATTCTTATTTCCTAATACATTTAATAATCTTGTTGTCTGGATATCTAATGCCTGCATAGAACGAAGAAGTGGTGTCTTCTTGTCTAATGCTTCACCTTTGTATGAACAGAATGCTGTTGGAATACATAAGATACAAGCATTATCTGTTTCTTTGATAAATGCTGGTGATGTACAATCCCATGCTGTATATCCTCTTGCTTCAAATGTTGCTCTTAATCCACCAGATGGGAATGAAGATGCATCTGGTTCACCTTTGATCAGTTCTTTTCCTGAGAACTCAAGTAAAACTTTACCATCGTCTGTTGGGTTAATGAAAGCGTCATGTTTCTCTGCTGTCACACCTGTTAATGGCTGGAACCAGTGAGTATAATGTGTAGCACCCTTTTCAATAGCCCATTCTTTCATCTCATTCGCAACTACGTCTGCAATTGCTGGATTTAATTCTGTTCCTTCTTCGATTGTCTTTTTCAGATCTTTGTAAACGGCCTTTGGAAGACGTGCTTTCATAACACTGTCGTTAAATACGTGGGATCCGAAGATTTCTGATACATTGATTTTTTCCTTCATAGAGTTCTTCCTTTCTTCTCTTACATTTGAAGCATAATCTATATATTTTTCTTCCATTATCTAACTGATAGTAGAAAAAAAGGGGCGACAAACAATATGAAACTAATTGTTTGACGCCCTTGTCAGTAACTTCACTGGTTATAGGATACAATGATTCTTTTTGAAAATCAAGCCCTTTTTTGTATTTTATCCAGTACTTCTATTTGATTGTTACGGAAACAGTTTTTCCATTTACCTTATTGATTCCTTTTAAGCGGAATTTGTAAGTTGTTCCTACTTTGGCTTTTTTCTTTGTATATGTGATCGTTCCGCCTTTGGTTGTTGTTTTTACTGTCTTATATGCTGCTTTTCCTGCTTTCATCTGCACTTTGTAGCTTGCATATCCTGTGACATTTTTAAATGTTACTTTAACTGTCTTGCTTCCGAATTTGGCTTTGGCTGCATAGGCTTTAAAATATTTCTTTTTGTTTTTCTTTGTTAGTTTGTATGGTTTTACTTTAAATTTGTAGGATGAGTCTTTGTTGACTTTGATCGTCTTTGATGTTTTCTTTCCTACGGTTGTTACTTTTTTGTATTTACCTTTTCCTGCTTTGGCGTAAATGACATAGCCTTTGGCAGATTTTTTCTTTTTCCATGTCAGTTTTACACTTCTTGTGCTTTTTACTGTTTTTGTGACTGGTTTTACTTTTGTTTCGTTGACTACTGTTGTTGCTTCGGATGATGATGGTGTTTTATTAGAAACTTTTTTACCTACTGCAAATAAATATCTGGAGTCATTGATGTAATATAATGTTCCATCATTATCAATATGCAGTTCATTTGCACAGAATTGTTTTTGATCGTCTTTTTCTGGTTCAAAAATCTTTTCGGCTGTTCCTGACGTTGCACCTTTTGAATCCTTAAGCACATAAATTCCACCATTTGGATTAGCATTCACTGTAAAATACACATTTACTGAATCTGTGCCATCTTTTACTACTATTGGTGTACTCTGAGAATATCCTGGAAGATCTGCTTTATAATTCACTTTATACTGATCAGATACAACATCCACAACTGCCATAAATCCCTTTGAATAATCAAATGCAGTTCCTGAAACATAAACTTTTCCATTATAAACTTCCGGAGTAGATGCAATATGTTCATGTTCTCCAATTTCCACTTTATTTACAGCTCCAAATGTTCCATCATTTTCTATTTTTACACCATAAAGATTCGCTGTACTATCTGTCTGTTTGTTATTTTCTCCATAAATAGCATGATCCGCTGCAAGATAAATCGTTTTGCTGGAGGTATCATACGCAATACCACCACTAAATTTATTATCTATCTTGACTTCTGATTTAACTTCTCCAGTTTTTTTATCATAAGATTTTAATTTTCCAGAAGCATCACAAATAACGATAACATTCCCAATACTCTTTGCTTTATCCCAGTAATACGTTGCATCATTCTCTTTCTGCCATGTAATTTCTTTTACTTCATAATCCTTGGATGTATCCTCATCTTTTGTTGTTAATGCAACAAGACTTCCTTTTCCTGAGTATGTTCCTGTACTTGCATATAAATATCCATTATCATATACAAATCCACCAGATATTGCATTGCTCTGATCATACTGACCTTTATCTTCTACTTTTTCAACCGGTTTTGTAATCCATACAGACTGTAAGGTATCTGCATCAAATGCCTGAATGATTCCATTGTCGTATCCTACAAAAATCTTTCTATCTCCTGTTCCAATTCCAGCACCATAATGAATGGTATAAGAATCATTTTTATATGATACACTTTTTAAAATCTCACCTGTTTTTTTACTAATTTTCATAATACGGTGTTCGCTATCATCTGCAGCATAGATATAATCTTCACTTATTGCAATTTCAGAAAGGTTATTATATATACCACTATTCCAATCCGCTGGTACTCCAATCTTATTTGCCCACTTAAGCACCGCCTCACTACTACTCTTCGCTGGCTGCACATCCGTCACTGCTGCTTTTGCACTAACCCCTGATGTCATCAGCACGACAACAGACAATGCCACTGCCGCTACACGTTTCATCGTTCTCATAAATTCCTCCTTGTTATGTCTCATTGATTGATGAGTTTCCTGACTTCTTCATCTTTGAAAAAACCATATTTATATTTAACCCTGTTTAGTTTCTTCACAAAAACAGGTGTTAAAATCCATAAAAATATCACATTCGATACGCAGTATTCAATCGTCACTGGAACCGAAGTTCCTAATACTGCCACATACCGCATCCATTGAAATCCATCTCCTGCTGCCAGAAGTGTCCAGATATCCATCACAAAAGAATATGAAATTCCTGAAAGAATCCCAAAAATCGTTAACAATATCTTACTGTTTTCCAGCCATTTTCTCTGATTTAAAATTCCTGAGATCCATCCGATCATTCCCCATGCAAGCATCTGAAATGGAGTCCATGGTCCTTGTCCAAAAAAGAAGTTCGATACCACAGCACTTAAAGATCCACATAAAAAGCCAGATTCTCTTCCAAATGCCATACCACAGATGATCACCATTGCACTAACTGGTTTAAATCCTGGTGAAAATGCAAATAACATTCTGGATGCAACCGTCAATGCGATCATCACCGCAAGCACGACACTTTCTCTTGTCTGTGGTTTCTTCTTTTCATATTTAAAATAGTATGGAATACATGATATACACACCATAAAAATGACCACCGCATTTAACATACGCTTACCACCTCCTGTGGCAGAATGATCACTTTCTCAAAATCTCTCGTAATCTTTGCACACTCTGTCGTATAGAAATAATTTTGTGCAAAAAACTTGGATGGCTCATCAATTCCCTCAATTTTCCCATCAAACATCATTCCAACGCGGTCAGCATACTCAGCACAAAATTCCAGATCATGCGATACGATAAATATCGTTTTTCCCTGATCTGTAAGTTTGCGTAAAAGTTCTCCAAACTTCCTGCTGTGTTCCCGATCCATTCCTTTGGTCGGCTCATCTAACAGCAAGATTTCTGGATCTGCAAGTAATACTTTGATCAACGCTGCCATCTGCTGCTGTCCTCCACTTAGATCATATGGATGTGACTTCTTTTCTCTCATTAGATCCGCCATTTCCAATAATTTATCGATTTTTACTTCTTTTTCTTTTCCCATCTCCATAAGGTCTTCAAACAACTGATCTTTTACAAACAATAGTGTTGGATCTTGTGGCATATAGACGATTTTTTTCTTGCATTTTAATTTTCCATCAAATTTCATCTGCTTTACCATACAAGAAAGAAGCGTTGATTTTCCACTTCCATTTGCTCCGACAGCTGCAAAGATTTCACCTTCTTTAACTTCGACTGACAGATTCGAAAGAACATCCTTTCCTTTCTCATACCCTGCATATAAATGTGAAATTGAAAAAACTGTTTTTCCTTCAAAATGTGTTTTCTTTATTAACTGATATTCTTTTTTTCTGATCTGTTCTCTTGCTTCTTCCATCGAAAAGGTCAGTTCTATCTGAAATTTCTCTTCTAGCCGAAGAATCTGTGGTAGAGACTGTTCCAATGGATGATGTATTTTTTGAAGATGTCTTGCAACCTCTTTCGGATTTCCCTGTTCGATAACTTTTCCATCATCTAAGATCACACATTCATCTGACATTTCCATCACATCTTCCAAGTTATGCGATGTTAAAATAATCGTTAAACCAAATTCTTTATGTATTTTCTGAAGCATCACAAGAAAATCTTTCCTTGCCGCTGGATCTAACTGTGCGGTCGGTTCATCTAAGATCAATACTTTTGGATGCATTGCCATAACTGCTGCCAAATTCACCAATTGTTTTTGTCCGCCAGATAACTTGTCTGTATCTTCATGGTATATTTTCTGCAGATCAAAATAATTAACGATCTCGGCTACTGTTCGCTTCATCTGTTCATAAGGCATTCCGAGATTCTCAAGTCCAAATGCGATCTCATGCCATACGGTATCCATTACCATCTGGGCTGATGGATTCTGAAATAAATACCCAACTTCTTTTACAGACTGCAAGTCTTTCAATTGTTCTATTTCCTGCCCATCATATAAAACTTTTCCAGATCTTTTACCTTTGGGCAGCAGTTCTTTTTTTAAATGTCTTAACAACGTCGTCTTTCCACTGCCGCTTGGCCCTGCGATCAGAGTGATCTTTCCTTTTTTAATTTTTAATGATACTTGCTCTAGAGAATTTCTATCCGATAACATATATCGAAATGTTAAATTATTAATTTCGTACATCAAAATTCTCCTTCCACATGCATGGTAATAAAAACTGAAATGCCATCATAAGCAACCACAACAGATCTCTCATCTGAAATGCTGGCATAATGATCATCGGATAAAAGAAAAATCTGGAATAATAGTGGATGTATGCCCAGAGGTTTAATATCATCAAAATCACAATCTCCACGATATGAATCCAGTCATTTCTCTCCCACCTAAATAAATGAAAATGCGTTCGTTTCCCAATTCCATAACCTCTTGCACTCATCGAATCCAACTGATCCATCGAAGACTCAAATGCCCATGTCGTTTCCATTGACACTGTATTCATGACACGCTGTACAGCCTGTTCTGATTTTAAGGATTTTCGTGTGTTTAAAATCTTCTTTGCATGGTTTTGATATCTTGGGATCAATCCAAATGCCATGGATGTTACGACACCAAGTTTAGGGAAGAATCTGCCTGATAAATAGATCCATTGCTCTTTCTTTATATATTGGTTAAAGATTGAAAAGACCAGTAAAAGATTTACTAATACACATCCGTAATGAATTCCATAAAGCAATGCTTCTTTCGTGATCCTTATGTGTGTGTCTGCATACAGGATTGTTCTTCCTCTTTGTACAAATAATGGATTCGTTACAGCCACGATCAAGATCAAAGCAATCAACGGAAAAAACTTTTTCAAACTCCGATTATGATAAAAGTACAATAGGCATAAACAGATCATCTGCACTCCTGTCATCCATGGATGTCTGCTAAATGGTGCCAGCAAAAACATTCCTGTAAAATAAGTAAATACAACGAACGGATGGGCTCTTTTTAATGCCTTGATCATCTACAGATCTCCTCTGACACAGGTATACAGCCATTCCACTTTATCCCCATCATGAAGCTTACATTTCCCTGCCATATAGTTTGGAAACTTACCATTGACACGGTACATCCATCCACTGTTTTTTCCACAATCAAATTCGTATAAACCGTCAATTCCTGCTACATATCCTTTAGAAATATCAATATCTACTCCTGTTCTTTTGAGAACATCCATCACGGTATCGCCTTCTTCAAACTCCATCTTCTTCTCATAAATTTTCCCGCCAGCTGGAACTTGGTAATTGGATTGCAATGCACTTTTATTAGAGAGAACTGTTTTACAGCTGATCAGAAATTCACAAGATTGTTCTTGTTTTGCTTCTGTTGTCTGATTCTCTGCCGTCTGTACTGTTGATTCATTTTTACTGGCTGTTGTTGTTTTTGTTGTTTCTTTTGTATTCTTTGTTGTCTTTTCTTTTGTTTTTTTCTTCTTTACTTTTTTCTTTTTAGCTGTTGTTGTGCTTGTCTCTTTCTTTTTTGCTGTACTACTTTTTGTCTTTTTGCTGTTTTTCTTACTCTTCTGTGATTTCTTTTTATCTTTTTTCTTTTCTTTTTTACTTGTTGTCTTTGCTGCTTCTGTCTGCGTTGCATTCTCTTTTGCTGCCGTTGTTATCTGTGCCTGATCTTTTGTATCTTTTTTCTGTGCATTTGAACAGGCTGTCATCGATACTGCCATCAATGCAGAAATCAGCCATACCATATATTTTTTCATAAAAAATAGATCCTCCCACGTATACAGCATAAAAGGATCTACTCTAGCTTATTTACATAACAAAAAGACATGCATTCTTATTCATTTCTAAAAAGACTACATTTTATCATCTTATCTTTTGTCATTCTGACACCATGAGGACGACTTCGTCACTCGCAAAGTATATCCTTAGATCATGGCAAGTATTCCGGCTTAAGATCTGCATATACAGATTACCATGAAATTATGCGTTTCTTTTTATTATGTATTATTTGTTATTTGATTGTCAAGATTTTCGAGTGTTTAATAGGATTTCGATGCTTGTTACGATACCTCTTTGATATTTCATAGTTTCATCTGTTTCCCTGTTGGATCAATACGGTAATCTCTTCGATAGATCAATCTTGACACTGGTACGAACTCATATCCTTTTGCTTTGATATTTTTAATGATTTGTTTTAATGCCTGTTTGGTACATTTCGTTCCTGTATGCATCAGAATGATACTTCCAGGTGATAAATTTTTGTGTTCGCAAACTTTCTTAATTAACTGTTCTTTCGTTGGCTCTTGCCAGTCTAGGCTGTCTACGTTCCATTGGATCATATAATAGTTCATTTTTCTTGCATTCCTTACGACGGATTCGTTGTAATCTCCATATGGTGCCCGGAAAAGATCTATTTTGATACCTAACAATCCTTGAATCTTCTGTGTCACGCCTTGAATTTCTTCCTTCTGCTGTTTGTCTGTTAATTTTGTCATGTATTTATGATGATCTCCATGACTTGCAATATCATGTCCTTCCTCATAGATTGTTTTGATATCAGCTGGATATTTGCTGATCCAGTCTCCACAGAAGAAAAAAGTTGCTTTTACATTTTCCTGTTTTAATATTTTGAGAATCTGTGGTATATCTTCATTCCCCCATGCAGTATCAAATGTCAGTGCTATTTGTTTTTTCTGTGTATCTACACAATAGATTGGAAGTTTTTCCTCTTGCATTTCACTCCAAACATAAATGTTGTTTTGTATAAATTCTCTGGCGGGCTGGATACTGTCACTATTTGTAAACCAGACTACTGTTAAGATCAGAAAGATCATGATCGTGATTTTTCGAAGCATTTTTCTGCTCCCTTTGTTTTTATCATTTTATGAATTCCTGTATAAAAAAAGAATCCTGCCTACACAGAATTCTTTTTCTTATCTCAATTGATATTCCTTATTTTACCTGCCCCTTCTGAATGATAGATACAATATTTAAATCTTTATCTAAAACTACTGCATTCGCATATTTTCCTTCTTCAAGGCTTCCATATTTATCATCAATTCCAATGGATTTTGCTGGATTCAGAGTTGCACATCGGACTGCACTTTCGAATGGAATATGCATTTCTTTGACTACCGTTCTCATACAATCCATTAGGTTTGTTGCAGAACCTGCGATGGCTCCTCCTTCGGTCAGTGTTGCAACGTTTCCTACTACAGTCACTGGCTGTCCGCCTAATTCATACTGTCCATCTTCCATTCCCGTTGCCATCATACTGTCACTGATCAGTACGATCCTCTTGTCTGTAAACATTTCAAAGGTTGCTCTGACACAGGATGGGTGAATATGAACTCCATCGCAGATCAGTTCTACATAACAATCACTGTCTCTTGCTGCTCCAATAACCCCCGGTTCTCTATGATTTAACGGCGGCATAGCATTATACAAATGTGTGATATGATCGGCACCTCTTCTGATTGCTTCACTTGCTGTATCATAATCAGCCATCGTATGTGCAATTGATACATGTACTTCATCTTTCACTTGATTGATAAAATCCATAGCTCCTTCAGTCTCTGGAGCAAGATCCACTAATTTGATCAATCCACCGGCTGCTTCCTGCAGTTTATGGAATAATTCAACATCTGCCAGCTTGATGTCCTCTTCTTTCTGTGCACCTTTTTTCTCTTTGTTTATAAAAGGCCCTTCCATATTGATTCCGACAAGATCTGCACCTTTTCCATTCTTATGTCCTTTTGCTGCCTTCATTGCCTGAAATAGTTCTTCTTCTGGAATCGTCATTGTCGCAGGACAGATTGCCAATACTCCATTGGCTGCTTCATAATCAGCCAGTGCCTGAATGGATTCTTCGGTTCCATCGCACATATCATGTCTGACGCATCCATGAAAATGAATATCGACAAGTCCCGGTATCACATAACATCCTTCAGCTTCTACTTCTTTGTTGTCCGTTGTTTCTTTCGCTACGTATTCTCCTTCTACATAGAGATCTTTTTTCTCAAATTTTCCTTCTGGTGTGAATACCAGTCCATTTTTTATAATCATTATATTACCTCGATTTCCGTTACCCATTTGTATTGTTCTTTCTGATTCTATTTTAGCAGTCTGATACTATACAATCAAATAAAACAGGGCTTTTTTGCCCTGTTTTACTGAAACTGATTCTTCCTTCACGGTGCATTTTTGTTTGATCATATTTTTGAATGTACTTTCAAGTTAATAATCATCTCCTGCAAGACCATTCTGTTACTGTCAATTATCAACACAAAACGAGCCGGCATATCACCGGCCCGTTTTCGGAGAAAACTATGAATAACAATAAAGGCTTATTTACATAATTTTTCCATCTCATCTGCAACAAACTGAACTTTTGGTCCAATGATAACCTGAATGTTACCTTTTCCTGGACGAATGATTCCTGCTGCTCCTGAGGATTTGATCTTCGCTTCATCTATTTTGTTATCATCATTGATTTCCAGACGAAGTCTTGTGATGCAATTATCAACACTCTTAACATTGGCACTTCCACCTAATCCTTCAAGGATGACTGCTGCCATTGCTGTAAAATCATCATTGGCTAATGTAATATTTTCTTCATCAAGATCGTCATCTTCACGACCTGGTGTTTTCAGATCAAATTTCGTGATCGCGATACGGAATACTACATAGAATACGATAAATGCTGCGATTCCTAAAGGAATAATCATCCATGTCTTCTGTGCTGCTGGTAAGGAAGATGAGAATACAAGGTCAGTTGCTCCTGCTGAGAAACTAAATCCTGCTCTGAATCCTACCAGTGTTGTGATCGTTGTAAAGATTCCGTAAAGGATTGCGTAGATAACATATAAACCTGGTGCTAAGAACATAAATCCGAATTCAAATGGTTCTGTTACACCACAGACAAATGCACAAAGAGCTGCGGATCCTACTAAACCGATGGCAATCTTTTTCTTGTTACTCTTTGCTGTCTGGATCATTGCTAATGCTGCTCCTGGAATACCGAACATCATACATGGGAAGAATCCTGACATGTACATTCCAAGGCTCCATG
>ERZ827524.2635-NODE-2635-length-12297-cov-6.027038_pt1 | contig 12297 bp, 8 predicted proteins | sample MGYA00519702_ERZ827524 | MGnify/ENA primary metagenome ERZ827524 (study PRJEB31778, sample SAMEA3449341) | human gut metagenome | biome: human gut; feature: human-associated habitat; material: faeces | place: United Kingdom | collected 2010/2012 ...
CGCGTAGCGGCGCAGCCCGGCGGGGGAGAGATTAGTGCGAATCGGACGTTGATTCTATGACGGAACAAAGGCGTCTGTTTGTAAATAAACGGCAATCATACTTCCTTATACACGGAGATACAGAGACAGAGTGGGGCAACGGCGCTTGCGCGCCGTTGCCCCACTCTGTTAGAGGAGAGAAACGCAAATAATTGTGAGTGATCGGCTAAAAAACTATTTTCTGCGATTCGGCGTATCGATGAAATCGTCGGGGAAAAGAGACGCGCGCAGCAAATCCGCCGGGTCGATTTCCGGTACTTCCGCAATATCGAAAAGTGTTTCCAGTGTATAATTACGCGTTGTCTCCGGCGTGATGATGCGTTAAAGGCATTGTTCTTTCATTATACCCCCCCTCGGAGGGGCGACGCCGCTGTGCGGCGTCGCCCATTTTGGGGAAAACGGAGCATACGTTTTATCGATTTCGATTTTGTTCTCAAGTGGGGAAAATGGAACTTTTTTGTTATGTTTTGTCTCTGTTCCACCGACGCCCTACGCCGCTATGCGGCGTAAGCCGTCCGGGGGGATAATGCGAGTAAAAAACGGATTCATAATAGAACGAAAATGATTTGCTTTATATAAGATATAACGAAGTCTGAAGCCCAGCGAAAGAAGCGTCTGTTATAAGGAATGCGAATTGAAATATATTTGCATTAATTTACGAGCGATGTCACAGATATACACAAATGCTCACTGAATTATTGTGGCATATAATTGTAAATAATTTCAATTGCTCACAAAAAAATTACATCTGCTCTCTAAATTTTGCCGCAATAAATCCAAATATATAATAAAAACACAATTATTTGAGATGGAGTAGGTTTGTTATGTCCAAAGACATTACGGGAAGCAACCGTGAATTATTATGGATAATAAGTATCGTTATTTCTGCGAACCGTAAATTAAAGGGCCTCTCTCAAGATCAGTTGATATGATAAGATCATTTGAAAAACTTGATAAGATTCATGCGGTAAATAGACAGTGCTTTACTAAGTTGTCTTTTGACTATGAGAATATTCAACCGACGGCGAACGAGCAAAGCGCCATATGCACGCCACAGCTTCACGCCGTCTACACCTCCTGCCGCAGCCCGCATTGCCGACGGTTTTCCGCTTTCAGCAGTCGGACGGCCTCGCCGCCACGGCCTGCGTTCCCGATGTTTTACGGCTTCCAAAGGCAAGCCGCTTCACTTCACGGCCCGTTCCCATCCGCAGACGCACGGCAAAACCGGGACGAGTACCCGTGCGCCTGCCTTTGCCCGACCGTTCCCGCCCGCCCATACGCCTGTTTGTCCGAAAACCGCTTTCATAAGCGCAAACGCCCGCCTTCCTCTAAGCGGGCGCCGCAGACAAGCGCCGGCGGCAAAGCACCCCTCTCTCCGGCATGACGATTGCGGTCTGCCCGCTATAACCACGCTTTTCCGCTCTCCCGCCGGAACACCGTAAGTGATACAATGCTGTCTAACAAATGGGAATAAAAAGGCAGCGAATAGGAGTGGGCTGTGTTAAGGTTGCGTTGCCGAGACAAAACCGAAAGGCAGGCGCCGCCCTATCCGCTGTGAATAAGATAACCCAAACAATACGATTTCGGCAGGCAGTAATTGAATATTCTTTGCAAAACGGCGTCACAAAACAGCCATACGCTGCCGCACCAACCGCCGGTATAGCTGCCGCCGGCGCAAACGCCGCGACGGAACGCTACCATCTTTGACCGCTCGTTCACACCGCCGCACCACCATCCCAGCCGACACCGGCCGGAAGAGATTAGGCGCATCGACAATGAACCCCAACACAGGTCTGGCGGTGTTTTGGGCCAAGCTCCGGCAGAGAGGGTATGCCCGCCCCATCTCCGGCCTTTACAGGCTCTTGCGCAAACGGGGTCAGAGGCCGCGAAGCTGCCGAATCCCAAGTATAATCCCAAGTCCTATGCGCAGATGACCCGTCCCGGACCGCACGGGCGGATCGACGTCAAGTTTGTTCCGACGGCTTGCCTTGTCGGATATGCCGTTGGTCAGAAGTTTTACCAGTACACCGATACACCGGCACGCCAGTATGCCTTCATCGACGAGCGTTCCCGTTTCCGCTACCCCGAGGCTTTTGAGGAACACGGTGCCTTTTTTCCGGCGTCTTTCTTCGCTATGCTGTTGAAAAGTTCCTTTATGCCATTGCATATATCCAAACCATACCGGTTTGGAATTCACCAACAGGCGCAACGCCTCCAAAGCCGGCCGGCCTGCACGCCTTGAGAAGACGTTTTCCGGGCTCTGTATCCGGCGCAAGCTTATCCGCCCCTTATACGCCCCGCCGCAGCGGCAAGGCGGAGCGCAGTCGCCGCAAAGACAACGAAGAATTCTACGCTTCTCACAAGTTTTATTCTTTCGATGCCTTGCCGCTCAGCTTGCCCTCGGTCTGCGCTATTACAGCAGCTTCCCCTGCGCCCTCTCAACCGGCTCTCCCCTAAGCGGCTCTTATCCCGCTTTTCTTCTCTGGAACCATATCTTTGTCTAACCCACAGCTTTTCCGCCCTCCCGCCGGAACATCGCCTTGACGGCGCGTTCCCAAATCGATGGACACGAGCAAAACGGCGCGGCGACCGCCCCGCAGTCGGTTGCGCCGTCCCTTTTTACCGCTCGGACCGCCCCCGCAGCCCGGGACCACCTCCGCCCAACGGTATCGTTTTCCGCTTTTATCCGGCGCCGCCCCTTTCCGGCGCCGCCCCTTTCCGGCGCCGCCCCTTTCCGGCGCAGCTCCGCCGTCTGTCCGGCCCGTCGAATGCCGCCGCGCGGCCGTTTTCGGCGGCTTTTTGCGCCGCCGCAGAATGCGACAAAAATCCCGTGCGGGCGTATGGTATCCTGTACCGAAAGGCGGACGCAAAAGAAGACGGCGCGCACCCGCTTTTCGGAGTGCGCGCCGTCCTTTGGAGAAAAAGAGGAGAAAAGAGATGAAAACAAATCAGTCCGTTTCCCGTTATCCGGATGAACTCGCGGGGGAACGGGAAGCGCGTTTCAGATCGCCACGCCGCGGTTTTTCAGCCGCAGATTGTCCGCGATCATCGCAATGAATTCGGAGTTGGTCGGCTTGCCGCGCGAATTCTGCACGGTGTAGCCGAAGAAAGAGTCCAGCACCTCCAGATCGCCGCGGTCCCACGCGACCTCGATGGCGTGACGAATCGCACGCTCGACACGCGAGGCGGTGGTCGCGTACATCTTGGCAACGGCGGGATACAGCACCTTGGTGACGGAATTGATGATCTCAACGTCGTTGATGGTCATAATGATCGCCGACCGCAGGTAGGAGTACCCCTTGATGTGCGCGGGTACGCCGATCTGGTGAATGATCTTCGTCACCTGCGCTTCCAAATCGTCCAGCTCCTCCTGCGCCTTGACGACGGCACGGCGGCGCTTTTTATCGCAGATGCGCTCGATTCGCTCGGCAAGCAGCGAGTAATCCAGCGGCTTAATCATACAATAGGTGGCGCCCGCGTTGCAGCATTCCTCGAAAAGATTCTGGTTGGTGAAGCTGGCCAGCATAATGAAGCTGGTCTCCTCGTCCACAAGCTGCTTATGTAGGTCCTTGAGCAGCTGCACGCCGTCCATCTTACCCACATACAAGTCACAGAGGATCACCTTCGGCTTGGTGCGCAGAGACAGAAGATAGGCGTCATGCCCGTTATCGGCTTCGGCCACGACCTCGATGTTCTGCTTTTTCAGCGCCTGTGCGCACTGAGAGCGGAAGGCCGCGTCCATGTCCACAATCATCACGGTCGGCCTTGTTTTGACACTATCCATGGGTCTGTTTTCATCCTTTCAATTTTTCATCGTACTTCGCGCTATGGTTTACAATAACAACGCCATCCGGAGAAGCTGATTTTGTCGTTTAGAGCGCTTGTTCGCTTTGTAACCATATTTTAACATAGTCATTTTTCAAATACAATAGGTTCACAAAAATATCAGCATAATTTGAGGCAATCTATATGCCAAAATTCGACAAAAATTTTGAAACCCTATATCTTCTTCGCCAAGGAAGTCCATTTTTGTCGGAAAAGTACGTCACACAGAGCTTTTTCGACATTTTTTGTTAATATATGCCACCGCAGACAGCGGCCGTTTACATAACAACGAAACAAGAAAGAACATAAAAAATTCGATGCAAATATGACATAAAATATACAACGCCATTCCGACGCAGCTTCGACGCCGTTTCAGCGGCGGCCGCACCCTGCCGCCCACCGCCCCTCTGAACTGCGGCAAAAGGCCAAGAAAGCCCCGCCGCGCCGTTACAGCCCGCTCTCGCTGCCTTTCCGCCTGTGACCGCAGCCCGTCCTTCAACTTCAGCGCGCACCGCCGCCATAGCCCCAAAAGAGAACCCGCCCAATCGGCGGCAAAGGCTTGCGGGAAAAACGCCGTGCCATTTTAAAGCGTTTTTCGCCGTTCCAAAGGCAGCCATATCCATAGGGTCCCGCCAAACAGCAGCACAAAAGCCAAGCGCGCCGCCGCCGCACGCCGGCAAAGCCTCTATGCTGTGTCGCCAGAGGCCGCAGCTATTCTCCGACAGCAGCCCCTAACAACAACATAAAAAGCCGCACAAGCCGCTCCGGCGCGGCTTTGATGCCGCTCCCGTGTCAAATCAAGCCTTTGTTTATCCGGCATCATCCCGCCGAACAGCGGCGTGAAAATCAGGCAAGCGCCGCTGCGCCGCTTTGGCGCAGCTTCTAAGCTGTTTCAGCAATGCCCACGGCTATGCCGCCAACGGCATCCCGTAATAGCACTGCAAAAACAGTCCTACTCCGCCGCGCGATTTGGCGCGCCATCCATGCCGCTTCAGCGACAACCGCGCCTATGCCCCCTGACGCGATGTTCCACAGATCGGCATCAAAAGCCATACGAGCAACGCCGTGCCGAAACCGGCACGGCGTTGCTTTTGTTTCAAAGGCAGCCCCATTTATACCCCCCCTGTGCCGCCCCGCCGCCGTTACGGCTTCGGCGCGGCCTCCATGTTATTCCGGCCGCAGCCGCGAGCGCCCAGCGGCGGCCCGTAAACAGCAAAGAAAAAAGTCGGGGGAACTTTTCCGCGCCGCTTCGGCGCGCTGTAAATGCCGTTTCAACGGCAGCCAAAGCATGTTCCGGCAGCGTCCCGCCGATTTGCGGTAAAAACAGCGATCCGTGCCGGGCCGCCCCGATACAGACTGCCGTACCAAAGCCGGCCCCGTCCATATCTGTGTTACTCCGCCAAAACAGCTTATAAGCCAAGCAAGCGCCGCCGCTGCACGCCGGAACGATTTCCATACCGTGTCAGCGGCGAGCAGCGGCCACCGTCATTGCCGACAGCCCGTAAACGACGGCGCAATTAAAGGCCGGATAAATACTGCCGCCGCTCCGGCGCGGTTTTGGTGCCATTCCCGTGTTGGTCAAGTCGTGTCCTCAACGTCGCCCCGCCGCAAACATAAATGAAACAAACGCCGCCGCACCATTTCGGCGCGCCTTCTATGCCGTTTCAGGCGGTCAAGAGCGCCCGACGAGGTTCTACCGATCGGCGGCAAAAACCGACGAGCAGCGCTGCGCCAACCGATACGGCTTTACGTCTATTTCTAAGCCGGCCGTGCTATCCCCACTGAACAACAGCGCACAAGCCGAGCGCCGCCGCTGCAGCTTCGGCACGGCCTCCATGTTATTCCGGCAGCGGCCGCGAGCGCCCCCAGCGGCGGCCCGTACACGGCAGCACAAACAAGCAGATAAACGCCGCCGCGCCATTTCGCTGCGCCTTCCATACCGTTTCGGCGGCGGTCAAGGCTATATTCCAACGCCGCGCCGCCGAAGCAGCAGCGTAAAAAGCCGGACGGGAATCGATTTGCCGATTCTGCACGGCAATGCCGCCGTTCCAAAAGCGGCCGTGCGGCCATCCCCGCCGACCCCGCCGAACGACGGCACAAAAAAAGACCGGACAAGCACCGCTGTCCGATCCTGCATTGAATTTCTGTGGCTCGCCCTGCGTTCACCGCGCCCCGCAGGCGACGGCGGCCTTCGCCCGCTTTCGGGAAGCGGCAATCCCAAAGCCGCCAAACGCCGCAGCTTGGCCGCTTTGCTTTTTCGCAGCCCCGCGCCGAATGCGCGGCGAGCTAAGAGCTTTTTCGATCGGCGGCGTACAGGTGCCTAATTCATATTCTTAAGCCCGCGCTTTGCCGCCGATTTGCTTCCGCGCGGCCGAAAGCACGCCCGCCGCCGTCCGACAGCCCTGCCGCAAACCCGGCGCGCCGCTCCATCCGCAAGGACATTGCGCCGCTCCTCAAAGCTCGGCGGCCGCAGCGCAGCTCTCGCGCAAAAGCCGCGCAAAAGCCGCGCGAAACGCCGCCTTGTCCGCAGGCGCAGCGCTCAAGGCTCCGCTCGCATAGGAACCCGCGTTTTCTTTGGCAAGGACGGCGAGCACACAGCGAAAGAGAAAAGCGCGCCGTCCCCAAGCCGCCGCACGCCGCAACGCCACATACCGCAACGCCGCAAAAAAAGGGACCCGCTCACAGGCAGGTCCCTTTTTTAGTCGTTATTCGTTACGCTCTCTTTTTGACGACGACCGCAGCGCCAATCACGGCGACAACCGCGAGCACGACGACGGCGAAAACGCCGGCGTCAGACGTCGAAGGCGTGGACGAAGCCGTGGAAGAGGTCGCGGCCGCAGAGGACTCCACGGGCGCCGCGGAGGAAACCGCTTCGGACTCGGTCTTGGACTCGGTCTCAGACTTGGACTCGTCCGTCGTACCCGTTCCAGCCGTACCGAACACCTCAAGCTCGGAACAGAAAACGCTGCGTCCGCTTTGTACGAATTCAACCTTTACATAGCGCGCCTTGACGGCCTTGTCCAGCGTAAGCTCAGAAGCATCGAAAGCCGAACTCCCGTCGGCGGGATCGGTCAGCTTGGAACCTTCGCCGACTTTGGTCCAATTCGCATTGTCAGCGCTCACATAATACGTTACACTCGACGGATAGGAGATGCCGCCATTGCCGCCGCCGGTCACATGCACAACAAACTTGCTTACGTCGCTTTCGGCGCCAAGATCAAGCACAATCGAGGAGGTCAGACCGTTATGCTCGGCTTGGGGCGTCGTGCTTTCCGCGCCGGAAAAGCCGACAAACGGAAACCCTTCGCTCCAAGGCGCAACTTCGCCGATCTGGCCGTCGGTCAGCTTGCCGGTCTCATTGTCCTGATAATTTACATTTGTAGGATCATAGTCATAACCGTTAATGTCGTAGCTCTTATTGAGCGCAAGATTGGTATCCTCCGCCGAAGCGAACACGCAGCACGCTACGGCCACGAGCGCAACGGCGAGGAATGTTGCAAAAAACTTTTTCATATTTTTCTCATCCTTTCCCAAAACGATAAATTTATGAACGAACGATTTTATTATAGCGCAAAGCTGTTCTTATGTCAACAGGCAAATGCCGATTTTTCCTATTTTTTCATCGCCATAAGCAAAAGCGGGTGCGAAAAGCCTTTTCCTGCGTTTTCTGCGGCAGACGCAAAAAGAAGCCCGCATCGGCGCGGGCTTCTTTACAGACTTCAATATGGGCTTCAGCAAACAGCCGTCTGCTTACGCTCTCTTTTTGACGACGACCGCAGCGCCGATTACGGCGACGACCGCGAGCACGACGACGGCGAAAACGCCGGCGTCAGACGTCGAAGGCGTGGACGAAGCCGTGGAAGAGGTCGCGGCCGCAGAGGACTCCACGGGCGCCGCGGAGGAAACCGCTTCGGACTCGGTCTTGGACTCGGTCTCAGACTTGGACTCGTCCGTCGTGCCCGTTCCAGCCGTACCGAACACCTCAAGCTCGGAGACAAAAATCCAGGTGCCGGAGCCGCAGGTCATTTCTGCCTTCACATAGGTAGCATTTACGGCGTTGTCCAGCGTCAGAGTATACTCGCCAACGCTGCCTTCGCCCGATTTCACGCCTTCACCGGCGGAAGTCCAGCTTTCACCGTCAGCGCTGTAAAAGAACTCAACCTTGGAAGGAATACCAATGCCCGCCGCAGTGTCCTCAAAAAACTCGGCAGCGAACTTGCTGACACTCGAAGCGGCACCGAGATTGACCGTAATAACCGCAAGGTCATTGTTCGCAATCATCGCGGCGTCATTTTTGTTGAAACCGACCCAAACTGCGTCACCGTATCCGGTTTCCGCAGGCGCTTTCACACCATCGGTCAACGTCTTTCCGTCCTCATCGGGATAAGAGGGCGCGGCTGCCCCCTCTGCCGTATAAATACCGATCGTCGTATAGCTCTTATTGAGCGCAAGATTGGTGTCCTCCGCCGAAGCGAACACGCAGCACGCGACGGCCACAAGCGCGACGGCAAGGAGCGTTGCCAGAAACTTTTTCATTTTGTCTTTCATCCTTCCCAAAAAGTGATAAACTTATGAATTATTGATTATATTATAGCGCAAAATTGGTCTTATGTCAACAGGTAAATGACGATTTCTTCCATCTTTTTTTGTCTAAGCAAAAGCCAGCGCAAATAGGCCCTTTTGCGCAATAAAAGCACAAAAAGAAGCCCGCGCGCAAGCGGGCTTCTTTATAGGCTTGAATACGGGCTTCAGCAAACAGCCGTTTGCTTACGCTCTCTTCTTGACGACGACCGCAGCGCCGATTACGGCGACGACCGCGAGCACAACGACGGCGAAAATGCCGGCGTCAGACGTCGAAGGCGTGGACGAAGCCGTGGAAGAGGTCGCGGCCGCAGAGGACTCCACGGGCGCCGCGGAGGAAACCGCTTCGGACTCGGTCTTGGACTCGGTCTCGGACTTGGACTCGTCCGTCGTGCCCGCGCCCATCGTGCCCATCACTTCGATTTCGGAAATGAACAGCCAGCCGGTGGGAACAAGCTCGGCTTTGACGTACTTCGCGTCCACCGCCGCGTCCAGATCCAGCGCGACGACGCTCTGCGAGCCGTTCTCCGTCAACGCGCCTTCGCCGGCGGAGGTCCATTCCTCGCCGTCGGCGCTGTAAAAGAATTCAACCTTAGAGGGCGCAGAAATACCGGCGCCGGCCTTCTCGGGCAGATAGACCTCCACAGCGAAGCCGGAAACCTTGGCGTCCCCGCCGAGATCGATCTCAATTTCGCACACGCCTTCGTTATCCTTGGCGTCCGGGCTGTTCATATTGAAGCCGACCCAGAGCGGATCCCGATACGCGAGGCCGGCCGTAGCCTTCACACCGTCGGTCAGGGTCTTGCCCTCTTCGTCAATGTAAATCGGCTGCGTCTCGGTTTCAAGCAGATAAATCCCGATTGTGGTATAAGACTTGCCCAGCGCAATGTTGGTGTCCTCCGCCGAGGCGAACACGCAGCATGCGACGGCTGCGAGCGCGACGGCGAGGAAGGTTGCCAGAAACTTTTTCATTTCATTTTTCATCCTTTCCGCAATTTGTGAATGCGTAATTGTATTATAGCGGTTTTTTGTTCATATGTCAATAGATTACGGCAATATTGTTGCATAATACGAAAAAACGGCGCGCGCCCTTGGCTTTTGGTCGGAAAAGGCCGCCGCCGGGACGCGGGCAACGGAAAACAACGCAGCCGCTTACACAGCCGCCTGTCACAGTCGCTAAGGCGATCCTACAATCGCCTCGGCAATCCACAGTTGCTGAGGCGATTGTGGGAAAAACGCGCATTTTGCTCGCGCCCGGCAAACCGTCGCGGCGCAAACACGCTCCAATTGGCATCACTATGCGGCAAAACTGCGGCTTGTCAAAGGAGCCGTTTTATCCGCAGTCCTGCACAAAACGGTTTCGCCCGCCTTTTGCAAAAGGCGGCGGAAGCGAGGAACAAAGCCCGCGCCGGCAGCGTCGAAGGACGAAAGAACGCGCGCAAAGAAGCGCAGGACGGGGCGGCATCCCGGCGCTCGAAGGAATACGGCGCTTTATGCGCCTTGCTTTTTGCCCGCTTGTTGTACGACAGTCTGCGGCTTTGCCGTGCGGCAAAGCCGCGGCATCGCTTTTCCGCGCCGCCGCGCGCGAGCCGGGCGGCACGCCGCCCGGCTCGCGCGCGGCCGGACAGCCTTTGCCGCCGAACCGGCGGCAAAGGCTGTGCAATTTCGTCCAACGGGAACGCGCCCGTGTACAGTGGGTTTCAATTCCGCAGATAGTTCCGCGTTGTCTTCCGCCGGCGTTCGCTGAATACGAAACAGATTGGAAGAATCGGTTCTCAAAAAAAGGACGTTTCCTGCATATACTATGATATACGAATATAAAACAGGGGGTTCTCCCAATGGTTTTGCACATCGTAGAGCCGGGACAAACGCTCTACTCCATCGCGCGCCAGTACGGCGTTTCGCCCGAGCGGCTGCGGACGAACAACGGCATCGGCCCGACCGCACAGCTCGCCGTCGGACAGTGCATCGCTGTGCTGTTCCCGCTTGTGACGCACGTCGTGCGCGCGGGCGAAACGCTCTATTCCATCGCCGACGCCTACGGCACGACGGTGCTGCAGCTTTTGCGCAACAACCTTTTTCTCAACGGACGCGATCTGCTGCTGCCCGGAATGGTGCTGGTGATCCGGTACGAGCGGGACCCGCTCGGTACATACCGCATCGGCGGCTACGCCTATCCGTTCATCAGCGACGACCTGCTGACGTCGGCGCTGCCGTTTATGACCTACCTAATGCCGTTCACCTACGGCATCAATCCCGCTGCCGGCACGCTGGTGCCGCTGGACGACGAACGGCTGCTGCTCTACGCGCGCAACTACGGCACAAAGGCGTATATGCACCTTTCCACGCTGACCGAAAACGGCAATTTCTCCACCGAGGCGGGCACGGCGCTGCTTTCCGACCCGGATATCTGGCCGACGCTGGCCGACAACATCCTGCAAACGATGTACGCCAAAAACTACGCCGGACTGGACATCGATTTCGAGTTCCTCGGCGCGGAAAACGCCGTCCGCTACGCCGAATTCGTCGCGTATATGCGCAACTACCTCTCCGGCTACGGCAAGCAGGTGATCGTGGCGCTGGCCCCGAAAACGCGCGCCGACCAGCCGGGCGTCCACTACGAGGGCCACAACTACCGGCTGCTTGGCGAGGCGGCCGACGCGCTGCTGCTGATGACCTACGAGTGGGGCTATACCTACGGCCCGCCGCTGCCCGTATCGCCGCTGCCGTCGATTAGACGCGTGCTGGACTACGCGGTGACCGAGATCGACCCGGCGAAGCTGTTCCTCGGCATCTCGAACTACGGCTACGACTTCACGCTGCCCTATGTGGCCGGCGAATCGCGCGCGCAGTCGCTTTCGACGAAGGAGGCGGTCGATCTGGCCGTGCGCGTCGGCGCGGAGATTCAGTACGACGAAACGGCGATGGCGCCGTTCTTCTTCTACACCGAAGCGGGCGTGCGGCATCAGGTCTATTTCGAGGACGCGCGCAGCATCCGCGCCAAATTGCTCCTGCTGCCCGAGTACGGCCTGCGCGGCGCGCTGTACTGGAACCTGATGCGCCGCAACGAGCAAAATCTGCTGATGCTGAACTATTATATCGACATCCTGCGCGAATAATGCGCCCGCCGCCGGGAAGAACGCCGCTCCCGCACCGATCCTGCCATATCCCTGCGGCCATCCCATTGCCGGAGAAGACACCACATGCTTACCCCGGCTTTACCGTTTTCGTATCCCCTCGGACGACCCACCGAAAAGGATACCGCATAATCTGCGCTCTCCCGGTTCGCGCCATTTTTATATCCGTGCGGACTGTCCGCCGCCGGCGGAGAAGTTCAACGCGATCCGTCCCGAATTCCATCGTTTCTGTGTCCCACCACAAACCGGCGACGGAAAAAATGCCGCACGCCCATCCCTGCGCTGCTGTTTTTGTGTAAGAGGCGCCGCGCGCCGCTCCGATTCCCGTCGCTGTCTTATCCCCGCGAATGACCTGCCGCCGAAAAGACTGCCGCGCATCCCACTTCGGCGCGTAGCGTTTTTGATTCCGCGCAGACGGCCCGCCGAATCGGAGCGCGCGTAAAAAGCGCAGAATACAAGGATGAGGCGCAAAACGCTTGCCGTGAGCCCTAACCGATGCGGCGAATTCACTCTCGCGGCGCTTACGTCATTTTTCTTTCCTAATATAATTATTCCTAAATATAATATATAAATGAAGCAAAGACTCCGCCGTAAAAATCAACTTTACATATCACGCAAAAAATCCTCTCTCAGAGCTTACTCGTATAAAATAGGCGCTTCCGCCCTCCACCCCTGCGGACCACGCCGCTTTGCGGCGTGGTCCGCCGGGGTGGAG
>ERZ827524.2636-NODE-2636-length-12297-cov-3.629554_pt1 | contig 12297 bp, 9 predicted proteins | sample MGYA00519702_ERZ827524 | MGnify/ENA primary metagenome ERZ827524 (study PRJEB31778, sample SAMEA3449341) | human gut metagenome | biome: human gut; feature: human-associated habitat; material: faeces | place: United Kingdom | collected 2010/2012 ...
TCACTACAAGGAGAACATCTTCGCCCCACCCTTGTTTGTATATATACTAGCACAAGCAAAGCACAAAGTCAATATATTTACTTACAATCGTCAGGCGACTTACGCCCATGAAAAAGCCCATAAAACAAAGCCAAACGCACCAAATTCCGGCACCAAAAAAAGCGAAAAACGCCCCCTCTAATAAAAGGAGCGTTTCACGCCAAAAATTATTTTATACAATTCATCTATTCGCTATCGTCTGTATTTGCATCTTCATCTGTCTTTTCCACATAAAGTTCAGCATTCTTCCCATTGGCATAAGCGTCATATGCACGAATTCCAATATAATATGTTTTACCGGCCTCGCACGAATAAATGATCCTGAAATTTTCATTTGTACCACTATCATCATTGTTTGCAAGCGATTCATAATCCGCTCCCAAAAGCTGTCCATATGTATCGTATGACGACTCCGAATAAAAAGCATATGTTCCACTTTCTTCCGGAACAAATTTATAATAGTTATAAATTTGAGAGTTTCCGGCCTTTAAAGACACTTGAATCGCTTGATCCAAAGTGATTGTTCCACTCAGCATGTTACTCTTTTTTAAATTCTCTGCTTTTACGGTAACTTTACTGTCCACAATCTGAAATGATATACTCTGGCTGATTACTTCCATTCCATTAATAGCTTTTCCTATGAGATAATAAGTTCCCTTCGGTAAATACAGCAAAGATCCTCTTCCGATCTGTGAACCACCCTCTTCATCATACCAGAAAACACCTGATAAATCGTCTGCTGATGTAATTTCAACCGGATAGATATTTTTCAAAACAAACGTTTTTTCATCTGCCTTTGTAATAATGCAGTTTTCTTCTAATACCTCACTGGCACTTTCTCCTGACATTTCTACAGAATAAGTTCCCTCAATTACATCTGCATACCATTGCTCCTTTGATGAATCATATTCTGCATAAAATTTGGTTCCATAATTATTTGGTTCTTTTCCATATAGCATCATAGAACGCGCCTGTTTATATGTCCCTCCGGCGGAATCTAAAACATTACATATAATCCGGAACGTATTTTTCACATGAATCTGCCATTTAACAACAACCGTCTTCGCCGTATCTTTTGTATCCGTCACTTTTACATACACGGTTTTATTCCCTGGCGTACTATTGCGAAATCCAATTCTAGCAGCCTCATCAGTATCATCTGAATAATAATCCTCATCAATGTATGCACCCGGATCCGAGTTATCTGCAATTTCAAATGTATAACTTCCGCTTCCTCCCGCAACTTCAATCGGGTTTGATGCCTGATACACATTTCCTTTTGTATATAAAAGATAAGAATCCCCCATACTTGCCACGAGTGTATTATTGTCTCCGATTATCCATGTTGTTTTATATGTATACTGACATCCCAGTTCATCCTCATATTGAATCTGATATGGATATATGCCTGCCTTCGTTGGCTGTCCGGAAAAATTAAGACAGTATCCATCGACTTCACTTTTCTCATAATGATAAGTAATACCATCCGGAACCTGAACCGATTTTACATTGATATATCCTGCTGCTTCCGTTTCAAGATAACAACACTCAGACACCTTATCTCCCACTTCATATGTATAGATGGTTTCCGGTATATAACTGCCTGAACTTATCCCCGTATAAACCGCTTCTTTTGACAATTCTCCTGTCATTGTCATAACAGAAATCTTTACGGTAAATCCTTTTCCAATATAATCTTCATTATCAATGGTCAGCGTATACACTTTCTGGTCAGATGTAGAAATCTTTGTAACCGCACATTTATGATTATATTTTCCGGAAGAATATTCTTTCATCATAACCGTAAAAGCAGAAGCCGGAAGCTGTTGAGCTTCACTTAATACAACCTCTACCATCGTTGAATTCAAAATCCGAAACGATGTAATCGACATGCTTTTCGTTTGATCCTGCAAATTCTGGTTTGGTGTATTGTTTGATGGATTACTCGGTTTCGTATTCTGCACCGTATTCTTCTTTGACGCCTTTGCTTTAACCGTAACCCTGCATTTTAATTTAGTCTTAGCAACCTTTGCCGTAATAACTGCCGTTCCTTTTTTCTTTGCTTTTACCCTGCCTTTTTTTGAAACGCTTGCAACACTTTTTTTACCGGAAGACCATTTTACCTTTTTCTTCGTGTTCTTCACTTTCAGTGTCTTACTTTCGCCCACGCTCATTGTAAGTTTCTTTTTACTTAGTACCGGCTTTTTCGCTTTTGCATATCCCTGATTTGGTACAATCAAAGAAATCGCCGCAAGCAGTGCCGCCGATGTGCACAAAATTCTTTTTTTCTGCATACTGCATTCCTCCTATTATTTTTTGCTTGAATTTTCCATACAAGCTTAGAGATTCCGGGAAATTTTAAACTACCTTTTTTTCATTACCTCTTCTTCATTACCCCTCTTGCTCCGCTTTCTTTTCTGCATTCAATACAACGGTGCTGTTTCCATTTACAGTAAAGTTTCCGGATACTTTGTAATCTCCCAAAGAATTCAAAAGACGATACTCTTTAAATGTTCCTTCGGTACTTTCCTCAACTTTTCCATAAGCGGTAATGTCATTATCACTAGAATCATAATCATATGTTACTACTTCATAACTTCCAGCCGGCAGATATACAAACATGGAATGATCTGCATCATAACTGTCATCATAATCAGAGACGCGGTATGTTACTCCATAGGAACTAATCACATTCAGATGCGATACAGAATATCCGGCTGCTCCGGCAATATTGGTTGCAACATTCACCTTGTATACCGGAAGTTTAAAGTTTTTCACTGCATTTGCATAGAACATATTTCCAACCGAATAATCATAGGCATTACCACCGTAATATCTATCTCCGGTATAGGTATAATAGTCACCCGGCAATGTTCTGGCTACATATGTTCCGTCTTTTTCTGTCCTTACATAGAATGAACCATATCTTCCATACTCATCTGCTTTAGTAAAACCGGTCACATAACCGTATTTAACAGGCTGACCTGCCGCATCTACAACCTTACCGGATATGGTAACACCGGCAACAAAATTAAAGGTAACCGCATCACTTGCTTTCAATGATTCATTATTGTCATCCGTCACCATTACATCAAATCTGTAGGTTCCCGGATTAATTGCAACCAGATTGTAGTCTTTGTCATAACGCAGTTCAGACAGGCTTTTTCCGTTATATGTCACGTCATATGAGTAGTCTCCGCTTCCTCCGGCTACATGTACTTTTTCGCGGATATTCGAAGAATAAATATTAAAACCACTTTCTTCATTTTGAATTGTTTTTGGGTCATTCGGACGATATGCCACTTCCGTTGAAACAGGCTCCGTTACAGTAACAATCTGAGTATCAGAACCTACAACAAAGATAATTTTCTTTGTAAATACGGTTCCCTTTTCATCATATCCACTCAAAACAGCCGTCGTTCCACGCTCGATATTAGCAAATTTACCTCGTACTAAAACTTCTGTCTTATCCTCGCTAAAATAAGCTTTCAAGCCTGATGGAAGTCCTGTCAGTGAGGTATACGTAATCGTCCCTACTGCATTGGAATTGCCAATTCCAAAATTGTTGCTGTAGCGGTCTTTTCTGTCTTTATTGAATTCGACATAAGAAACCTCTGTATTTCCTGCATCTCCATATCCTGAAATATTGTCAATATAGATTTCAACCGATTTATTCGTTGCCAGAGCAGAAATTGTCACTTTCAAATAATCTGTCGCATATACCTGCTCTTTTAATGTAATATCATAAATCTTCTGATCATTTGTTGTCACGCTTTCCACATGCTTGGTTAAATATTTCGTAGACGAAGCACCGGAACGGGTCTGAACCTGAAAATCAGCTGCGGATAATGCTTTTTTCCCAGTCAGAATAACACGAATCACATTTTTTCTCACTGCAGAAACACTCGCAATCCCAGCACCGACTTTAACAGTGACACTAGCCTTTTTCTTACTTCCGTCAACTGCCGATGCCGTAATTTTTGCGGTTCCTTCCGAAAGTCCTTTAACAACACCTTTTGATGTCACAGTAGCCACTTTTTTGTTGGAACTTGTCCAAGCAACCTTCTTGTAAACATTTTTCTTAGGTGTTACTTTTGCTGTCAGTTTTTTTGTTCCGCCCGCCGACAAAACAAAATTCTTGCTGTTAATTTTTACCTTTTTAACAGCCGCTTTTTTTACATAAACTTTTAATACGGTTTTCTTTTTCTTGTTCTTCTTTGATGTAATCGTGATTTTTGTTTTTCCCGCTTTTACACCCTTTACAACACCTTTGGCTGATACCGTAGCAATCTTTTTGTTTGCCGATTTATAAGTGACTTTTTTATTTGCTTTCTTATTCGGTTTTACCTTTACGATCGTTGTAATTTTAACTTTTTTACCTTTTGCCACATATACTTTTTTCCCTGATGGTGCAGATGCTGTCACTTTCTTTACACTGGCTTTTTTCGCCTGAGCATCACTTGCGTTACATACAACTGCTGTTGAAAGTGCTGCAGCAAAACTTAACGCGCCAATAAATGCTTTTGTTAATCTTCTATTCATTTAATATCCTCCCTAATAAAATTTCATTTCCCGGAATCTCTAAACTTGTATTTTCCCTTGTTACCGCTTTCTGTTACTCCTCCCTCCGTGGCATAATTACAAGATTATGATAATTATAACATCGTTTTGATAGATAGGCAAATGTTTCTCAACTCCTACCATGGAAGACGTCCATCAAATTTACTCTGTTTTTTCTTTTTGACTGGTTTTGTCGTTGGTTTCGGAGTCGTTTTTACTACAATCTTACGCTTTTGGCCTTTTCCTATCGTAAGCACCTGCGTATAACTTTGATCGCAAAACAAGACTTTTTTACTATGTATTTTTTGCGAAACTACCTTTCCTTTATTTTTTTTTGAACTTATTTTCCATCGAACTTTTATTTTTAAGTTTGCATTAAGGGTATGCAGTTTTTTTATTGCTTTGCTCTGTTTTAAACCTATGACATTACACATTTTGTATGTCTGCCTTGTTGGTATAGGGCTTGGTGCATAAGTTTTATTAACCGGTTTGGGGGTGGTTATTACACGAGCGGATGGCGATTTTTCAGTTGTTGTATCCTCTTTCTCAAAAGAACTGCATTGCGCTATCGCAGTAGCGGCACATGCTGCAAGCAGACAGACGATGCCACCATACTTAACCCATTTACCAGTAGATTTTCCATTCGAATACAATGCCGCACACAATTCATCCATAGAAGAATATCTTTTTTTTGCATCTACCGCCATCCCCCTCATAATCACCTGTTCTTTATAGCGCTTCAAACCAATATCCTTAAAACGCCAAAGCGGTACAACCTGGTCACGAATCAATCTCTTCACCGACTCATCCGGTCTTATACCAGTAAGCATAAAATACATTGTTGCACAAGCCCCATAAACATCGGTATAGGCACCCTTGTGAGATTTCTCTACATACTGTTCCTCTGCCGAATAACCTCGCTTAAAAAAGACTGTCATGGTCTTATTATCTTGTGTTTCCGAAAATCTGGCTGCACCAAAATCAATCAACACACCTTTGTTGTCCGTTGTTAATACAATATTATCCGGTGAAATGTCTCTATGTAACAATCCTTCTTTATGGATTTCCCCTACCGAGTAAAGAATCGGTTTCATAATCGCTAACACATGCTCCGGCTCCATCGGTCCCTGACTCTCCACAAACTGTTTCACATTTTGACCTTTAATCCGCTCCATCACCATATAAGCCGTTTGATTTTCATAGAAAAAATCTTTTACCATAACTATGCTGTCCAGAGAGTCAAAACGAGCCAATATCCTTGCTTCATTTATAAATTTTTCCAATCCGATAGAAAATAACTCACCAGAGCGACCTTTGTAGACGACGACTTTTTTCTCACCACTCATTCTCATTGCAAAACGACGCGGGAAAAACTCCTTAATAGACACCTGCTGTTGAAGCACCTTATCATATCCCAAATAGACAATTCCCATGCCGCCCTCATCAATCACATCTAAAATTTCATATTTTTTATTTAGGACTGTACCTTTTTTTAGCCAATAGCCTTCATATTCACTCATCATCACCATTCTCCGCATCCAAATATTGTTCCAAAACATCTGCTAAAGAATACATTTCATCCTTTTGAAAACATCCACATAACACCCCATCCAATTCATATTTTTCTTCTTCTACAGGGGCCATCTTGCAAGCATTTAAAATATGATTTGCAAAATCGACAAACTCTTTTTTTGCCTTTTTTGCATCATAATTTTCACTCTCCATACGTCTTGCATAACGTTTTTGCGATAAACATAATATAAGCGGCAGAATATCCTGTCTTGTTATCAATGAACATCTTCGTTGTTGTTCTTTTATCAATTTATCCCGATTCTCAAGATTAGGAGTTACGATTAATTTCATTAACTTTTCCTTTTGTACACCAACATTAAGCAAATCGGATAAATACTTATCATCCATAAGTCGCACTTCACTGCGAACCCGTCTTTTGTTATCCAATTTCATTCGCTGTTTCAAATCCGTATACATCTCCGCTAAAAGTTCTGTATTTGAATTTAATGAAATATTTGAAATTTCTACCAACTCAAAAATCGTCTCTTTTATTTGTTTTGAAAGGTTATCATTTTTTTTACAATACTTGCTATTTAAATACCGCGGAATCGTTTTCTTTCGATTTTCAGGATTCATATGCCACTTTTCTTCCCAAAATTCAAAAGAAGTTTCCGCAAGTAAGGTTTCTAAATAATCCTTGGCATCCATTTTTATTTCTGAAATAATTTCTTCCTTAATTGTTCTAAAATAATCCAAAACAGTTTTACTATATCCTTTAAAATCTTCGCTTTTCTCTAACATCCACTGCAAAAAATCATCCGCATCCAATTCACAGTTTTTACCGTATTCTTCCCAAATATCATTCGTACAATTATGTTGTCTGATGGAAAGATCGCCTGGCAGAGACTTTTCAAAACAATCTATCATCTTTATGCAATCATCATATGTCATCTGGTGATAGAATCCATACAAAAAAATCATCTCACGATAATCATTGATCTGAAAATCAGGTTCGCGCATTACATAAACAAACAACTCTTCCATTTCTTTAACGGAAAGCCGTAAATCAAAACCAATTTTAAATAATCCTTCGCGATTCGGTCTCTTTATTCCACCTATTCCAAACCACTTTTTTATCGTTTGCGTTGCCGCAATTCGTTTCCCCTCTTTTGTTGTTAATCTTAAAAAATTTCGATATGCCTGATAACGTTCTTCATCTGAAAAATAATTTTTTTCACTATTTAGCATTTTTTTCATCAAGAAATCATCAAGCCGATTACATCTTTTTGTTTGCATCATATAAATTCACCTTTTATAATTTAATTTTATAAGCCTTGGACCATGGACTTTTTTTATTGTTCCCTGAATAAGTTCTTGTTTTTATGTAGACAATATGCCCTGAACTTGTATAAAGGAAACGATACCGTCCTTTATTCTTCCTAATCATCCTCTTCTTAAATTTCAGTTTTTTATATTTTTTTTGCTCACCCATATAAATATCTGCATACTTTCCTTCATACTTCAAAAACTTGATTTCCAAATACCGTTTTCCCGTTTTCGTCTGCTTTTTTTTCACAACAATTTGTGGTTGATTATAAGCATATGTTTTTGCCTCAACTATTTTGGCATACTTCTTTTTACCCTTCCCCTGACTAAAAACCGGAATAACTTTATAATAATACTTATTATTTTTCTTTACAAAACGATCCAGATACGTATGTTTTTCTCCTAAAACACTTCCAACTTTTTGATATGTTCCTTTCAAACTACTGCTTCGGAACACCTCATACTTCACAGCACCAGTAAAAGACTTCCATACCAATTTTATCTTATTGCTGCTAGTACAACTTGCCTTCACTCTATCTACCTTGCTTTTTTCAAATGAAAACGAGGGTACTTGTGTCGGTGTCTGCACTAGTGTCTGCGTTGGTACTTGTGTCGGTGTCTGCACTGGTGTCTGCATTGGTGCTTGTGTCGGTGTCTGCACCGGTGTAGGTGTTGGTGCTTGTGTCGGTGTTTGTATCTGCGTCGGTGTCGGTGCTTGTGTCGGCGCTTGTGTTGGCGCTTGAGTTGGCGTCTGCGTTTCTTCAGCGTTATTCCCATCCGGAAAATACTCCCGTTGATCCACTTTTTCCTCCCATTCAAGAATCCGGTACGAATATGCTGACAATATATCTCTATTTCTCCATGAGCAAATGATATTTTGCGTATCTCCCGGCTTTAATTCATGGAACCATTCACCATACTCCTTTCCAAGCAAATTTCCATCTTTATCGTAAAAAGCAATCAATGGTTTTGTTGGACGCTGAGAACGTTTTGATTCATTTTTCATTCGAATCACCGTCGACAATTGACCATTTATTAAATCTGTCTTTACATCGTCAAATGACCACCATCTGCTATGATCCGAAAAACTTTTATACATATCCGGTGAATTGTTTGATAAACCAGAAGCATCTGAACCTGAAAACCAATTATATTTTTTTATAAATTCTTTTTTCTCCGGCAAAGGCTCTGTTATCGGAAAAGGATTTGTATCCTGCCAAATTTCATCACTAAAATAAGTATTTTTATCTTCCGGATTTTTACTTGCCCAATTTGTCGCACACCAATCATACGCATATAGTGCATGATCCAATGTTGCCGATGCTACAAGTTCTACTGTCTGCCCTGATTTTGTTGATTGCAGAACACCTCCATAAGTAATGATTTCTTTTCCCTCTTTATTGACAAAATACAAATCAAATACAACCATTGGTAATTCCTTGTTTGTAACATTTGTAACTTTCGCAGTAATATTAATTTGTTTGTTTCGATACAAAACCACCATATCTTCAAATTTGAATCCTCCCATGATTCTGGAACGAGTTATGTTGGGCGAGCAATTCATCCATGTATCCTCTGCGATTTTCTCCACCCAGTCTACACGTCTTTGGTAAGCATAATATGTTGACGGTAAATCTTTTGTTTTATCACTTTTTTCTCCCTTTTCTGATATGTAATTCACAAACCAGCTTTTTGCAAATATGGCAGCATCTTCATCATAAACACTTGTCGTCCAATTCATCGCCATGTTAGTAGAAATCCATGATTCACCGCTTAATAATTCCCCTATTTCAGCAATAAAACAATTGTATATGTAATCATTATACCCATTCGATACCCCTATTGAAATTTTTAAATTTTCATAATCCTTTTTTGAATGATTAACAACCTTAACCTTCATCCTGGTCACACCATTTACTCGCTGCAGAGTCATGGGGGTTATTTCTATCTCATCATAAGATTTCATCTGATACATTTCCAAACTGCGATTTACTAATTTCTCTCCATCCCAATCTACCCAATCACAAAGATATTTCCAATCATTTTCAAAATTGTCATCCGATGCCTTCACAGGCTGTGAGAGCATAAGTGCAGAAATAACCGATAAAATCAGGATTATTGATAGTTGTTTCTTTTTTTTAATACTCATGGCACACCTCTTTACTACGTTATTTGAATCCATTTACAATTTTTTTGCACTCATTCTTTATGATATTATATACATTAGTTTTAATTTTTGTCAATTTACCGACTGTATATATTTCACCACTAATATTCTCCTGAGTAGCATATTCCATACTAATAAGCATAACATAAACCCTCAATATATTTTTTCCTAATTTTTAACGCAAGAAGCGGCGCCACTCTTGCGAGTAACGCCTCAGTTGATTTTGTATTATGTTGTTTTGTCAATGGCTTAGTTTTTTACAAGCGTAATGTCCTTCATCACTTGCCAAATCGAATTTATGATTTTTGACAACAGTAGTTTGGGATGGATCCTTAACGTTAATCAAGACAGAACCCGTCACACCGCTTCCATCTGTTGCTGTTGCTGTAATTGTTGCACTGCCTTCTGCCCCCTCCTTAGCCGTCACAACGCCTGCAAAGTCTATGGTTGCTATATCCTCATTGTCCGATGTCCATTTAACAATCTGTCAAGACGCATCAGCAGGTGTAATATAAGCCCCTGGAAAAGCAGCCGTGCGAAGCTGTTCATTTCCATTATAGGTTTGCATATTCAACTCATTCGGAGATGTTACAACCAATCGAATATAGTCATATTCTGAGATATCTTTCATACCATTATCATATCCATAAAATCCATCCCCCCTAGTATCCAATATGTCGATTATTTGATTTAGATTCATCAATATCAACTTTCCTATCATCTACATAAATGCTATTTACCGGTGCTTGTGTTGGCGTTGCTGTCGGTTCGACCGTTGGTGCTTTCGTCTGCTGCTTTTCCTATTTTTTCTTAAGAACCATTACAGTTGCTATGTACTTTTTCCTGCCAGCCTTCGCCTGTACTTTTGCCTTTCCGACCTTTTTGGCTTTTACCATAACACTATCTTTTTCCTTTTTGCTAAGAGATACATTTTTCTTTCCAGATATCACAGTCCATTTTGTCTTCTTTTTATTATTTTTGAGCTTGATTCTAACAGTATTACCCACATATACATTAACCAATTTCTTTTCTAACTTGACTTTTTTCTTTGCCGCACTACCCTGCCATTCACCAGAAGAAAAAACACTGCAAATTGTTAAACAAACAGCAAGACAAACTGCAAACATCCTCTTTAATTTCTTATCCATATTCATTCCGCCATTTTTATTTCTTGATTTTTACTTTCTTTGCACTACTCCATTTTCCATACCTTTTCTCATATAATTTTCACTCCTGAATCAAAAAAATCATTAACAGAGCCATAAACTTTCCCTTTCCATGTTATGCTCGTCAAGTTATCACAGCCTTCAAATGCCATACTATTTACCTCTGCCACACTGTTTGGCAGCACCATACTTGTCAGATGACTGCAACCGCAAAATACACCATCGCCAATCTTTGTCATCCTATCTGATAGCGTGATACTTGTCAGACCACTACAGTCAGAAAATGCAAACTCTCCTATCTCCGTCACACTCTCCGGTAGCGTAATACATGTCAGACCACTACAGTCAGAAAATGCAAACTCTCCTATCTCCGTCACACTCTCTGGTAGCGTGATACTCGTCAAACCGCTACAACCATAAAAGGCACGCTCTCCCATTTGTGTCACTCCAGAGGGTACTTCCGTATTTTTACATCCCGCAATCAATGCACTGCTAGATTTTTCAATAATTGCATTACAATTCTCTCTGCTGTCATATATTTTATTATTTTTGTCAACTTTGATGCTTTCCAAATTATCACAGCAGGAAAATGCACCCTGACCTATCTTCATCACACTCTTCGGTATCGTGATGTACGTCAAAGCTTTGCATTCCGAAAATGCATAACCACCTATCTCCATCACTCTTTCCGGTATCGTGATATTCGTCAAACCACTACAACATCTAAATGTGTCGCTACCTATCTTTGTCACACTTTCTGGTATCATGATATTCGTCAGTCCGCTGCAACCACAAAATGCACCACAGCCTATCTCTGTCACACTATCTGGTAACGTGATACTCGCCAGTCCGCCACAACATCTAAATGCGTCGCCACCTATCTTTGTCACACTATCTGGTAACGTGATACTCGCTAGTCCGCTACAATCTTCAAATGCAGAGGCTCCTATCTCCGTCACTCCATCCTTAACAATGACATTTACTTTTCCCGGTATATCCTTAATTTCATCTGAATTTGTTCCATCATACACAATCGTCACAATTCCTCCCGGTTCATCGGTAACTTCCGGTGTAGCTGTCGCTGGTATTTCTGTTTCCTCTGATGCAGGGGATACACTTGGTCTCTTACTTACCTCCGGTACAGGAGACACACTTGGTCTCTTGCTTTCTCCCACCTTGTTTTTTGCCTTTACCGTAACCTTGACCTTACAACTGTATTTCTTTGCTCCAATTACAGCCTGCACGGTAGCGTTTCCCTTTTTAATGCCCTTTACTGTACATCGTTTCTTGCTCTTCTTCACAATCTTCACGTACTTTTTGCCTTTACTTACCTTCCACTTTGCAGCCCGCTTGTTGTTCTTCAGTTTCAAAACTTTTTTTGCTCCAACAACTACTTTTGCTGTCCTTGGCAGAGTCACCTTTGCCGCCATTGTCGGAACACCGGTGCCATAACTACTAACCATCATTGCAGCGATTGTTACTGCAGTGAAATATTGTTTAGTTCGTTTTTTCATCCTTTTCTTCCTC